>Ga0194120_10005989_pt1 | contig 17463 bp, 14 predicted proteins | sample TA2MahCa65mmetaG_FD_148642 | JGI IMG/M metagenome (GOLD analysis project Ga0194120, IMG submission 148642) | Freshwater microbial communities from Lake Tanganyika, Tanzania - TA2015019 Mahale Deep Cast 65m | ecosystem: Environmental > Aquatic > Freshwater > Lake | place: Tanzania: Lake...
TCTGCCGGATCAGGTTCAGCAACTCGGTATAGACCGGACGCGCCTGCACGGCCAAGCGCGCTTCTGCCTGACACAGCCCGCCCCGGCTCACCGACAAGCCAAACCCGACCGTCAACACTTCAGCCACTGATCCACTGTTGTTCAACCCAGAGCATAAAAAAAGTGCTCGACGCGCTGCTGTTGCCGCTTCCCGGCGTAACCGCCGGGAAAATGTTCGGCTACCCGGCCTACTACGTTCACCGAAAACTTTTCGCTTGCGTGTACGGCGATGGAGTTGGAGTGAAAGTGCCTGAGGCGATGGCAAACGAATTGCTAACGCAAAAGCACATCGTTCCGTTTCAACCGATGGGCAGGGCAAGGATGCGCGAATGGATTCAAATCAACCGTGCCTCTTCGGAAGACTACGAGCAGGATCAAGAGGTTTTTCATCGCGCGGCTCAGTTCGTCGGCGCTCTCAAAAAAGCCGGGAGGTTGAAGCCGCCTTCCCCCGCTCCCCAAAAACGAAAACGCCCGCAGACATAGCGGGCGTTTTTGATAGAATTGCTTTGTGCGGTCGGAGGGAGTTGAACCCTCACGTCTTACGACACATGGCCCTCAACCATGCCTGTCTGCCAATTCCAGCACGACCGCTCAGCGTCGCTTTTGGGCAACGCGCGATCATTATACCCGACCGATACCCTTTGTCAATGAACCGTCCCCGCCTGTACGACCTCCCGCTCTTCCCCCTCAACACCGTGCTCTTTCCGGGAATGCCCCTGCCCCTCCACATCTTCGAAGAGCGATACAAAGTGCTGATCAACGACTGCCTGCGCGATCATGCGCCGTTCGGAGTCGTGCTCATCAAATCAGGATCGGAAGTCGGCGCCCCCGCCGAGCCGCACCTCGTCGGCACCAGCACCCGCATCCTCTCCGCTCAACGTCTCCCCGAAGGGAAACTCAACATCGAAACCGTCGGCGAAGATCGATTCCGCATCCTCGAACTGCGGCGTGACCGCCCCTACCTCTCGGCCACCGTCGAAAACTTCCCGATGGCCGACGCCGATCCGGCTATCATCGCCGCTCTCGCCGGGCGACTGCGCCCGTGGGTGAGCCGATACATGACTCTGCTGGCGAAGGCCGCCGACACCCCCTTCGACCCCAGCCGCATCCCCAGCGAACCCCTCGCGCTCGGCTACCTCGCCGCCATCGTCTTGCAGACTCCCACCGCCACGAAACAAACCCTCCTCTCCCTGCCCTGCCTCACCGACCTGCTCGACAGCGAACGGCGGCTCTACCGCAACGAGATCGGCATCCTCAAAAACCTTCTCACCCAAACCCCCGCCGACGACGCGCCCTTCTCCCCAAACTGAGTCGCGTGGCCTTCCAGCGTGGCGAGTCGAACGCTGATAAACGCGGATCGAGCGGATGAATACGATCGATCCTTTGGCATTGATTAGCGTTCATCCGCCCCATCCGCAAAATCCGCGCACCGATCTCGAATCAGCACATCGCCCCCATTCGCTCATTCGCGCCATTCGTGATTAAATATCGCCATGATCACCGAGACTCCCGCACCCCGCCTCTCCCCGCTGGCCGTCATCGTTTTTGTCGCCGCCGCGCTGTTCATCCCCTGCGGCCTCTTCGGCTTCCACTTCATCCTTTGGTCAATGGAGCAGACCGCGCTCGCCACCGCCAGCCTCGCCCCACTGGCGCACGCCGGAAAGATCGGCTTGGCCGCGCAAGCCATTGTGCTCCTCGCTCTCAGCGGATTGCTGTACGGCTTCGCCCGTCAGCCACGTCTGCGCCCCATCTATCAGTCGTGGCTCATCGCCGGAGCAGTTGCCATTCCCGCCGTCGTCCTTCGTTTCCTCGGCCCCAATCAAGATCAGCTCGGCTCGATGATTCAGATCGCCCTCGCTTTTCTCTTCATCGCGCTGGCCTTCATCATTCGCCGCAAGTCACTTCAATTCAACGCCCGCCCGGCCATCAGCGCATTGGCCTTCGCCCTGTTCGCCATTTGGCCGTTCGCGCTCTACGGCGCGCTCGGCTCCCCGCCCGATGCTCTGCTCAACATCATCGCCGGGTTAGCCTTTGGTCTGCTCGCCGCACTGCTCGCCTCCACGAGCGCCGGCAACTTTTGGCTCAACGGACTCGGCAATGCCGCGCTGTTGGCCATGCTGGGATCGGCTTACGGATACGATGGCGGGCAACTGATCCTCGCCGCCATCCTTCCGATCTTTGGATTCGCCGTCGCCGCCCTTTCACCGTCGGTCGCCGCCGCCGCCGTATTCGTCGGAGTCGTGGCCGCCGCCCCGCTCATGTTCTTCGACCCCACCGAATTCACCATCGTGCTCGGCGGCGGCGAGATCGGATCGTGGGCCGCGCGCGCGGCGCTCATTATGATCGGATGGGGCGGCGCGATCAGTTTGGCGATGTGGCTCATTGGCAAATGGGCCGGGCGGCCAAAGACAGTCGCGCTGCCGTTGGCGGCCTCCCTGATCTCGTGGGCCGGGCTTCTGTTCATCGTTTACGCTTTCGGGCAGAGAGGCTTTCACGGCGATCGCCTTTTCGTCATCATGAAAGATCAGGCCGACGTGTCGGAGGCATATGCCATCGGAGATCGCAACGCGCGACTTGAGTTTGTGTACGGCACGCTCATCGCGCACGCGAACACCACGCAGGCCGACTTGCGAAACACACTCGACCGATTCGGTGCGCGCTACAAACCGTACTATCTCGTGAACGCGCTGGAAGTGGAGGGCGGCACGCCGGTGCGGTTGTATCTTGCGACGCGCTCCGATGTGGATCGGGTGATCGACAGCCCGCGCCTTCGCCCTCTGCCAGAGCCGATCGCCGCCAGCCCGGGCTTCGATACGACGGTTGCTCAATCGCCGGGATGGAACATCACTCTCATCGGCGCGGACAAAGTGTGGAACGAGTTCGGCATCACCGGGCAGGGCGTCATCATCGGCCAGTCCGATTCGGGTGTGGATGGGAATCATCCCGCACTGCGCGACTCGTATCGCGGACTCGAAGAGGGCGATGATTACAATTGGTTCGATCCGTGGGACGGGACGTCGTCTCCGAACGACGAAGGCGGGCACGGCACGCACACGCTGGGCACGGTGTTGGGCGGCGGCGGAATCGGAGTCGCTCCGGGCGCGCAGTGGATCGGGTGTGTGAATCTCAATCGCAATCTCGGCAACCCGGCGCTGTATCTCGATTGCATGCAATTCATGCTTGCGCCGTTCCCGCAAGGCGGCAACCCATTGGCCGACGGCGACCCGGCGCGAGCCGCGCACGTGCTCAATAACTCGTGGGGTTGCCCGCCGATTGAGGGGTGCGATCCCAATTCGCTGAAGCCCGCTGTCGAGGCTCTGCGCGCCGCCGGAATTTTTGTGGTGGTCTCCACTGGCAACGACGGCCCGAACTGCGAAACGGTGAACGCGCCGCTGGCGCTGTACGATTCGGTGTTCTCGGTGGGGGCGATTGACGCCTTCGGCAACGTGGCCGACTTCAGCAGTCGCGGCCCGGTGGCGGTGGACGGCTCGGGGCGAATCAAGCCGGACATTGCCGCGCCGGGCGTGGAGGTGTTTTCATCCCTGCCCGAAGGGACGTACGGCGCGAACAGCGGCACGTCGATGGCCGGGCCACACGTGGCCGGGGTGGTGGCGCTCCTGTGGTCAGCGCAACCGACTCTGGTGGGCGACATGGATCGCACCGAGCAGATTCTGATCGACACGGCTCAGCCATTCTTCGGCGCTGTGAACGGATGCAGTGAGGGGAACGCGCCCAGCACCGCTTACGGGTTCGGGGTGGTGGATGCGTATCGCGCGGTGGCGGCGGCGTTGGGGAAATAGTTGAGCAATGGTTTACTTGTGCTAGTTTTGGAAGCGTGCTAAATTAACACCCTCGCTAGAATGCACAATCACAATCGCCCTGAGGGGTCTGCTATGACTTTCAGAGAAATCCCAGATATTGTGGTCGGACGGTTGCCCGTATATTTGCGCGCCCTTTCACGGATGATGCAGGAAGGGCAGAGCATCACGTCGTCGAAAGAGCTCGGCGAGCGGCTGGGCATTAGCTCAGCGCAAATCCGCAAAGACCTTTCGCACTTTGGCGAGTTCGGCAAGCAGGGCACCGGCTATCAAATCGAATACCTCACCGAGCAGTTACAGCGCATTCTCAAAGTGAACACCGAATGGGAAGTGGCGCTGGTGGGCGTGGGCGATCTCGGCCACGCCCTCGCGCACTACAACGGCTTCGTCAATCGCGGGTTTCGCATCTCCGCGCTGTTCGACGCCGACCCGGCGAAGATCGGCACATCGGTTGGGGAACTAAAAGTGATGGATGCGGCGACGATGGTGGAAGAGATTCGCGCGCGCGGGCTCAAGGTGGCTATGCTGGCCGTTCCCGCCGACAAAGCGCAGACCGTTGCCAATCAACTCGTCGAGGCGGGCGTGAAAGGCATTCTCAATTACGCGCCCATCAACATTTCCACGCCCGACGGCGTGCGCGTGCAATACATTGACCCGGTCACCCACCTACAGCGGATGACGTTTTATTTGTAGGGGCGATTCGCGAATCGCCCTTACCCGAATCGCCTCTTACGGCGCGGACTGCAATTGAATGATGAGACTGCTGTAGGCGGGCAGTGCGGGCAGTGGTTTGTAATCGTCGAACCCGCCCTGCCCGTTGGTGATCAGAGTCGCCAACCCGCCCCCTCCCAAAATGGGCGCCGCCACGTATTCCCCCGCCAGCGGCCCCGACTCCAACGCCAATCCGTAATCGCTCACACTCTCTCTGCTCAAGTTCACCACCACCAAAACAAGTTCATCGCCGCCCGCGCGCAAGTTGGCAAACACCGACGAGTTGCCCGACTCGACAGTCAACGATTCGCCCACACGCAGAGCGGCGTGATCGTTGCGAATGCGGATCAGCGCGCGATAGTGAGTCAACAGCGAGTCGGACGCCGCCGATTGCGCCGCTACGTTTTTCGCCACGTAATCTGGATTCAAATCCCGCCACGGAGTCCCGGTGGTGAAGCCGCCGTTCGCCTCTGCTGTCCACTGCATCGGCAGGCGAATATCCTCATCGGGCTTCTTGCCCAGCATCCCGATCTCTTCGCCGTAATAGATGAACGGCGCGCCGGGCGAGGTGAGCAACAGCGTGGCCGCCAGTTTCGCGCGCGGCACATCGTCGCCCAACGCCGACATCACCCGATCCTGATCGTGATTGGTGAGAAAGGCGGCAAACTGCCCCGCCGGAAACTGCTTCACGTCAATCGGTAGAACGTCGTTCACTTTGCTGGCATTGCGCATGCCCACGCTGAACACCATCGCCTTCGCCAGATCGAAATCGAACACGAGATCGAGTTCGTCGCCCTGCGCGTATTTCGCCGCCATCACCGTGCCATCGAACACTTCGCCCACCACCATCGCTTCGGGGTTGACGCTTTTGTAGAATGCGCGGAAGCCGCGAAGCCATTCGTGAGTCAACTCCGAATTCGATTGAACGGCCCCCTGCTCCACCAAATGTTTGGCCGCGTCGAGTCGGAATCCGTCCACGCCCATTTCGTCCAGCCAGTAGCGAGCCACGCTCTGCATTTCGGCGGTGACGGCGGGTGAGCGGTAATTCAAATCGGGCATGTGCTCGGCGAAGAGGCCGTAGTAAAAATCGCCCGATGCGCTCTCGCGCCAGCCGCCGCCCGTCGGCTCCGACTCGGCCCACACGTACCAATCACGATACAGCGAACTGCGATCCTGCGACTGCAGGAACCACGGATGCTGATCGGAAGTGTGATTGAGCACGAAATCGACGATGACACGGATGCCGCGCCGATGGGCTTCGGCCATCAGCCGCTTGAAGTCGTCTGCCGTGCCGTAGTCGGGGTTGACGGCGTAATAGTCGGTGACATCGTAGCCGTGATAATGAACGGCGGGGTTGATGGGCATGAGCCAAATGCCGGCGACTCCGAGATCGGCGGCGGTGGCCGGGTCGCCGTCGTTGAGATAATCGAGTTTGGCGATCACGCCGTTGAGGTCGCCGATGCCATCGCCGTCAGTATCATAGAAACTGCGGACGAAGATTTCGTAGAAGACGGAGTCGTTCCACCACGGGAAGCCGTCGGTTCCGAGGGGGAGGCCGGATACGGGAGAGACGGCGACGGGCGTGGCCACCGGGCCGCAGGCGGCAACCAGCGAGAGGCAGGCAAGGGCGAGAAAAACGCGCCGCGCCAGAGTCGCCGGTTTCATTCTTCAGCAATCCCGATCAAGAAGCCGCGCAAAAGATATTTCTGCAAAACGAAGAAGATGATCACCACCGGCACGCTCATCAGAATGGCCGCCGCCGAGAGTCGGCTCCACGAAATGAAGCCGGTGTTGAGCAGGCCCCAGATCGCCATGCCGAGCGTCACTTTGTCGCCGCTGTCCACAAACAGCCAGCCGATGGCGAATTCGGAATAGCCGATGAGAAAGGCGATGAGCGCGGCGACAGCGATGGAAGGCAGGGCCAGCGGGAGAGTGATGCGCCAAAAGGCGATGAGGTCGGTTGCGCCGTCGAGGAAGGCCGACTCTTCGAGTTCGCGGGGCACCGATTGAAAGGCGGCGCTGGCGGGAGCGGCAAAAGCGCGGCGGCGTAGGCGAGTTTGGTTAGCGGCGGGTGCTCGTAGTTGTAATCGTAATTGACGATGGAAGCGAGATCGCGATCCCGCGCCGCCTCTGCGTAGTGTTGAGCGGCGATCAAGTAATCATCTTCGTCAAAGTCTATCGGCAGCATCACCGCCGCGCGCCAACGCAATCCAAAGGCGATGGCCGTGGCCAGCAGAATCGAAACGACGGCAAGCCAACGTCGAGAATCATTCATGTCTCAAATCAAACGGGGCGAGTGCGCGCTCGCCCCGCCTAGGTGTTTCGATGAATCGCTCGGCCTCACTTCACACTGCCGATAGTCAACCCGCTCACGATATACCGCTGGAGAACCAGATAAACAACGGCGACCGGCAGGGCCACCATTAAAGCCATCGCCGAGAACTTCGACCACGGCGTGTCGCCGGAGAACTGGCCGGTCATATTCCACAGCGACATGGCCAGCGTAAAATCTTTGGGGTTGGAGAGGAATTGCCACGACATGATGAACTCGGTGAAGCCGGTGAGGAAGGCGAGGAAGCCGGTGACGGCCAGCGCGGGAATAGCCAGCGGAAGGGTGACGTAGACGAACAGCTGGTTGGGGTCGGCGCCGTCGATGCGAGCGGCCTCTTCGAGGTCTTTCGGAATGGTGTCGAGGTAGCCTTTGAGATTCCAAATAGCGAACGGCAATTGGGTGGAGGTGAGAGCCAGCCCCACGCCCCACAACGAGTTACGCATGTTGAATTCGATGGCGCCGATGTCGATGTTGATGCGGTTGAGCAGCACGAAGAGCGGCGCGACGGTTGCCACCGAGGGGAGCATGAGCACAGTGATGACGCTGACCATGAGGGCGCGGCGGCCCTTGAACTCGAAGCGAGAGAAGGAATAGGCCGCCAACACACCGACGAAGATAGAAGCGAAGGCCACGCCAAAGGCCAAGCGGAACGAATTAAAAGCCAACTCGGCGAAGCTGACCGGGTTGTTGGTGGGCTGTTTGATCACTTGAGTATAGGCGGTGAGCGACGCGCCGGGCGGGATGAGGTTGAGTTCGGTGGGGCGCGAGATGTCGCGCGGGTCGAGCGACAGGCTGACCACCCAAGCAATGGGGAACAGCACAGCGAAGGCGATGAACAGCGCAAGGGCCTGATACAGCAGTTGCTTGCCGAGAGGGAGTCTATCAGACATCGTAACGCTCCGTGGCTTTGGTGAATCGATTGGTGAGCAGGGTGAGGCCGAGCAGCACGAAGAAGATGATCACGCAGAAGGCGGCCGCCATTCCGTAGAGGCGCTGGCCGTTGACGAGATCGTATGCCGTGGTCACCATGATCTGTGTTTTCCGCAATGGGCCGCCGCCCGACATCATATAAATCAAATTGAAGAGATTGAAAGTCATGATGATGCCGTACATTGCCGCAGGCACCATTGCCGGGCGGATAAGCGGCAGGGTGATATTGAAAAACTGCTGAGTCGGGCTCGCGCCGTCGATGGCCGCCGCCTCATACAAATCCCCCGGGATGCTTTGCAGTGCGCCCGTGGCAACAATAGTCATAAACGGCCAGCCCAGCCAGATGTTGGTGATCAGCATTGCGTAATACGACAGAGGCAAAGCCTGGCCGGGAAGGAGCCAGGCCAGAGGCGGCTCAATCGATTCCATCCAGCGGATGCGAAAGACTTCCGGAGCAACGCCAAAAACTTGGCCTATCGAGGCCATCGCCAAATTGATGGCGCCAGAATCTTGATCGAACATGTTGCGCCATACGGTGGCGATGACCAGCGTGGGCAGTACGATGGGCAAGATGTAGATGGCGCGGTACACCTTCTTGAACCACAAGCCTTTCACGTTCAGCAGAACGGCGATGAGGATACCCAGCGCGACATGAATGGGAACGTTCGAGAACGTCCAAAACAGGTTGAAAGCAAGCAATCGCCAGAAACTGAAGTTCTGAACTTTTTGGGCCAGCACGCCAGTGAAGATGTCGATGTAGTTTTTGAGGCCGATCAAGTTCGGCGCGGGGGCGTCGAAGCGCAAATTGGCAATGCCGTAATCGGTGAACGACATCCACACTTGAAACAAGAGCGGATAGAAAGTGATCAGGCCCATCACAAAGAAGGCTGGAACGAGGTAACCATAGGCCGCTCGCGCACTGGCCGTCGAAGCCAGCCATCTTTGGAAAGGGGTTTGCGCCTCAGATGGCGCTTCCTGCCAATCGTTCGCTGTGTTGGCCATGTCCGCATCCTCCACGTCGTGTTGTCTGCATGATTCTAGCACGATGCAAAAAAAGAAGCGCTGATAGGGTGCACAATATCAGCGCTTCTCATTCATGTTACCTCACAGAGAGATTACTTGCCGTTGGCCGTGTTCATCGCGGCGCAGGCTTCGGCCACTGCATCGGCCGGAGAGAGCGCGCCTTCGACTGACTTCGTCCACGCATCGCCGAACGGCCCCCAGAAGTTGCCGAACTCTTTGCTCTGCGGGCGCGGGAAACCGGTGGCCGACGCTTGAGCAAATCCGGCCAGAAGCGGATCCGCCGACGACACATCCGAGCGAATCGGCACGTGCCCGGCTTCGTTGGTGTAAATCTGCGACGAGTCTTTATTGGTGAGGAACAACGCCAATTCGACGGCGGCATCTACGTTCTTGCTGTTGGGGTTGAGATAGAAGCCGTCGATGCCGTTGAGCGGGCTGGCGTTGCCGCCCGGGCCCTTGGGCATGGGCACCACGCCGAGTTTGTCGCCGAGGTCTTTCTTGTAATCGGCGAGCGCCCACGGGCCGTTCACGAACATGGCCGCCTGCCCTTGCCGGAACGGAGTCTCGGCCTTGCCGTAATCCGGCTCGACCGTCGCGCCAGCGGCCTTGAGGTCGAGGATGTACTGCATGGCCTCAGCCCAACCGCCCTGATCGGCAATGCACTTGCCGCCGCTATCTATGAGTTGGCCGCCGAATGCGCCGGTGAAGCCGTACATGTGATACGCGCCGAGGAAGAGGTTGAGGCTCGTGCCGCCTTCCACTGCCGCCATGAGTTCATCGGTGGTGGTGGGCGGAGTGGAAACCAAATCCTTGTTGTAATACAGCGCCACGGCCTTCGCCGATTCGGGAACGCCGTACAGTTTGCCATCCACCTTCATGCCTTCAACGCCGGGGCCGGATACTGCATCCAGCTTGCCAGCCAGTTTGTCGTCGAGCGCCAGCACCAAACCGCCGCGCGCCCAGTTGCCGAGGTCGTCGTTGGGGGCCACGAACATGTCGGGGCCGCTGCCCGCCGCCACTTCGGTCTGATACTTGTTGAAGATGTCGCTGAAGGGGATCTGCAGGACGCTGATGGTGTAGCTGGGGAAATTCGCTTTGGCATTCTCGATCAGTTTTGCCAGTGTGGCTTCTTCGGCGCTGCCGGTCTGATACGCATGCCAGAGGGTGAGTTCGACCTTGGGGGCTTCGGTGGCGCCGCCGCCGCAGGCCGAGAGAACCAATGCGGCGATGACCATGAGGCTCAACGCCAGCAACATATTCTTTTTCATTTCGAGTCTCCTCCTAAAACTGATTCTGCCAGTTGTGATATGTTGAATTGTGCGGCACTGTAACGATCCGTTTACGAAATTGTTTTGCAGCAATCACCTCCTTGAAAGATTGCGCTGGATGAGCGTTACCGCGCAGGAACACGACCCGCTATCCGGCTTCGACGTAACTGTGAAAGGTATGCGTCAACCCCAACGAGACGGCGCCCATCACGGTGGAACGTCTTCCCAGAGAGCCAACGTCAACGCGCGTGGCTTGCAGTGACGGCCTCATGCTCCTCTCGGCCACAGCGGCTCGAACCGAGTTGAGCAGAATATCGCCCGCCCCAACAACTCCTCCGCCCAACAAAACCAGCCCGGGGTTGAGGAGATTGATGAGGCTCGCCAACGCACTGCCGATATGCCTCCCGGCATCGCTCAACAACTGCTGGGCCACTGCATCTCCCTCTTTGGCCGCCTCGGCCACATCGCGCGCCGTCAACTCGCGCGCGGCGCTGATAGCGGTCAGCGCCGTGCGCTGGCCCGCTTTGATCGCCAACTGCGCGCGTTGGGCAATGGCCCGGCCTCCGGCCATCGCCTCAAGGCAGCCATAGTTGCCGCACGTGCACGGCGGCCCGTCTTCGCTGATCGTCACGTGCCCGATCTCGCCAGCCGTGCCCAGCACGCCGCGATAGATCTGCCCGTCGAGCAAAATGCCGCAACCGATGCCCGTGCCGATCTTAATATACGTCAGATTCGATTCGTTTTTGCCAGCGCCGTACGACCATTCGCCCAGCGCTCCCAAATCTGCATCGTTGTCAACGTACACCGGCTTTGCCCAGCGCTCGCGCAAATACTTTTGGATCGGGAAACCATCCCAGCCCGGCATGATCGGCGGCGCAACGACCATCCCAAGTTTCGACACCACCGGGCCGGGGACGCCGACAGCCACCGTCACCACCGACTCCCACAAACACCCGGCCTGCCGTAGCATCTCATCCACCGCGCGGCCCACCCGGTCGAGGCCCGCTTCCGGCCCGCTGGCAATATCGAACCCCAACTCACACTCGGCCAGCGCACGGCCCCTCAAATCGGCGACGACGACGATGAGATGCGTGGCCCCGATGTCAATACCCACCACCCGCCCCACATCCGGATTCAGTTCGAGAATCGTGGGGCGCCGCCCCCCCCGCGAAGCGCCCACCCGCGCCTCGCGCACCAACCTCGCGTCAATCAGCTCTTCGACAATGGCCGACACCGTCGCCCGACTCAACTTCGTGTTGCGGGCCATATCGGCGCGAGAAATGCCATCATGGGTTTCCCGGACTGCGTTAAATATCGCCGCTTTGTTTAGCCGCCTTATGATGCTAGACTCAGATATTGTCTTCGTGGGGTGGAGAGCCTTGATTGCCACAGCATATCAGAGGAAATGAGCGACTCCATCATAGCACGGGCGGCGAGTTTGTCAATTCCTAAAACAAACTCAGCCCGTTTCCGAAACCGGAGTCGAATATCCGATTCGGCTTGAGAAACGGCTGGCGGCCACCCACCATGAAAGTTTAAGTTGACTGCCCCGAATCAGTGTGCCATAATCAACCCATCATCGTCCGGGAAGCCGGAACCATTGTTCGCCCGCGAGGGCCGCTATCCTTATGAAAGGAGGAGGTGGTGTCCACTATGAGTAACAGTCACAAACCCTGCGCTGTGGCACCCCTCCTCGGCTAACCGCCGGAAGTGCCACAGCGCAAACAAACAGCCCCGCCAAAGTCGGCGGGGCTGTTTGCTTTTCTGCGACTGAAGGTAGCCGCCTCACTGTTGCACAGTCACCGGAGTCCCGCTGGAGGCCCAATTGAATGCCCACTCGGCCTCCGCTGTCGGCATATTCACGCATCCGTGACTCATGGGCGTGCCAAAGTTGTTGTGCCAATACGTGCCGTGAAGCGCGTAGCCCTGATAAAAATACATCACGTACGGCACGCCCGGCAAATCGTATCCGGGCCCGCGCATCCGCTGCGAGGTATATCGCAGGTAGATGTAATACGTGCCCGTCACCGTGAGGTACGGCCACCGCCCCGACGAGATGAGCGTCGAGCGCACCAGCGTATCACCCTCGTATGCGTACAACATTTGATCCGAAAGATCGACGAGAAAACGTTTGCCGCCGCCAGACGGCGCGGCGGGCGCGGCCACTGCCGATGTGTCGGTCGGGGCGGGAGTCGTTGCGGCGTCGGTGGTCGGAGTCGTCGGCGCCCCCGCGCCGGGGATGGTGAGTCGCTGTCCAACGTAGATGGTGTTGCCCGCCAGTCCGTTGGCCGTTTGAATCGCCGACACGCTCACTCCATACTTCAGCCCGATCCGAAACAGATTCTCGCCGCGCTGAACGACGTGAACGCCGCTGGAGGAAGCCGCCGCCGGTTGAGACTCCGGAGTGGTATTCGTCGCCGCGCCGGGAATGACAAGCACTTGCCCGGTGTAAATGATGTTGCCCACAATGCCGTTGGCCGAGCGCAGCGCATCCACCGACACGCCGTGATTGAGGGCGATGCGGAACAACGTTTCACCGGCTTGAACCGTGTGCGTGCCGCCGTCGGCGCGGGCCGCGCCCGCGCGCAGGAATACGGCAACCAGCACAGCGGCCATGATGATTTGGCGCATGATCACTCTCCTCTCGGCCTCATCGTAGCCCACAAAACGCGGGGGCGCATTTCAATTGTGGAGCAGGGTTGTGGCTCGGCAGAAACGAGCCGCAACAAACTGGCGCGCAGGCGCACAACGAGTTTGGCTGGCGGCGCAACTTTTGCCCCTGTGCGGTGTTTCACACAGCGGAGGGAGTCCACCCATGACCAAAACCGCTATCGTCACCGACAGCACCGCCTACATCCCCGATGATCTCCGCGCGCGATACAACATTCATGTTGCGCCCCAGCAGCTCATTTGGGGAACGGAAACGTTCCGGGACGGCATTGATATTTCGCCCACCCAATTCTATCAACGACTCCGCGTTGATAAAGTGAATCCCAAAACGTCGCAGGCCTCGCCGGGCGCATTCAAAGAGTTGTACGAGGCGGCGCTGAAGGAGGCCGACGCCGTGTTGGCGATCGTCATCTCCAGCAAATTTTCGCAGACCTTCAACTCGGCCACTCTCGCCAAAGCCGACATGCCCGACGCGCAGATCGAAGTGGTGGACTCGCAGACGACGGCGATGGCCATGGGCTTCTTGTGCATCGCCGCCGCCAAAGCCGCCGCCGACGGCAAATCTTTGGCCGATGTGAAGAAACTGGCGGAGGACAACATCGCCAAGACAGGTGTTGCCTTCGTGGTCGATACGCTCGACTACCTCCATCGTGGCGGGCGCATCGGCGGGGCGCAGCGGTTCATTGGCAATGTGCTCAGCATGAAGCCGGTGTTGCAAGTGCTTGATGGCCGAATAGAAGCGCTGGAGCGCGTGCGGACGAAAAAGAAAGCCATCGATTTCGTGCTCGGTCACCTCGCCGACAAAGTGGCCGGGAAGCCGAATCTCCAATTGGCAACCCTGCACGCCGACGCCGAAGCCGAAGCGCGCGAACTACTCGACGCCGCCTCCAAACGATTGAACCCGGTGGAGACGGTGCTGGCGCAAGTGAGTCCGGTGGTGGGCACCCACACCGGGCCCGGCACGGTGGGGCTGGCGTGGATGACCGATTGAGAGCCACATCAAAGAATCAAAAGGCCCTTCGGGTTACGGAAGCCCGAAGGGCCTTTTTGGGTCTGCTTGCAGTTATCGCCCACCCGTCACGCCGCGAACGGAGTCGCAGGCCGGACAACTGCCGCCAGGCCGGATCATCGCGTAGCCCGCTTGCGGATCCGAATCGAAGTTCGTGAGATCGACATTGAAAATGATCAGCAATCGCGTCTTGCCCTGATCGCGCGAAAGGCGCACCGCGTCGGCCAAGTATTGCGCCTGCTCGGCAACAGTCAAATTGTACGGCGGCTTCCACAAATAGCCGCCCGGCACCGTCCCCCACTCCTGCCCGGAGAGATACCCCAACTCGGTGAAGCACAACTTTTTCTTTCCGCCTGCCGCGTTGTAATACGTGTCCACCATCGTTTCATAGTAGCGCGTGTAATGGTTGGGGTTGCCGCGCGGGTCGCCCGACGACTGCGTGGGCGGCACCACGCCTTCATTGTAATGGATGCCGATGCAATCTATGTAGTTCAATCCACCCGCTGCCACCAATCCTTCGATGTACGGTTTGTCGTCGCATCCGCCGCCGCCGCACCCGCCGAAGAACCCGGTGGGCGCCGGAGCGCCGGAGACCACCAACGTGCCGCCGTTCTTGGCTTTGATGGCGTTGTAAGCCTGCTGTAGCATCGGCACGTAATTGGAGGGGCTAATGGAGCCGGACGGCCACTCGCGATCGATGTTCATCTCATTCCACACTTCGATTCCGTCCGCGCCCGCTCCGGCCAGTTCGCCCACAAACGTGGCGTACGCTCCGAAGTTGCCCGACGCGGCATACTGCGCGTCGCCCAGCACGCTCAGCAAAACTTTGAATCCTTTGCTGTGCGCGTCGGTGATCAGCGGAAAGAAATCTTTGGCCGCCGAGGTGGGGGCCCAGCGCACTTGCCGCTTCACCCACGTCATGCCCGCATACTGCATGAGATCGGGGCGCGAGAAGGCGGCCACTTGCCCGCCCAATTCGAATCCGGTTGACGTGGAACCGCCACTGGTGGGGGCCGGAGTCGGTGTCTTTGTGGCAGTCGAACCGGGAGCGGCAGTGGGCGGAACGGGAGTGGCGGCGGGCGACGGCGACCCGCCGGGGATCTTCAACGCTTGCCCCACGCGAATCGTCGCCGAGGTGAGCCCGTTGAGTTGTTGAATCGCCGCAACGGTGGTGTTGAACTTCAGCGAGATGCGATACAAATTGTCGCCCGGTTGAACGGTGTATGTTGGCGGAATCGATCCGCCACTGCTGGGAACCGGCGTGGCCGATGCGTCCGGCGCGGCGGTGCGAGTCGGGGTGGCGGGAGTGACCGCCGAGCCGCCCGTGCTTCCGCCCGGAATCTTCAACACTTGCCCCACGCGAATGTTCGTCGAAGTGAGCCCGTTGAGTTGTTGAATGGCGGCAACGGTGGTGTTGAATTTGAGGGCGATGCGATAGAGGTTATCGCCCGACTGCACGGTGTAGGCGCCCGGAATGGAAGCCGCGCCGCCCGATGCTGTTGTGGGCGCTTTGGTGGGGCTGGTCACTGTGGTTTCGGGCGCGGGAACGATGAGCACTTGCCCGACTTGAATGACTGTCGAAGTCAACCCATTCGCCGCTTGAATGGCGGCGACGGTGGTGTTGAACTTCAGCGCGATGCGATACAAATTGTCGCCCGGTTGAACGGTGTATGTTGTGCTTCCGCTCTGCGCGGCGACTCGCGGCGCGGGAAAGGTCGAGAGCGCCAGCGCCAATACCAACAGAACTATCAGGGTTCGTTTCATTTCTTCATGCTCCTTATGATTGCCAAACTGATGGCGAAATTCTATCATACCGATGGCGTCGTCGTTGTAAGCCGTGCGCCACACGATCTGCTATACTCCCAACGCCGCAACATATATTGCGCGCGGGCACAGATTGCGGTTGCGAATCCACGAAGCCGGACGAAGAAACACGAAGGCTTCGTGCGCGTTCGCGCCACTTCGTGGATTCAAGAATGGCCGCGCCCCGTACACATTTCTGCCCACGAAAGGACACGAATTTTCGCGAGGCATTCGCGCCCTTCGTGTTCCTTTGTGGATTCTATAAAACCAATATGATCCTCAATCCTCATTTGGAAGGCGACTCTTTCTTTTGGGAAGGCGGGCCGGTGGGCATCGTTCTCTCGCACGGCTTTCGCGCCACCGCCGCCGAAGTGCGCCCGCTCGCCCGCATCCTGCGCCAAAAGGGATACTCGGTGGCCGGGCCTTTACTGCCGGGCCACAAAACAAGCATCGAAGATATGAACCGCCGCCGCTGGCGCGAATGGGCCGCCGCAGTGGAAGAGACGTATCAAACGATGGCCGCGCGCGCCGAGCGAGTATTCGTAGGCGGCGAATCGATGGGCGCGATGCTGGCACTGCGCACTGCCAGCCATCACCCCGAAGCCGCCGGAATCCTTGCCTATGCTCCGGCCATGCGGTTGGCCGGAGTGAATCGACTCCAACTGTGGTTGATCTCCCTCTTCATGCAATCAGTGCCGCGGCGGAAAGCGCCGCGCACGGTGGTTGACGACCTGTGGCAGGGATACGAACGGCGGCCCACCCGCGCTGTGTTTCAACTGCTCGCCATTCAACGCGAAATCGATCGCTCCCTTGCGGGAATCCGCCAACCCATTTTGATCGTGCAAGGCAAGTTGGACACCACTGTGGAACTGAGCGGCGCAGAGCACATCCACAACCGGATCGGCTCAGCGGCAAAAGAACTGCACTGGTTGGATCGCTCCACTCACTGCGTCATTCTCGATCAAGAGCTGCCGCAGGTGGCAGAGATCACCATCAATTTCATCGAGCGCATTCTCGGCGAGCCGCGCCGGGAGAAATGATTTCGGGCTATACTACGCTTACCGATGACCACGCCCCTCACGCAACAAACTTACCCCGAAGAGCGCCGGTTGGCGACGGTGATGTTCGCCGACGTGCAAGGCTTCACCACGCTCGCCGATCAAATGGACTTCGAAGAGGTCGGCGATCTCATTCGCCAAATCTGGGGGCTGGTGGACAAGGCCATCGAGTCGTTCGGCGGATACATCGACAAGCACACCGGCGACGCGGTGATGGCCGTGTGGGGCGCGCCGCACGCCCGCGAAGACGACGCCGAACGCGCGGTGTCGGCGGCGCTGGCCCTGCACCGATCGCTCGAAGAGTTCACCGCCGCCGCCCAGCACGAAGGCGTGGGCCAATTGAAAATGCGCGTGGGCATCAACACCGGGCTGGTGCTCTCCGGCTACGTGGGCGGGCGCGGTGAATACACCGTGCTGGGCGACACGGTGAACATTGCCAGCCGCCTCGAAACCACCGCCGACCCCGGCGCGACTGTCATCGGCGAAAGCACCTATCGGTTGGTGCGCGGCGCGTTCCGCGTTCGACGACTCACGCCTCTGCAAGTGAAGGGCAAAGCACAGCCACTGCAAGCCTATCTCGTGGAGGGCGCGTTGGAGCAGCCCGGCTTGCGCTACCGCAGTATGGGCGGATTAGAAACGCGGATGGTGGGGCGCGACTCGGAAATGACCCGCCTTCACGAATTGAACTCTGTTACTTACCCGCTTACTCGCCCAACCTGAATTTGATTGAGCGGGTCTGGAAATTTGTCAAGAAGCAGACCTTGTATTCCCAATACTACGCCGACTTTGCCTCTTTCAAGAC
>Ga0194120_10005994_pt1 | contig 17459 bp, 16 predicted proteins | sample TA2MahCa65mmetaG_FD_148642 | JGI IMG/M metagenome (GOLD analysis project Ga0194120, IMG submission 148642) | Freshwater microbial communities from Lake Tanganyika, Tanzania - TA2015019 Mahale Deep Cast 65m | ecosystem: Environmental > Aquatic > Freshwater > Lake | place: Tanzania: Lake...
GCGGTATTGCTTGGCCTGGCGTTCCCGCTCCGCCTGCATCCGCGCGAAGACCGCCTTCTCGTTCTGTTCCGGCAAGTCCGCCCGCTTGATGCGCACGTCCTGGATTTCGATGCCGTAGGCCGCGGCCTTTTCGTTCGCGCGCTGGGTCACGACGGCCATGACCTCGGACCTGGTCTTGGACACGATGTCCGAGAGGTCGTGGCGTCCCACTTCCACCCGCAGCTCGGAATAAATGATGTCGTCCAGCCGGCGCAGCGCCCCTCGCTGGGTCTGGAAGGCCTGGTAGACCTTCAAGGGGTCGGCGATGCGCCACTTGGCGAAGTTGTCGATCAGGAGCGTTTTCTTATCCTGCGTGATGACTTCCTGGGCGGAGGAATCGTAGTCCAGCAGGCGCTTGTCGAAGTAGGTGACTTCTTCGATGAAGGGCACCTTGACCTTGAGGCCGGGCTCGGTGATGTTGCGCTGCGGCTTGCCGAGCTGGACCACGATGGCGGTCTGGGTGATGTCCACGATGAAGAGGGGCGAGGCGCCGAGCACGAACAGCAGCACGACGACGCCGATCAATCCGATGAGGAGATTCTGTTTGCTCATGGCTGGGCCTTCTTTTCCTCGGCCGGGGCCGATGCCTTGGGCGTTTTCTGGAGCCGGTCGAGCGGGAGATAGGGGAGCAGGCGCTCTCCGGCCTTGCCGTCGAGGATGACCTTGTCGACGCCCGCCATCACCTCTTCCATCGTTTCGATATAGATGCGCTTGCTGATGATGTCTTTGGCCTGGTTGTATTCCTTGAGTGTCTTGGTGAAGCGGCTGGCTTCCCCCTCGGCCCTGGTCACGCGCGCTTGGCTGTAGCCCTTGGCCTGGTTGACGATTTGGGCCGCTTCGCCCTTGGCCTTGGGGATGATGTCGTTGCGGTAGCCTTGGGACTGGTTGATCAGCTTCTCCCGGTCTTCCTTCGCGCTGGCCACGTCCTTGAAGGCCGCCACCACCGCCTCCGGCGGATCCACGTCCTGCAACTGGACCGCGGCAATCTGCACCCCGGCCTGGTACTGATCCAGGATGCCCTGGAGCAAGACCTGCGTGTCCTGCTGGATCTGCGCCTTGCCGGCGGTCAGGGCTTCGTCGATCTTGCTTTTGCCGACCACCTCGCGCATGGAGGCTTCCGCCGCCTTCTGAATGGTTTCGTCGATCTCGTCCACCCGGAAGAGGTAGTCCTTGGCATTTTTGATCTTGTACTGGACGATGAACTCCACGCCCAGGATATTCTCGTCGCCGGTCAGCATCAGGGCTTCTTTCGGCAGCATCTGCTGGCGGCCTTGGCGGTCCGTGCGGAATCCGATTTCCAGCCGGTGCAGTTTTTCAACCTTGGGCCGCTCGACGGTCTCGACGAAGGGGATTTTCATGTGGGGGCCTGGCCCGGCGTTCCGCACCACGTCGCCGAACCGCTTGACCACGCCCTCTTCATCCGGCGCGACGATGAAGGTGCCCTGCCATACCAGCACGACGGCCGCCACGATCAGGGCGATGGAGCGGAAGCCCTTGATCGGCTGCAACTGGCTGAGCTGCGTTTTGGCTTGTTTGAGGACATCGTCAATGGGGTCGGATTTTTTCCCCCAAGGGTCATTCGGGTCCCAGACCATCAGGCACTCCTCTCGTGGATCAGTCGATCCGACACAATAACCGTCACAACGACAGCCACCATAACAGACTTGACGGAGGGGGGCAACTAGACAAAGGGTGAACGAGGAAGGAGGAACGATGGAGGATGAACAGGGAGAGGGGAAGGGGGCCGTTGCCTCCGTGGTAGCCTCGTCAAGCCGGTCAGGCTGGGCTTTTCTTCACGGTGGATTGCATGAGGCCGTCGGCTTGCGGCGGAGAGAAGCCGAGGAAGCCTTCATGCCGTTCGGCCAGTTCCAGGACGGAGAAGGCCTGCCTCTGCAGCTCTTCCGGCACCGTGAAGATTTGCCGCAAGGGGCCGCCTTTCTTTCCCACGACGGTCCCGGCGAAGCGGATGCCGGCGGCGCTCAGACGTGTCATGGCCAAGTCGATGTTCTCGACCTTGACGGCAATGTGGTGGAGCGTGCGATCCCCGAAGGCGGCGACCCAGCCGGGAATGATGCTGGTCTTGCCCCGCTCGTCCGGATAGGCCTGATCGATGAAGAGAGCGGGATAGCCGGGTTTGCGATAGACCTTGGCGAACCAGTCGGCATAGGAGAGGGTTTCGGAGTAGTCATAGCCCAGGGCCAGAAACTCTTCTGCGCGGCGGTCGATGTCGTCGGTCCGAAAGGTGACGTGGTCGGCCAGGGGCCAGAAGCCGACGCCGACCTTGTCCAGGGCTTGTTTCAGCATCCTGGCCGCGGTGTTGCGCGAGACGAAATCCGCTACATAGTCGGCCAGGAGATCGTCGAGACGGCGTGGGGATGGCATGAGACCCCTCCTTCTCCGGAAGCATTCAGACGTTAGTTGTCAGCCTAGCCTGAATAAGAACCGATTACAAGCAGGGGCTGACGGAGGGCGGGGATCGGTGTGGCATCCCCGGTCGCTTCCGCGCCTCTCGCGTCACCCCTTCCACGGCAGTCCGGAGCGGAAACCTTCTGGAATTCCCGCGGCCACGGCTCTGCCGTGGTGCCTTGGTCAGTTCCAGCTTTCCATCTCCGGCTGCCGGGCGGGTCCCCGCCGCTCCGGCGGACGTTCGCTCCGAGCATGCCACACCTCTTATTGACCTTCCAGCCGAGGGAAAAAAGTGGAACGGCGACGAGTCGCTTAGAGACCTGTCGCCTTCCGTCGCGGTGACGCCCCGCGCCTCAATTGGGAATTTCAGATTTGTGTGGTTGCAATGCCTTGTTTTGGCCCCTTAGTCGGCGGACTGTCTAATATGCCAGAGGCGGCCATGCTCTATTTCTAGGAGCCCCATGTGCCCGTGAGGATCGCAAAAGGAGACGAGTCTGCGCTTCGTTTCAGGATGCCGGAGAAACCTCTGGTAATACGCTTGTAGCATCACCGCGTTCTCTGATGCGCCATAAGGATCGAGGTCAGCAAGAGGTTCATGCTTTGTGGCCACAAGCGGAGATGAATTAGTCAACCTATGCCCACCATACGGATCAGTCTGCATTCTTAAGCCATTTGGATCAAGATGTTTCCAAATCTTTTGGCCGTGCAAGTCAAAGAATCGGCGAAGGTCTCCGGCCAATATCCCGGCCAATCTCGCAACTCCATACAGCGTACCTGTAACTTGCCCTGCGAATCGGACAACCTTGTCTGCTTCTGTTAGGCGCGGGTTGGTCTTGCATTTCTCAATATGTTTTTCGACCGAGCGTTTGATTTGATCAAGGTCGTTGCGTCGATCCCAGTAGAGCTTTGTGGTGTAACCATTAACCAAGGTATGGCAAGAGATGGACAACATGGCAAAACCTAAAAACAGATCCATCGACAGTGGCACTTCATTTGGGGAATTGTCTTTACCCAGCATAACTCTTCCATAACGGGTTGCCGCCTCGTTAAAACGAGCGATTCGTTGTGTCATTCCAGACTCTGAAGAGTAAAAGCCGTAGATATGTACGCCATCCGTCCGAAGCGTCCGGATAAATTGTTCCCTTGCTTGCGAGTTGTTCTGCACATGCTTGTACTTGAAATCATGGTTGCCTGTCAGTTTGGCGATCTCCTTGGCCGTCTTGGCAAGCAGATTCGTCTTGTTCTCTTGGAACAAGATAGCCCCGATACCAAAACCTTTGCTGTTACTCATTTCTCGAGTACCAGTCTCGTCGATCACCCCAATCAATTTGTTCATCGACACAATGGACCCTATCTTTCAGTCTCGATAGACTCTGTGGTCATGGTGCATCAATGGTCAAGTGTACGATTCTCAGTCCGCTACGGCAATGCCTGATGCAAGAGTGTCAAGCCAAGCAAGTTTCCAATGTCCCACCCTCAAGTGATGTGCAAACATTTAGCAAGACATTGAACGTGGCGAAGCGTGAAGGCGACGGGCTTGGGAAGCGGCCTGTCGCCTTTCTATTTTTATCTTGTCGGCGGCTGGAAGGGATGAACTCGGAGGCGTTCGGCATGGCGGGGCAGGGACATTGAGAGCGAAGCCAGTGCCGGGCGCCGGACTCTTCTATTCCTATGAGGCGACCGGGTATCAGTGCGGCAGAGATGGCAAGAAGAGATCGACGCATCATGCCGACGCCGGAGCAGTTCGCCCTTCGTCAGCCGTCATTTGGGAGATGCAGAGAGCGACAGGGTATGCCACACCGAGCTCTGCGCCTAGTCAGCCGATGAATTCCTGGTCTCTCAGCATTCAGTCAGGAGCAGAGTTATTTCGCGTACGGTCAGGTGACCGACCCGCCGCAGGAGGAGCCGGAGCCTGCCGTGCAGCCGTAGCAGTGGTTGCCGGTGACGATTCTGCGGCGGCGCAATTGAGCCAGGTCGAAGTCGCGGATGTGTTGCGGCGCGCCGTGGCCGACCGGCAGGCTCAGCATCTGGTTGAAGTCGCAATCGTAGAGGGTTCCGTCCCAGCCCACCGAGAGGGTCTGGCGACACATGACCGAGGCCGCCGCCGCCGGATTGAAGGCATTGGCCAGCCGTTCCATGTAGCTCTCGTAGTTGCCGCTCTCGATGAGGAATTCCAAAAACCGGCTGATCGGCATGTTGGTGATCGTGTAGAGATGGTTAAAGACCACGCCGTGCAGCCGCTTGAGTTCGCGTCTGAACTGGGCCTCGATCGCTTCCTGCTTGGGCGGGAGGAAGGCCCCGACCGGGTTATAGACCAGGTTGAGCGTCAGCCCGCTGCCCTCCTTGCCGTAGCCCAGTTGGTTGAGGCGCTGCAGGGCCTGGATGGATTTCTCGAAGACGCCGTCGCCTCGCTGCGCGTCGGTCTGGGAAGGACGGTAGGAGGGGAGGGAAGCGACGATCTCGACCTGGCGCGTGGCTAGAAACTCGGCCAGGTCTGCCTGCGAGGGCACCAGCAGCACGGTCAGGTTGCAGCGGTCCATCACGTGGCGGCCCAAGCTCTTGGCCTCCCCGACGAGCCGGCGGAAGTGCGGATTGAGTTCCGGCGCGCCGCCGGTGATGTCCAGGGTCGGAATGTCGGTCTGAGCCAGGGCCTTGAGGCAGAGATCGGCCACCTCGCGCGACATGATTTCTTCCCGGTCCGGCCCGGCGTCCACGTGGCAATGGCGGCAGGTCTGGTTGCAGAGCTTGCCGACGTTGACTTGCAGCACGGCGATGCCGGTGGCCTCGAGAGGCGGGAGCTTGGCCGAAGCCAGGGTGGATTCAAAGGCGGAACAGGAGGTCGCGCCGGCCAGGATGCGCCGTTGCTCGTCGGCCGAAGCCAGGGGATTATGGCGAGCCAGCAAGCTCAATCCCATACGATCACCAATGGCTCTCAGCAGTCATCTCTCAGCTAAAGGCTGAAAGCTGACGGCTGACAGCGCAAGAATCAACAACAGCTTCCGCTGGGGCTGCAGGAGACTTTCGTGCCGGCCACCGGGGCCGAGGCGCGGTTGATCGCGGCGAAGTGCGGGCGGTAGGCCTCCGAGCCCAACACCGCGAGGGTTTTTGAACAGACCTCAAGCGGCAGGCCTCGCTGGTAGCGGTGCCCGTCATCGTCGCAGACTTCCCGGAAGGGGCCGGTGAAGATCGCGTAGTCCCCTTTCCAGACGCAGGAGGTCGGCTCCGGCAGGATAGCCAGGGTGCGCGGATCGGAGGGGGCCAGCGAGACCGGCTCCTCGGTCACAAGAAACAGGCCGGCAAAGGGCGCGGAGGCGAGCAACTGGGCCGTGCGGTCATTGACCGGGACCGGGGTTCCGCGCTGGTAGAGCAACCCCTGTTCATCCACGGCGCGGCTGAAGGGCCCGCGCAACGTGGCGTGCCGCACCTTGTTCGCTGCCGTCGCCTGGGGGAGTTTGTAGCCGGTCAGCGTGAGCGACAGGAAATGAATGCCGTCGATGACCTGCCAGGGCGTGAACTTGATCTGGTGAACGCCCTGGAATCCGGCCTGGACCAGGCCGCCGAAATAGTCGCCGGCCGGGAGAGCGCCGGAGAGGCAGTCGCCCCATTTCTCCGTGTCGTGGATCAGGTAGTTGGGCACTGGCTGGTCCGCCACGATGTCCGAGATCGTAAAGCGCCCGCCGGGCTTGAGCACCCGGTACATCTCGCGGAAGACCTTCTGCTTGTCCGGCGCCAGGTTGATCACGCAGTTGGAGATGATGAGGTCGATGCTGTCGTCCTCCGCCGGCATGGATTCCGCCTGCCCCTTGCGAAACTCCACGTTGGGGGCCGCATAGCCGAGGTTGGCTGCGACGATCGGGGCGTTGCGGCGGGCAATCTCCAGCATCGTCTCGGTCATGTCCAGACCGATCACGCGGCCGGTCGGTCCGACGCGGCGGGAGGCTTCGAAGCAGTCGATCCCTCCGCCTGAGCCGATGTCCAGCACGGTCTCGCCCGGCTTGACCGTATCGAGCCCGGCCGGTGTGCCGCAGCCGTAAGAAATCCTCAGGACCTCTTCGGGGATGAAGGATTTCAAATCCTCGAAGTTGTAGCCGGTCGGGCAACACATCTGCTCGCCGGTGGCGGCGGCCCTGGCATAGCGCTCGCTGACTTGCTTGGTAATCGTCTCGTTGGACATGGTTCCCTCGTGATCGGATGAATGTCTTGCGCGGCCGTCGTTCATATAACCAGGTCCCCCCTGCCTCGTCAACTCTGGCAGGGGGGTGGTTAGGGAAAGAGGCGCGGCTGGGGTTCAGTGCCGTCAGGGGCAGAGCTGCCAGGGGCAGGATAGGTAAGGAGCCCCTCGTCCAGCTTGGCAAAGGCCGTCAGCTGGTGCGGGTCCGCCGGTGCAGAAGAGAGAATATGCCGGACCGTCCAGCTCCGGCTGACCAGCGCGTCCGAACTCGTTTCTCGCATCTCGTCGTTCGTGCCGGCCGCAAGCGGGAAGCGTAATAAAGAGTTTTCAGTATGCAGTGCGCAAGTCGTCAGTTTCGAGCACTGAATACGGTCAACTGGCAACTCTTCGCGAGCGACGAGATACGCTTCACGAGATACGCTCTTGCCGCTTATAAATCATCCTCTTTGAGGCACCGTCCCAGCCCCTGTTGTTCGGCGAAAAAATAGGCATAGTGCATGGCCGCGAGGTTGGCGACTCGCGCTTCCGCTTCTTCACGGCTATCCGTATAGATAATCTGGATGCCGTATCTGGCCGTGACGGAGTCCAGGAAGTCGATCAATCCATTTTTGTGATATTGGCCCAAGAGCCCGCCGGATTTGCTGTCCTGGATCGAGCCTTCGATCACCAGGAACCGATGCGGGACGGCGAGGAGGGGTTCGAGTTCCCGCATGAATCGCTGGCGATTGTCGGAGGGGTTGGAGAAGGCCGTCATGAACTCTTCGGCTCGCTTGCGCAACACGCAAAAGATGTCCGGGGCTTCGGCAATGGCATAGTCGCCGGCCGGCAGTGTTTGCTTGATGGTTCCGGCGATTCGGTTGAACCCCTGAAAGGTATAGGGGAGGACCTCCCGGCTGTCCACGAGCAATTCGCAGGCCGGCACCATGATGATGGGGTGTCCTTGCCGGGAGAGGGTCACGGGCGCCTGGGGCCCTCTTGCGCCCTGGCGGGATCGCGGGGCCGGTTGGGTGCGGGGCGGCGGGGATGGGCTGGGAGGTGGCGTGGAGGGAACGGCCTGGGCGAGAGCATCGTAACGTGCGCGGGCGGCCGGGTCGCTGAGGGTTTCATAGGCCTGGTTGATCAGTTGCGTGCGGGTTTCCGCTTTCTTGTGCAGGGCTGAGGAATGGCTGAAGCGGTCCGGATGCCAGACCTGCATTTGTTCATGCCAGGCCCTTTTGATGTCCGTGTGAGTGGCGGTGGGGGCGATCTCGAGCATCGCGTAATAGTTGATGGTCCGTTCTTCCTTCATGGGTCTCTCCTGCTCCGGTCCTGAGAGTGTAGCTGAGTAGACAGGGGGGTTCTAGGAAATAGTATAGTGTCGGGACCAATGTTGTGACAGGGTCCCACAGAGAGGAATCGATGATGAATCAGGGCAAGAACCATGGAAAGAACCTGTTGTCTTCCGTGCCACTGGGTCCCTATGAACTGCGCAATCGGGTGGTGCTGGCGCCGCTGACACGCAACCGGGCCGGCAAGGGGCAAGTGCCTCAGGCGATGAACGCGCGCTACTACGAGCAACGGGCTTCGGCCGGCCTCATCATCAGCGAGGCCACGCAGGTTTCTCCGCAGGGGGTGGGCTATCCCAACACGCCGGGCATTCACTCACCCGAACAAGTGCAGGGGTGGCGGCAGGTCGCGGAGGCCGTGCATCGGAAGGGCGGACGCATGTTCCTGCAGCTCTGGCACGTGGGGCGCATCTCGCATCCCTCGCTGCAACCGGACGGGGCCCTGCCCGTGGCGCCCTCGGCGATCCGGCCGGAAGGCGAGGCCGTCACCTACGAGGGGCTCAAGCCTTTTGTTACGCCCCGCGCCTTGGAGACGCAGGAGATTCCGGGGATTATCGCCCAGTATCGCCAGGGAGCCCAGCATGCGCTTGAGGCCGGATTCGACGGCGTGGAAATCCACGGGGCCAACGGCTATCTGCTCGATCAGTTCCTGCGCGACGGCTCGAACCATCGCCGCGACGCCTACGGAGGCTCGGTGGAAAACCGGGCGCGCCTGCTCCTGGAGGTGGTCGAGGCCGTTGCCACGGTCTGGGGCGTGACGCGGCTGGGCGTCCGGCTCTCGCCGGTCAACCCCTTCAACAGCATGTATGACTCGGACCCGGATAAAACCTTCGGCTATGTGGCCGAGCGTCTGGGGCGGCTCAAGTTGGCCTATCTCCATGTCGTGGAGCAGGATCAGTCCGGGGTTACGACGGGGCAGAACGCGGATTTCCGCCGCCTGCGCGACCTCTTTGGCGGACCCTATATCGCCAACGGGGGCTACACCTACGAGAGCGCGACGGCTTGTCTGGCGCGGGGGGATGCCGATCTCATTGCCTTCGGCCGGCTCTTTCTGGCCAATCCGGATTTGCCCGAACGGTTCGCCAAGCGCGCCCCCTTGAACGCGCCCCGGCCTGAATCGTTTTATGGAGGGGATGAAAAGGGCTATACCGACTATCCTTTCCTGGCGTCTTGAGCGGGTTCGGCCCTCCGTTCTTTTCCCTTCGTCCCCGCTACAAGCCATCCGCGTCGGTATGGTATGCTGCACGATCGCTATGGCTCTAGACACAGCTCTCCATCAAGGTGAACTCGCTGCCGCAACGGCCAAACGCCGGACCTTTGCCATCATCAGCCATCCGGACGCGGGCAAGACGACGCTGACGGAAAAGCTGCTTCTCTACTCCGGCATGATCCGCACGGCGGGGATGGTGCGCGGGCGCAAGGGCGGCAAGGTCGCGGCGTCGGATTGGATGGGCATGGAACAGGAGCGGGGGATTTCGATTACCGCTTCGGCCATGCAGTTTCCCTACAAGCACGCCATCATCAACCTGCTGGACACGCCGGGCCACCAGGACTTTTCGGAAGACACCTACCGGACCCTCACCGCTGCGGACAGCGCGATCATGGTCATCGATGCGGCCAAGGGCGTGGAGGCCCAGACCCGCAAGCTCTTTGCCGTCTGCCGGTTCCGGCGCATTCCCGTGCTGACGCTGATCAATAAAATGGATTTGCCGGGACGGCCGCCGCTCGATTTGATGACGGAGGTGGAGCAGGCGCTCGACATCCATGCCAGCGCGATCAACTGGCCCGTGGGGTCGGGGAGCGAGTTTGCCGGGATCGTCAATCGGGCCGACGGCCGGGTGAAGCTGTTCAGCAAGTCCGCGCCCGGCGGGGCCACCAAGGCGGCGGTGGCCGACCTGACGCTGGAGGAGTTGCAGCACAGCGGCCGCGTGCACGAGGAGGTCCTGGCTCAGGTGCGGCATGACTTGGAATTGCTGGACATCGCCGGCAATCCCTTCGCGCGGGAGGAGTTTTTGGCGGGCGCCGTGACGCCGGTGTTCTTTGCCTCGGCGCTCACGAACTTCGGCATCGAGAATTTTCTGGACGCCTTTGTGACGCTGGCGCCTCAGCCCAGCGCCAGGCCGGCCGACGGGGTGGACGGGAGCGAGCTGCTGGTGGACCCGATCACCACGCCTTTCAGCGCCTATGTCTTTAAGCTCCAGGCGAACATGAACCCGAAGCACCGCGACAGCACGGCCTTTCTCCGGGTCTGCTCCGGCCGGTTCGAACGGGACATGGTCGTGAAGCACCACCGTCTGGACCGCGAGGTCCGGCTGTCCCGGCCCCACAGTCTGGTGGCGCAGGAGCGGAGCACGGTGGAGGAGGCCTATCCCGGCGACATCATCGGGATCATCAATCCGGGAATCTTCGCCATCGGCGACACCATTTCCTTGGCCGGCGGATTCAACTTCAAACCCCTGCCGCAGTTTCAGCCGGAGATCTTCGCCCGCATCCGCCCGACCGATGTCGGGAAGCGCAAGGCCTTCGACAAGGGGATGGGGCAGATGGCGCAGGAAGGAACGGTGCAGATCCTCAGGAGCCCGAACGAGATGGAGTCCTTGGTGGCCGCGGTGGGGCGGCTGCAATTCGACGTGTTGCAGTACCGGCTTCGCCACGAATACCGCGTGGAGACGGTGCTGGAGCCCTTGTCGTTCACCTGCAGCGCCTGGCTGGAGGGCGATGTCGCCACCTTCAAGGCTCCCACCGAGTCGATCGTCGTGAAGGATCAGCGCGACCGCCTGGTGGTGTTGTTTACCGACCAGCGCATGAAGGCCCTGGCCCGCGAGCGCAATCCTTCCCATACTCTGCGAGACATGGGGTAAACATCCCCATGGCCCAAGCGGCTTTTATCGAACGAGAGATGGCCGCAGCCGAAGAGGCGCTGAGTTTTCGTATCTCGCAAAGGGTGCTCAGTTGACAGTTCTCAGTTTCCGGGGCTGACCACTGAAAACTGTCTACTGAAAGCTTCCTTTTTGTGCTTCACGAGAGCCGGTCTTCTGGGCTGCCGCTAGACGCCGTCCAGGCTTTCCGGACAGTCGATGAGGTATTGCGGCTGTGCCTGGGGCGCCGTGTCGATCCGGCTGTGGCGGCAGGGGGGGATGTCCGCTTGCAGTCGCCGCAAGAGGGCCGGCACCTTCATGTTGGGAGGAACGTCGCAGACCCAGACGTGGGTGCCGGACTCCGGCTCTTCGACGTGACGCTGCACGCGGAAACCTGGGTGCTCCATGAAATAGGCCGATAGAAATCCTGTCATGGCCTGGACCACCCAGGGATGCGCGGCCACGTACCGGCCGCTGATTCGCAGTTCGACCACCTGGGTCATGTCGTGAGCCTCCGTCATCGCAGCAGAGTATAGCCTGTTTAGGACCGGGGCGTGTGGCCAAGGAACGAGTGCCGGGTCCGGCCTGTGGAGCGTGGAGGTGTGCAAATGACCTTGAAAGCCTATAACGACGTGGTGCTTCCGTCTTTTATGTATGGGACGGCCTGGAAGAAAGAGGCTACGACGCAACTCGTCCTTCAAGCGGTGGAAGCCGGTTTCCGGGCCATCGATACGGCCAATCAACTGATCCATTACGATGAGGCCCTGGCGGGGGAGGCTCTGTTGGCCCTGGCGAAGCAAGGGATCGGGCGCGACACCCTGTTTCTTCAAACCAAGTTTACGCCGCTCAACGGCCAGGACCATCGCACCCCCTACGACGCCAAGGCCGATCTCACCACCCAGGTCAGGCAGTCCTTCGACAGCTCCCTGGCCCATCTCCACACTGCCTACGTGGATTCCTATGTCCTCCACGGGCCCTCTCAGCGGCGGGGCTTGGGGGAGGCTGATTGGGAAGTTTGGGCGGCCATGGAAGGGCTGTACGAATCCGGGAAGGCCAAGATGATCGGCGTCAGCAATGTGACGGCGGAACAACTCGCGTTGCTCTGTGCTCGGGCCAAGCATCGTCCGATGGTGGTGCAAAACCGCTGTTATGCCGCGTTCGGTTGGGACAAAGAGGTGCGGGAGATTTGCACGGCTCAGGGCCTCATCTATCAAGGCTTCTCGCTGCTGACGGCCAATCGGGAAGTGCTGATGGCGCCGGACGTGCGGGCCATCGCGCAGCGGGTTGGGGCCGGGGTTGCGCAGGTCGTCTTCCGGTTTGCCATGCAGATCGGGATGCTGCCGCTGACCGGCACGACGAACCCACAACACATGGCTGACGATCTGGGCTGCGACCGGTTCACGCTGATCGCCGACGATCTCCGGTTGATCGAGGCGGTGGGGCTGTAACAGACTTGCACCTCGTATCTCGTCGTTCGTGAAGCGTCGTTCGTTGTTCTGCTTGCTTTGATCGAAAGCGAGAGACGAAATACGCTTCACGTTCTTTCTATAGGCCATACCATGAACATCGCCATCATCGGAGGAGGACCGGCCGGGCTCATGGCCGCTGAGGCGGCGGTCGCCGCCGGCGCCCAGCATGTTCAGATTGACCTCTACGACGCCATGCCCTCCGTCGGCCGCAAGCTTTTGCTGGCCGGCAAGGGCGGGCTAAACCTTACGCATTCCGAACGGCCCGAGCCCTTCCTGTCGCGGTATGGAGCCAGCCGCAAGCAGATCGCGCCGCTGCTGGCGTCGTTCGGGTCCGAGGCGCTGCGCAACTGGGCCAGGGGGTTGGGGGTCGAGACCTTCGTGGGCACCTCCGGGCGTATTTTCCCGACCGATCTTAAGGCTGCGCCGCTGTTACGGGCCTGGCTGCGCCGGTTGCGCCAATCCGGCGTGGTCTTCCATGTGCGTCATCGCTGGTGCGGCTGGGATGAGCAGGGGAGGCTGAGCTTTGCCACGCCTCAGGGGGCTCGCTCCGTCCAGGCCGATGCGGTGGTCCTGGCCTTGGGCGGGGGCAGTTGGCCCAAGCTCGGTTCCGATGGTTCCTGGGTGCCGTTGCTTGCCGGGCGAGGGGTCCGCATCGCACCGCTCAGACCGGCGAACTGCGGCTTCGACGTCGGCGATGAACGTAAGGTCGGATGGACCGAGCACTTTCGCGCGAAGTTTGCCGGGCATCCGGTAAAGTCTGTGGCGGTCGTTGTGAAGGACGAGAAGGGGATCGATCAACGGCTGCCGGGCGAATGCGTGGTCACCGAGACCGGCCTTGAGGGCGGCGTCATCTATGCGAGGGCGTCCGCTCTCCGCGACGAGATCCTGGCCACAGGCTCGGCAATTCTCCGCCTCGATCTGGCGCCGGACCGGGACCTGTCTCGTCTCGCGGTAGACCTGTCGCGGCCGCGCGGGTCGCTCACGGTGGCCCGGCACCTTCAGCGCCAGGCGGGGATTGCAGGGGTGAAGGCGGGACTGCTCCGTGAAGTGGTGCCGAAACAAGACTTTGCGGACCCGGCTCGCCTTGCCGCCGCCATCAAAGCGTTGCCGTTGCGGCTGGTCGCGCCTCGTCCCCTGGAGGAAGCCATCAGCACGGCGGGCGGGGTTGCCTTCGAGGCGCTGGATGAGCGGCTGATGGTCCGTGCCATCCCCGGCCTGTTTTGCGCGGGAGAAATGTTGGATTGGGAGGCGCCGACCGGCGGCTATCTCCTCACCGCCTGTTTCGCCACGGGCCGGGCGGCAGGCGCCGGGGCCGCAGCCTGGCTGTCTGGCAATCTTGCGTCAGAGGGGGCCGGCCCAAGAGGGGCGTCGGCGTGACGACTGCCGGCTGTCGAAAAGCCTGTGTGCGACTCCAGAAATAACTCCCGCACTAACAGTCACGAGGACGGTCGAGTCCCAACCAGGATGTTCAAAAAAGCCGCCCAGCGAGGCCGCAGCAAGCGAGAAGCCGAGGCGTACGCGGGGCGGTACGTTGAGGCTTAGAGCGACGCGAGAACAAAGCTGGAGGATTTTTTCAACATCCTGTTAGAGGTAGCGGGTCTGATAGTCCCTCGTAGCCAACGTCTGGTTTTGGATATCCCACTCGATCACGAAGACCGCCGAGCGTTCCGACGACAACGACAACAACCGCTTTCCGTCTTTGGCCACCACGGTTTCGGCCGTGGTGAAGTCGAGCGTCCGGTCCGGTCCGGTCCGATTGCACACAATGAGTGGAAGCCCCGTGTCGCTGGTGCAACGTTCCCATTCGCCGTTCGGGCCATGCAGGCCCGGCGCCCAGGCGGCGGCCGACACCAAAAACTCCGCCCCTTGAGCCTTCAAGTTTCGACACAGCTCCGGCGCATAGGCGTCCGCACAGATCAGCAGCCCGACGCGTGCAAACGGGGGCACCGGCAGGGCCACGACCTGCGTGCCGGGGCTTGACCAGGCTTCCGACCCCACGCGCAGCGTCCGGATTTTTCGGTGGACGCCGAGGATGGTCCCCTCCGCATCGATCACGAAGAGGCTGTTGTGGAGTGCGCCGGACCGGCGGTCACGTTCGGGATGGGACAGGAAGAGCGTCACGTTCAGGCGGGCGGCGAGCCGGCACATGTGCGTCATCCAGGGGTCCGGCTGCGGGAGGATCCACTCGGTGCCGAGGCGGTCGGCGAAGGTGTAGCCGGTGGTGCTGAGTTCGGGCGTGAGGATCCAGCCGGCGCCGAGTTCCGCCGCCGCCGCGACCGCCGTTTCGACAAGCCGGCGATTGTGCGTCAGGTCACCGGGCAGAGGCGCCAGGTGCAAGAAGGCTATGCGCAAGGTGCGCCTTGGGGCCGGCTCTGCCGAGGCTGGGGAGGCCAGGAAGGCTGAGGCGAGACCGAAGAGGCCGGCTTGGAGAAATTGCCGCCGATCAAGTGCCATCGCCTGCTCATCTCCGCGCCGCTATGACGCTTGCGCCGCGCCTTGCCAGAGCATGTCGTAGCCGAGTTCCTTGGTGTCGGAGCACATGAGGGCCAAGGCGGCGAACTTGCTGTTGAACACGGCGTCGGCATGGGATTTTTCGTGGCTCTCGAAGGACCGCCAGTAAGTTACGATGGCATAGTGGTCCTCGGCGGTCTTGGCTTGGCTGAGGCTGCCCTCGTCGGAGACGAAGCCGGAGAACTTGAACACTTGCCCGGCGATGAAGCCCCCCTTGTCGTCGCCGTAGGTTGCCTTGACGACCATGCACATTTCCCCGACGGCCAGTTCCACCTGCTCGAAGGTGACGCCGGGTTTGAGCGTGACGGTGTTGAACAGCATCTTGGCCCCGAAGGGAATGGTGATTGGACCGAACATGGTCTCCTCCAAGCGCCCCGGCGGGGGCAGTGTCTGCGCCGTTACCGCTTCACGATCTCCAGGAGTTCGACGTCGAAGATCAGCGTGGCGCCAGGCTTGATTTGCGGCGGAGCCCCCCGCTCGCCATAGGCCAAGTCGGAGGGACACACAAGCCGGCTTTTCCCGCCGACCTTCATTTTCTGCACGCCCTGGGTCCAGCAGGGGATCACGTCGCCCAGCGGAAAGGTCACCGGCTCGCCCCGTTGGACGGAGCTGTCGAAGACGGTGCCGTCGATCAGCGTGCCGTGGTAGTGGACCTTGACCGAATCCGACGCCTTGGGCGAGGCGCCGGTGCCGGGCTTGATGGTCTTGAGCACGTACCCCGTCTCGCCCTTGGTCGCGCCGGCTTCCGCCGCCGCTTTGGACAGGAAGGCCGCGCCGGCTTTCTTTTCGGCTTCCGAGCCTATGGCCAGACGCGCTTGCTTCATCTGCTGAATCTTGGGTCCGTAGGCCTGGAGATCGACTTTGTGCGGCCGCTTGAGCGTGCCGTCCGTGAGCCCGGCCCTGACGAACTCGAATTCGGATTCGGTCAGCGCGAACCCGCCGAGGTTTTGGCTCATGGCCAGTCCCAGCGCGTAGAAGGTTTTCTGATCTTCGGTCGTCGGGTTTGCCGCCGGGGCTGCGGTTGAGGCGGAGACCGGTGCAGTTCCGAGGCAGAGGAGGGTCACAAGCCATAGCATTGTCGTGCGCATGGTCGTCCTTTCGTATGGGTAAACGGGTGAAGCAATATGTAGCACAATCGCCGGCTTGTCTGAAAGCCTTCTTACGACGACAGCCTGGCGCGGCCGTGCGGGGCGAACAAATCCTGGTCCGGCCCGAGGGGGACGATGCGGGTCGGGTTGATGTCGTCGTGGGTGATGTAGTAGTGCCGCTTGATGTGGTCGAAATTGACCGTGTCCGCGATCCCGTCAACTTGGTACAGGTCTTTGAGGTAGCCGAAGAGGTGGGGGTAGTCGATGATCCGCCGGAGGTTGCACTTAAAGTGCCCGTGGTAGACGGCGTCGAACCGGATGAGGGTGACGAAGAGGCGCCAGTCCGTTTCGACGAACTGCGGTCCGAAGAGATAACGCCGATCCCGGAGGCGCGCGTCCAATTGATCCAGGGCTTCGAAGAGGCGCCGCACCGCTTGTTCGTACACAGGCTGCGAGGTGGCAAAGCCGGCGCGATAGACTCCGTCGTTCACGTTTTCGTAGATGAAGGTGTTGAGGGCGTCAATCTCACCCCGCAGCGGTTCGGGGTATAAATCCAGCTTGCAGTCGGTGAAGCGGTTGAACGCGCCGTTGAACATGCGCAGGAGGTCGTCGTCGGAGTTGCTGACGATCCGCTTGGTCCGGCTGTCCCAGAGCACCGGTACGGTCACGCGTCCGGTGTAGTGGGGATCGGTCGCGAGGTAGGCCTCGCGCAGAAACCGAAAGCCGTTGAGGGGGTCGGTGGAATGGCCGGGGCCTTCGCGGAAGGCCCAGCCACGCTCGTCGCGGATCGGGTCCACCACGGTCATCCCGATCACGTCGTCCAGTTGCTTGAGCTTTCGTACGATGATCGTGCGGTGCGCCCAAGGACAGGCCCAGGACACATAGAGATGATAGCGACCGCCGGCTGCCGGGTAGCCGGAGCGGCCATCCTCGGTCACCCATCCTCGAAAGGCGTCCGCTTGCCGTTGAAAGGCGCCGGCTTGGGTTTGCTCGTCGGGGAATTGCGCTTTGGCGGTCATGATCGGTCTTCATTATCCCATGCCCTTCGGGCGATAGCCAAGCCGCCATACAACACAATGGGCCGGCGCAGGGACCATCGTGCCGGCTGAGCTGGCATCCCGACGGGGTATTTGGTAAGCTGCGTCAACTGGAGACGACGATGAAGCGCGCGCTGTTGTGTTGCCTTGCCCTGCTGCCCCTTCTGGCCGGCTGTAGCTCCATGGTGCTGATTGAAGTGGCGTCGGATGGCGACACGAAGCAGGTGCTGGAGCTGTTGGAGCAGGGGGCTGATGTCAACGCCAAGTCCCCCCTCGTGAAGACGACCCCCCTCATCCTGGCGGCCTGGAACAACCACGTCGAGACGGTCCGCGTCTTGCTGGATCGGGGCGCCGACGTGAATGCGACGGATGCGACGGGCTGGACCGCCCTGCATGCGGCGGCCTTCGCCGGCAACACGGAGATCATGCAGCTCTTGTTTAAACGGGGGGCTAAAAAAGACGGCTCGAACGGGGCAAACTATCGGCCCTCACGCTGGGCGGATAAAGAGGACCATTTGGTTATCCTGGAATTGATGAAGCAGGGCGAGTGAGCCC
>Ga0194120_10005997_pt1 | contig 17452 bp, 23 predicted proteins | sample TA2MahCa65mmetaG_FD_148642 | JGI IMG/M metagenome (GOLD analysis project Ga0194120, IMG submission 148642) | Freshwater microbial communities from Lake Tanganyika, Tanzania - TA2015019 Mahale Deep Cast 65m | ecosystem: Environmental > Aquatic > Freshwater > Lake | place: Tanzania: Lake...
TTCCTTCCCACTCATCGTGACTCTGTCCTCTCCGACCATCCGGCCCTCCTGGTGAAAGCCGACAGTCTAGCAATGAAGAGGACATTTCTATCTTGGCGAAAGCGGACATTCTCATGTTGGGATTACAGCCAAGCTGGGGGATTCTTTCAGTCTGACCATGCCGACAAACTTGAATCCCGGCTTGTATTTCCGCCGCCCCTTCCCGTATACTGCCTTGCAACGCCGCCTTCGTGCGGCGTCTTTTTTTGCTGAAAGGCTCATATTCCCCATGGACCAACAAACGGCACTCCCCATGTCAGCGCACATCGCTCATCGCCCGGCATCCGATCGGCGGCAGGACATCCGGAACATCGCGATCATTGCCCACGTCGACCACGGCAAGACCACTCTGGTAGATGCCGTCCTAAGACAAACCCACGTCCATCGTAAGATCAACGACATGGGCGAGCGGATCATGGATTCCATGGACCAGGAACGCGAACGAGGCATTACGATCCGCGCGAAGAATGCCAGCGTCACCTATCGGGGCGTCAAGATCAACATCGTGGACACCCCCGGCCACGCCGATTTCGGCGGCGAGGTCGAACGGACTCTGCGGATGGTTGACGGGGTCCTTCTGGTGGTGGATGCCAAAGAAGGCCCCATGCCGCAGACCACGTTTGTGCTGCGCAAGGCGCTGGCGCTCGGGCACAAAGCCATTGTGGTCATCAATAAGATCGACCGGCCCGATGCCGTGATAGACGACGTCCTCAACCGGACGTTCGATCTGTTCGTCCATCTGGGGGCGACCAACGAGCAGCTCGATTTCCCGATCGTCTATGCCTCGGCGATCAACGGCATTGCCACGTTGGACCTCACCCAGCCGGGTACCGACATCGCCCCGCTGTTGGACACGATTCTCAACCAGATTCCGGCGCCCGCCATCAGAGCCAACGCGCCGCTTCAAATGCTGGTGCTTGCGCTGGCCTACGATTCCTATAAAGGCAAGATGGGCATCGGGAAAATCCTGGCCGGGTCGATCGCCAAACGCCAAACCGTCGCCCAGATGAAGCGAGACGGAAGTCAGGTCAACGGGAGGGTGACGGAACTCGCCGTTTTCTCGGGCCTGGAGCGGACAGAAGTGGACAAGGCCGAGGCGGGCGAAATCGTCGCCGTGGCGGGCATCCCCGACATCAGCATCGGCGAGACGATCGCCGATCCGGAGCAGCCGATCGCGCTCGCGCCGGTCGCCATCGACGAGCCGACCGTGCAGATGACCTTCTCCGTGAACAACAGCCCCTTCGCCGGACGGGAAGGCAAATTCCTCACCTCTCGGCACCTGCGGGAGCGCCTCTTCAAGGAGCTGGAGACCAACGTATCCCTGCGCGTCCAGGAAACGGACAGCACCGATCGATTTCTGGTGGCGGGACGGGGCGAACTCCACCTGTCGGTCTTGATCGAGCAGATGCGCCGGGAAGGCTATGAGCTTCAGGTCTCCCAACCGGAAGTCATTCTTCACGAAGACAACGGCGTCCTCACGGAGCCCTTCGAGGAGTTGACCATCGACGTACCGACCGAATACCAAGGAACTGTCATCGAAGAGGTAGGCCAACGCCGGGGCCAGCTCCGGCATATGAAACTCGCCCAGTCGGACGGCAGCGCCGGCGAGATGCACCTGGAATATTACATCCCGACCCGCGGTGTGATCGGACTCAAAAACGTGCTGTTGGCCAAAACCCGCGGCACCGTGATCATGCACCATGTCTTTCAGCGGTATGAGCCGGCCGACAAACAGACATTGCAAGTCGCTCCGCACGGCTCCCTGGTGGCCTTCGAGGACGGCACCAGCAACGCCTATGGCCTGTTCATGATCCAGGAGCGCGGCACCCTCATCATCGGCCCAGGCGTGGAGGTGTACCAGGGTATGGTGGTCGGCCAAAACAGCCGGGACGAAGATCTGGACGTGAACATCTGCAAGGCTAAACAGCTCAGCAACATGCGGGCATCCGGGTCGGATGAAGCCCTGATCCTGACCCCGCCTCGCGCCATGACGCTGGAATATGCCCTCGAATATATCGGCCAGGACGAGCTGTTGGAAGTGACCCCCTCGAACCTTCGCATCCGAAAACGCCTACTCAATCCCGAGGAGCGGCGCAGGGCCCGCAAAGATCGTAAGGGCTGAGCCGGTCGATTCGCAGACGACTTCCCGAGTCCCGCACCGATGAAGATCCGCCGCAAGGCCGCCAAGCTTTCGCCCTCCGCGCCCCCCCTCTATATCGTTGGATATCGGGGCTCGACTCCTGCCCCTGAAGAGCTCGCAATCTGGTTTGACGTGGAATACGGAGGCCCGCTCCGGATACAGGCAGACTTAGGACCGCCGGCTGGAGCTCCTCCGCTGCTTCGCGCCACCCACGGCCCCTGGGAGGCCGCGATCCGACTGCTTGTCCCCGCGGCTGACGCTGAGGCCTGGCAGCAATCGCTCGCCTGGGGACACCCCAACGCCGGGCAGGTCCTATTGACACGAACCTTACCGAGCAAGGCCATTGATGTGGTGCTGCACGCAGCCCGTCTGGCCAGGGGCTTGACCCTGCTGACCGGCGGCACCGCGTACGATCTCCGGACCCAGACCTATCTGAATCCGTCCGACTGGCAAGACCGGCCCCTGACACAGTTCTCCGCCGGAGACCATGTCACCGTCGAGCAGAGCGATGCGGACGAGGCGGGACGTGAACGGTTCTATACCAAGGGCCTGGCCAAATTCGGCCTGGATGAGCTCGAAGTCTTTCGCCCCATGGGTCTGTCCGGCCGCCCCACGTCCGAACGGCTTACGGACATCGCCGAGACGGTCATCAGGTTAGGGCAGTCCCCGAAAGTCGGAGCCCCTCTGACCATGCCGGACATCGGACTGACGCTGTCCATTCTCAAACACCGGACTGTGCCCAGTGCCGAAGGGCCCTTGGCCTTCCGTGAAATCGCCTGGTAAATGCAGCGCGGGGCCCATCCGACTGAGGCCCCCTGGGCCTTTTGGGCCGATTGACAAACTTTCGGAGCGCGTGCTACCAATGAGAGCTTCACAGTGATGCCCATGCGTCCCATCTTAATCCACTAGAGGAGGTTTCCATGGCTACCGAAGTCGCCCCTGAGATAAAAGTCGGAGACACTGCCCCTGATTTTACGTTGAAGGATCAAGACCAGAAGGATATCAAACTCAGCGATTTCCGCGGCAAGAAGAACGTCGTGCTGGCGTTTTACCCGCTGGATTGGAGCCCCGTCTGCACCGGGGAGAATAAGTGCCTGACCGACGATTTCCCGAAGTTTGATCAAATGAACGCGGTCGTCTTCGGCATCAGCACGGACAGCTTCTTTTCCCACAAGGCCTGGGCTGATTCGTTGGGGCTTAAGCAGCAACTGCTCGCCGATTTCAACCGCGAAGTCGTGAAGAAGTATGGCCTGTATTTCGAGCCGCTGAACTGCGGCAAGCGCGCGACGGTGATTGTGGACAAGAACGGAAAAGTGGCCTACGTGAAGGTCCAGGAAATCAAGGTCGCCCGGGACGACAAAGACATCCTCGAGGCGCTCAAGAAACTCAACTAAACCTCGGTCGGAAAGCCCGAAAGTCGGAAAGTCTTCAAGTCGGGGCTTTTTGACTTTCGGGTTTTCGACGGGACACCTTTATGGCTGGTTCAGTCGAAGACGTCAGCGACGAGAATTACGAGGAGTTCGTGCAAGCCCCGGCCGCCGTCGTGGCCTATGGCATTGCCTCTTGCGAGCCCTGCATCGCCTACGATCCGATCCTGCAAGAAACCGCCGCCCGCTTTGCGACGGTCAAGGTCGGCAAGGCCAAGATGCACGTGCCAGGCCGCTGCCGGGATATCAAGAAACGCCACCAGTTCGAAACCTATCCGACCACCCACCTGTTTTCGCAAGGGAAGTTGCTGATCACGCGGGAAGGCAAAGTGGAGACGGACGAACTGGCGGCGCTCATCAACGACCACCTACTCAAGAGCTAGCTCGCGCTCGGCTGATTCCTATCCCCGATATTCGTAGTAGGCCCCGCGCGTCTCGGACAGGCCGATCCGTTCCAGGCGACCAGCGGGCAGCGCTTTCACCAAAAGATCCCACAGGAACCGGGCCAGGTTTTCCCCGCTGGTAATACGGCCTGCCAGCTCCGGGTCCCGATCAAGATCCTGATGGTCGAGTCGCCGGAGGATCTGTTCGGTCACGGTGCGGTCCAACGCCGGAATATCGACCAGCATGCCGGTGATCGGATCAATCTCGCCCTGCGCGGTCACGTACAACACGTAGTTGTGCCCATGGGAACCAGGGCTGTGGCACTTTCCGAACAACCGCCGGTTTTGTTCATCGGACACACTCCGGCTGTCCAGGCGATGAGCCGCCGCAAAGTGGTACCGCTTGGTCAAGCCGGCCTGGCCTTCGACCCCCATGAACTCCGCGGACAGGTCTTCATCTTCGAAAAGCCTGATCTTTTCCAGACGGCCGATCTCCGGACGGGCCGTCAGCACGTGCCAGAGCACAACCGCAATATTTTCGGTAGTCGGAATCCTGTCACGGAAATAGGGGGTGTCCAGGTTGAGATGCTTGTGATCGAACTCTTCCAGAATTTCTTTCAGCTCCCGCTTGAGATCGTAGAGGTTGACCACCATGCCGGTCTGGGGATCCACCTCGCCCGCCACCGTGACCTCGAGCATGTAATTGTGCCCATGTCCCGGTTCATTAAAACAGGCTCCGAACACCGCCCGGTTGCGCGCCTCATCCCAGGCCGGATGGCAATACCGATGCGCAGCGGCGAACTCGATCCGTTTGGTGAGTCGGACTTCCGGCATACAATCCCCCATGAAGAGGAAGGGCCGGGATCAACCACCGAACGGTGACTGACTCCGGCCCTTCCTGTCACACGACGCTTGACCCGACTTAGGCGCTAAAAGAACTGCCGCAACCGCAGGTGGTCTTGGCTTGGGGGTTCTTAATGGAAAAGCCGGACCCCTGCACGCTGTCCACATAATCCACTTCAGCCCCGCTCAGCAGCGGCGCGCTCTGGGAGTCCATGATAACTTTTACGATCCCCTTCTCGATCACGGTGTCGTCGTCGCCCATTTTGGACTCAAAGGCCATTCCATACTGGTACCCATGACAGCCGCCACCGCGCACGTAGATACGCAGGCCCACCACGTCCTTCTCTTCCGTCATCAATTCCTTGATCTTTTCCTCGGCCTTCTGCGTGATTGTCACCATGGCCCCCTCCCTCAGACATTGTGTCTATCCTACACAGGGCGCACGAGGATCGTCAACGTCCCAACGCCTCGGCCACTCGTCCGACCAGGCCCGCTCCGGGCTTCAAGGTTTTCCCGCCTTCACTCCAATTTGCCGGACACGCCTCCTCAGGATGAGCCGCGCAATAGACGTTCGCCTTCACTTTCCGGAGCAGCTCCGTTGCGCTCCGACCCACATTGTAGAAATGGACCTCGGCGGCAACTAGCTTGCCCTCGGGGCTGATGATGAAAGTCCCTCGGAGCGAGAGTCCCGTCGCTTCGTCATAGACGCCGAACAGCCGCGACACTTTTCCTGTCGGATCCGCTCCCATCGGATAGGTAAGCCCTTTCAGCAGCTTCTCCTCCCGCTGCCAGGCCATATGGACGAACTTGGTGTCGGTCGACACCGCAATCACCTCGGCGCCGGCGCCCGCCAGATCTTTGTACTTCTCCGCCACATCGGCCAGTTCGGTGGGGCACACAAAGGTATAGTCGGCGGGGTAGAACACGAGGACGGTCCACTTCTTCGCCTGCTTGAGAGACTCCAACGACACCTTGCCGAAATCCCCCTTGCGGGGGTCGTAGGTATCCAACTCAAAATTCGGAACCAATTCGCCGACATGTACGCTGTCACCCATTGGAATTTCTCCTCCCTTGTAAGTTTCTGATCAGGCGCCGTAGCGGCCCATCAGCTCATTGTCGTTCCGCCTGCCCCCACCGATGCCGAAGCTTCTTCAGAATGCATGCCCCGCCACCCGCAACGACATCCTCGACCCCTTACTATGGGCATCGCTCAACAGGCTCTGGACTACCCGACAGTTCGGAACGGCCGCATGATGACCGAAGGTGAGCTTATATACTATGTCGCGGCAAGACCCGTCAACGGCGTGCCAGGATGGCAGGCGCAAGGCCCTCGACGTCAGGCGGGACGGTAGACCGGTAACTCCCCGGCCATGTCCGCAAGAGTCTTGTAGGCTGCGTCTTTGGGCGACAAGTTCGGCTGGTTTTGCTCCGGCCATGGAATACCGATGGCCCGGTCGTTCCAGAGGATTCCTCGTTCGCCCTTGGGCGAGTAGAAATCCGTGCAATTGTAGACCACGCCGACCGTCTCGGTGAGCGCATAGAAGCCGTGGGCGTAGCCGGGCGGAATATAGAGTTGCCGCTTGTTCTCGAGGGATAGTTCATAGCACACGAATCGGCCGAATGTCGGGGAGCCCACCTGGATGTCCACGGCCACGTCGAAGATCGCTCCCTCCACGACCGTGACCAGCTTGCCCTGCGGTTGAATCAGTTGATAGTGCAACCCGCGTAGCGTGCCGCGGCTGGAACGGGAAAAATTGGACTGGACGAAAGGGGCCGTGATCCCGCCTTCCGCGTACTTCTTGGCGTGGCTGATCTCGAAGAAATGGCCGCGCGCATCGGGAAACACATCGATTTCGATGAGGATCACGCCCCGTAACGCCGTGTCAACAAACCGCACGCATGGCCTCCTTCAAGTCCAGACCCGCCGCGCTCCCTAGGGAGCCAACCCGCCCGCCAGACAGAATTGTCGCTTGAGCTCGGCATAGGTTTGGGTCACGGGGAATTGTGGAAACTGTTGGCTGATCGTGCTGGGAGGCCGGAAGAAGATTCCCGCGTCTGCCGCAGCCAGCATGGCGGTATCGTTATAGGAGTCGCCCGCTGCAATGACCGTGAACCGCAAGTTCTTCAGCGCTTTTACGGATTCCTGTTTTTGATTCGGCTGTCGGAGGCAATAGTCGGTGATCCGCCCGGTCCCGTCCACCTCCAGCCTGTGGCAAAACAGCGTGGGATAGCCGAGCTGCCTCATGAGCGGGAGTGCAAATTCGTAGAAGGTGTCCGAGAGAATAATGAGCTGGCACCGCTCCCGAAGCCAATCCAGAAACTCGCCCGCTCCCTCCAATGGAGCCATGGTCGCGATCACGGCCTGAATATCCTGCAGACGCAGCCCATGCCGGTCGAGGATGCCCAAGCGCCGCTTCATCAGCACGTCATAATCGGGAATGTCCCGCGTGGTCAGACTGAGTTCACTGATGCCGGTTCGTTGGGAGACGTTGATCCAGATCTCCGGAACCAGCACCCCTTCCAAATCCAAACAGGCCAGCACCGATTGCGTCATTGGCTTAGCGGCCTCCTTGCGAGAAAAGCACCGGGACGCGCACGATCAGCGGCGGCCCGTTCTCAAACGAGGCCGGATCATATCGCAAACGATGCGGCGGCACAATCACGGAACGTGAGGCGGCCCGGAATTTTCTGGCCGACCCGGATTGACACCGGCCGGCCCTTTTCTCTCCTGCCGCCGACGATCCAGCCACCAAGCCAACAATGGAAGCGTCACTGGTGCGGCCGGGAGGATCAGGGCTACAAGGTACGGGCTCACGGCAGCGAGACGACGCACATGGCTGCGAATCTGAAGGCGATCGTCCCGGGTCCATCGCTGCCCATTGCGAGGCTTCATCAGAAGGGGCATCAGCCCGCGGACTTGCATAACCTCGGCGATAATCCGAGTCCGTTCCCGTCGTTCCAGGTCCATCGTGAGGCGTATCAAGCGAGTCAGCGAGGGCATGTGGTTGGTCCAGGGTTACGCAGGTCCGTCGGATGGATCGTCAGGATTGTAGGCGGTCCTGCCCGCGTGACGAAGAACTTTGGGAGGCACGTTGACGCGCCGCGGCCTCGCGACTGAGATACCACCATACCTTGTTGAGGGCCCGTTCCAGCATCTCCCTCCCCTGCCAAGATCGGCCCCCCTCTTGCGCATGACGCTCGGCCCAATCCAGCGCCAGCGGCAAGGGAATAAATCGGGCCGGCCCACCGACAAGGTCGGCCCAGAGGAGGGCCAGCACCGTCCCAACACGCAGGGGGACCGGGACGGGCCTGACGGGGTTGCGTTCCAGATCCTGACACCATTCGGCCGGCGACGTCACCAACAGCTCTCGGCAGGCAGCCGGGCGATCGTCATAGATCGAACACACTTCTTCGACCAGAAATGGACAGGGCAGCCGGAGCGCATAATAAGCGCGATTGATCGGTTCGAAGGTGTCGTCATCGAGCTGGCCTTCCGATTCGGCTATCTCGTAGAGTTGCGGAAGGACCCCGGCGCGCTCCAGTTGCGCGCGTGCATCTGCCAGACGGGCCAGGGCCGCTTCCCGCCGATCGACAGGCCAGGCCTTGACCGTATCCGCCAGCGCGAACGCTTCCGGAGCCGCCAAGGGAATCAACATTCGGCAGCAGGCGGCGCAGCCTTTCTTGCAGGAGATCGCCGCGCCATGCGCAACGACGTCGCGCTCTTCCAGCTCCTGCGCCGCCTCGCCAATGCGGCGTAGGGATGAAACGATCGTCGCAACGGGCACGAAGTGGAGTGATACCTCCACAGGCACCGTGACCGGGCCGGCGGGAGTCTTCACCGAGATATCGAGCCGCTCGACTGTCCGGTCTTCCGTCATGCTCCGTCTCCACCTGCACGGATGCCGCACTGTGCATGTGGGCACCGCCGGCAGGGTCCTGCCGGCTCATCTTAGAAGAGGCTTTCGGGACGGGTCAAGCAGGACGCCCGCTTAAGGTCCGGCAAATCATTCCCTGCCGCTACTCCTCCCGCACGACTTTGGACTTGCCAGGATGAAGCACGCTGCCGATAATGGCGCAAGACCGGGAGGAGGATGGCGATGCGGCTTACAGGACATCTCGTCGGCTTACTGAAAGCCTATATGGTCGACTTGGTCGAACAAGCCCGTCAAGAAGCCCAGGCCCATGAGTCCTTTGGGTTCACCCAAGCCCCCTACCGGCCCGACCAGGCGCTCTCCGATCTCTTGGCCATTCTGGACGATCGGATTGAGTCGGAGGGCATCCAAGTCGGACTTCCCGAAGGGTTCCTCCATCAGATGTGGACGGTCTGTAACGAAGCCCAAACGCATATCCGGGAACAGGTGTGGCTGGAGTCCGGTATCGCCCAGGACGCGGCGTCCAAAGCCAGGACACGCGAGATGACCTACCGGGCGCTGCTTAATTATATCGAGAACCAAGCTGACTGATGGCCCCATCCATGGCACTGGCAATCCACCCGACCTTCAAGGTACTGCTCGTCTTGGTTTGGCTCACCTGGCTGGGCAGGGGCATGGGCGGGACCATCGCCCCAGCCATGGCGGACCCTTCCCTTATGCCTCCTCAGCAACCCGCCCTTACCCTCCTCCCGGTTGTCACGGGCGGCCTTCAGCAACCCGTCTACCTCGCGCAGGCCCCAGGCGATGCCGATCGTTTCTTTGTCCTGGAACAACCAGGCCGCATCCGCATTCTTCTTCGCGGCACGCTGCTTGATGCGCCTTTCCTTAATATTGCGGCCGGCATTCGTTTCAACGGAGAACAGGGGCTGCTCGGGCTGGCTTTCCACCCGTCCTACCCGACCAACGGCCGTTATTTTATCACCTACGTGCGCGAATCGGACGGCGCCATCGTCATCGCAGAATACCGGGCCTCGGACGATCCCAATGTCTCTCGACGGGCCGAAAAGACTCTCCTCGTCGTACCGCAACCCTACCCAAACCATAAAGGCGGCATGTTGGAATTCGGACCAGACGTACTGCTCTACATCGCCCTCGGCGACGGAGGGGCCGGCGGCGACCCTCAAAATCGGGGCCAAAATCGCGGCGAATTGCTGGGGAAAATTCTACGGATCGACGTCGACCGAGGCAGCCCCTACACCATCCCGCCCGGCAATCCGTTCGCGCGCAGCGGTGCGCGTCCGGAGATCTTCGCTTACGGGTTCCGAAACCCCTGGCGATTTTCCTTCGATCGGCACACGGGCGAACTCTGGGTGGCCGATGTCGGCCAGGACAAGTGGGAGGAGATCGACGTGGTGCGCGCCGGCGGCAATTATGGTTGGCGCATCATGGAAGGCCGCCATTGCTTCATCCCCCGGCAAGGGTGTCCAACCACGGGGCTCATCCCGCCTGTCGCGGAATATCGGAACGACGGGTCTCGTTGCGCCGTCATTGGAGGCTATGTATATCGGGGGACCAAAATTCCAGCCCTCCAAGGCATATACCTCTTTGGAGATTATTGCAGCGGAGAGGTCTTCGGTCTGCGGAACGGCCTTCAGAGCGTCCTGCTCTCGGCCGGCAGGCAGATTTCGTCCTTCGGGCAGGATAGGGACGGAGAACTGTATGTCCTCGGACTCAAGGGAACCATCGACCGGATCGTTGAGGCGAGGCCTTAATCGATTTGTGGAACGATGACTCAAATCTTCCCGCTAATCCGGTAGATCAGAGTGCCGACCAGCTCGTTAACGGCCAGCGTGCTTCTGCGCAAGGCTTCGACCTCTGGAATAAGGTCGAAGGGATCACCGTCCCACCCGTCTTTGATCCGGTCCTGCGCAAGGAAGGTGCAAGGGTAGGGGGTGGCCTCTAAGCCTTGTTTTCGGAACAACCCTATGGCTCGCGGCATGTGATAAGCGGACGTGACCATCAGGACCGACCCGGCGCCCAAGATCTGCTTGGTTGCGACAGCGTTCTCGTAAGTCGTACGCGAACGCCCTTCGACAATAGTGGCCTCTTCAGGTACGCCAAGCCGAAGCGCGAACCGTTGCATTTCAACCCCCTCCTGAGGGCCCTCGCCAAAAATGCTCGCATCGCCTCCGGCAAAGATGATGCGCGGCGCAAATCCTTTGGCATAAAGATCAGCTCCGCAAATTGTCCGTTGCATGCTGGAAGGGGAAAGTTCATTGGTTGGGCGTAGCGTGCCTTTGCTGGCGACTCCGCCTCCTAGCACCACAATGGCGTCGAATCTCCTCATCGTCGTGAGGTCGAACGCAGGGGCTTGCTCCTCGATCTGTCCGATGAACCGGGTGGCCACAAGCGGTGTCCCGAATACCAGCAGGACAAAGAAAGCGGCGACAGTAAGAGAACGAATCCACCGCAGCCTCCTTGGCGAAGGCTGAAACCATGTCAGTGGAATCAACAGACCAAGAATGAATAATATCCAAGTCAGCGGGTACAGCCCGTATTTCGCCAGTTTGTAGAGACCGAACAGAAACGGCGACATGTCCATCATGCTTCCTCTTGGATCGAGGGGACAACCTGCGTGTCGACAGGGAGAGCATACCCTCAAGACATGGATCAGACAAGACACGATGCCTGACATCAACGAAGGCACAGGGATCCACCCTAGGCCTGACTGGAAGAACGAGGAGAGATAATGTCACCGAACCATACGTACTGGCTGATAAAATCCGAGCCCAGCGCTTTTTCGATCGACGATCTAGGCAAGGCCCCAGGTCGCAAGACCTGCTGGGACGGGGTACGAAATTATCAAGCCCGCAATTACATGCGGGCGATGAAGGTAGGAGACCGACTGTTTTTTTACCATAGCAATGCCGATCCGCCGGCAATCGTCGGCATCGCGGAGGTAGTGCGGGAGGCCTATCCCGACCCCACCGCCTTCGACAAGCAGCACCGGCACTACGACCCCAAGAGCAAGCCGGAAAAGCCCCTGTGGGATATGGTGGATATCCGTCTGGTCAAGATATTGACCAGGCCCTTGTCGTTGGATCGGCTCAGACAAGAGCCGGGCCTCAAAGGGATGGAACTCCTGCGGAAGGGATCACGGCTGTCGGTCCAACCGGTACGAACAGCCGAGTGGGCCCTGATCCTGAGGCTGGTCGAAGGTTAGACTCCCGGATCTCACTTCCTTGGAAACAGAAATGCCCTTCCTCGGCACGTCACCGGGAAGGGCATTTTTTGGTGGGCTGTGTAGGGGTCGAACCTACGGCCCGCTGATTAAGAGCTGGAACAGGGCATGTTTTCCAACGGCTCGACTTTGCGACGGTTTCCCCGTTTATTCTATAAAGTCAGACGCTTAGACGGATTCCAGGAATTCTATAGGGTCCGCTGATTATTGTGCTATTTGAAGATTTTTAGCACAAATTTAGCACAGTGATTGTGTTTATGCCAAAAGTAGCATATCATGGTGAAGGATGAAGCCGGTCGATTTTGTCGGAACTGCGCGAGAAGACCTTCGGCAATTTCCCGATGAGGCGCGAGAAGATGCAGGGTTCCAACTGTTCAAAGTCCAGCAAGGCAAAGAGCCGGACGACTGGAAGCCCATGCCAACCGTCGGGACGGGAGTCCAAGAAATCCGGGTGCGAGAAGAGCGCGGAGCCTATCGGGTGCTCTATGTGGCAAAATTCGCGGAAGCGGTCTATGTCCTGCATGTTTTCCAGAAGCAGTCACAAAAGACAGCCAGAGCGGACCTTGACCTTGCGCGTTCCCGGTATGCCGATCTCTTGAAACAGAGAAAGGAGCAAGGGAGATGAGTCGTGCTACGGTGACGAAAGGCAGCGGCAATGTGTTTCGGGACCTAGGGTTCTCGGAACAGAAGTCGGCTGAATTAATCCTGAAAAGCAGCCTGCTCCAGGCCCTTCAAGAAACAATTCGGAATCGGGGATGGAAGCAAGTGGAAGCCGCTTCGCAACTGGGCATTGACCAAGGGAAGGTCTCAAAACTCCTGGCCGGGCACATGGCGGGATTTTCCATCGAGCGGCTTGTTCATTTCCTGTCTCTGTTGGGCCAGGATGTCGAAGTCACGGTCCGCCCAGTTCCCCGCAGCCGTCGGCACGGCACGGCCCTGGCGACCGGCGGACGGCCCGGCAAGGCGGCGACTATCTCAGGCCGTTGACCCACCGCAAGGCTTCGCTGAGAATGAGGTGCGGGCTGCTTGCGAGTGCGGTCCCTCGTTTCGCCTCTGATCGAACTTCTCCCGGCTTCTGCCAATATGAGCCGTAGAACTGGGAAGCCGCTACTACGAGAAAACCGCCTGCACTGAAAACAGGCATATGTTGGGCGCGATCAACGGCACGAACAAGGCGGTCCGCCAGCTCGAAACAACGGTTCGCTTCCTGGGTCGCTTTTCGCGTGTTCATATAGACCCTGCCCCACCCCACTTGCAGAAATAGCCGCAATGGACTTTTCACCAGATACTAATGGAGCGCGTAGGAGTTGGCCCCGTGCCCTGCATGCGCAAGGGCAACATAATCGCGGACAGTTTTCTTGTGACCTTGATGCACGTATTCCTCGAAGGCATAAGGAGAACCCGTCAGCCTCTTGGTCGAGAAGCACCAGACCTTCCGCTGAACGAAGCGCGGGGCAAGCTCATGGGGAATGATGGGAAAGAAAAGACCAGAGCCTTGAACCAGTCGCTTGGCTAGCCGAACGTCGGAAGAAGGCATGCTAGGCTCTTGCCCGATCTGATCGTCTAATGCGCTTCCAGAATAGGCACAGGTTTCGTCCCCAGGATCATGGCTTCTACGTCGCGGGCGGCTTGAGCCTGCTGTGCTTCCATCGCCTTACGCTCGTCAGCAATGCGTACCCGCTGTCGGTTCACCATGTCCACAATCTCATGCTGGACTTCCAACGGCGGAACGGGAATCGGAAAATTGCGGATGTCTTCCGCACCGATCTTCCACATACCCACGGCTGTCCTGGCATTGGATTGAAAATAAGAACGTCCTAAAGGCGTCTGGATAATTTCGCGGGCAAATTCAGGCAAGAGACTTTCACAGAAGCGGGCGCGGATGATGATGTCAGGGAAGAGTATGTCCGGCTTGTCTTCTTCTGCCAAAGCGCTTTTGGCGACGTGCCCATAGCTCCCCACGCTTCGGCAAATAAGCAGGTCTCCCTTGCAGATGTGGAATCGTTCTGCGATCCGATCTGACACTTTAACAAACTTGGATTCCTGTATGTCCAGACCGGCTGGGGTCAGGGCGCTAAGCTTCAACATCTTGTGAGGCGTGGACGTTTGAACAGGCTTAATGCAATAGCCGTTCATAGTCTCCAAGAGGTGTTCACTAAGCGGGCAGATGGGATAGCGGGATTTTGTGAAACCGAGCAAGCCTTGTCTGGCGCGAGCGAGATAGTTGAAGCTCCAACGTTCTAGTTCCTTCCACCAGAGTACAAAACATTGAGGCAATGGCTCTTCGATCTTTGGACGCGGTACCCCCAAAGCCTTATAGATTGCCAAAGGGATTTCCGCTTCCAGCTCGGCGATAGTTTTCCGTGACTTCGCGGCCGCCTCGTATGCCTGTCGCCAGTGCGCCACGATTGCCCGTTGAACCGACAGAGTCGGAACAGGAATCGTTTGAGCCTCAAAGAAGTCTAGCTTCACCTCCTTCCGGCCCTCGGCCCCTACCTTGTTCCGCCATAGATGCTCTTTGAAGAAATCTGCTTGAACGATCCGGTGAAAATATTCCGGAAGAATTTTGCTTCGGTCTGGCTCATAGACAGCAAAATGCCCTGTCACTGCCATATTTGACCAATCAGGCGCGAGACCTACAGCGCCATTTTTCAGGTCAATCTTGGCTACAATAACGTCTCCGGGACAAGCAAAGAAAAGGTCCATCGTATATTCGCGGTTAGCATCAACTTTCCGCTTATCAACGGAGCCGTCAAAGTGAATCGTGATTGGTTGAAGATCGCTAAAGCGATGCTGCTGCCGGTCAACCTTTTCCTTCCGTGGCCGAAGAAGATTTCCAATCGGTTGCATGAGGCTCTTCGGCCACTTCCAGACTATCCGCTGGAAGCTCGCAGGGTCCCAACGGTCCAGGTCCTTGAACCAGACCGCGAACGCTTTGGGGTGAGCCGGTGCTACCGTCACGGCCTATGCTCCCCGCTCCAGGAATGCCTTGGGGTCTTGCCGGAAGGTACGGTATAGGTCCAGGCACGTTTTGCCCTCTGTGCCCGGGGGCTGACTTGGATTTGGGAATAGCTCGTTTTGCTCCGCTTCGCCGGTAGACGAAATGCCCACCTTGTCGGCGTCATACAGAAAGACAGGGTATGGGAAGCGTTCCTTCAGCAATATCCGGCTTTCAATCTGAACCCGCTCTTCCATTTCCCGTTGAAAAGTTCGCAATTCGTCTTGGGCCTTCTTGCGGAGTTTTGCGTCCCGCGTTTTCTTGGCAGCTTCAATCTCCGCATTCAGCCGAACCGTTTCTTTCTCGATCGCTGCCGTATGCTTGGCTAGAACCTCCGCTTTGGCGGCGACTTTCTTCTTGTCGAAGTCGGCCTTTTCCTTCGTGGTGAACTTCTGCATGAAGAGCAACGACGCCTTTACGCTCGCGCCGGACGATACGAACGTATCTTGCGGAATGCTGTGCCCCACTAAAATTTGGACAGGTCTCAGCGGTCAGGAGGGATAATGGACACAGCGGTGAAACCTATCCAGAACGGACGGGGTCGGAAGCGTCGGTGGCCAGCTGAGCAGAAGCTCGCGGTGCTGCAGGAGTGGAAGACGGGGGTGCCCCTCGAAGAGGTCTGCCGCAAATACAGCGTGAACGCCGCCCAGATGTATCGCTGGAAGCGGAGCCTCGACCAAGGGCTCAAGGAATCCGGCGAGATGGTCCCTAAGAGCCAGGTCCTCGGGCTCCAGAAACGGGTCGAGGAACTGGAGCGAGCGTTGGGCCGGAAGGCCCTCGAAGTGGATCTTTTTAAAAAAGTCTACGAGCTCAAGGGGCTCAGATTACCCGAGGGAACGTAAGGTGGGTGGCGCGAGTCACGGGCTGCTCGTTGGTGATGGTCTGCCGGGTGCTGGACAAGCCGCGGAGCTGGCTCTACTATCGGCGGCAGCCAGCGCGGGGGCCCTCGTTGAAGCAGCGGGCGGTGGAGACGGCCATCCGTCGCCTGCTCGGCACCAGCCCGGCCTCCTACGGGTATCGGCGGATCCACGCCCTGCTCAAACGCCATGGGCTGGCGTGCAATCCCAAGACGGTGTGGCGAGTGCTGCGCCGGCAGGGCTGGCTGGCAACAGGTCGACGGGCGAGGGCTCGGGATGGGCGGCGTCACGACGGGCAGGTGCGCGTGGCCGCACCGAATCGGCGCTGGGCTTCCGACATCACCAGCATCCGGGCGTGGGATGGACAGAAGGGACGCCTGGCGATCATGATCGACTGTGCGGACCGCATGGTGCTCGCCTGGCGCTTCGCCAAGCGGATTACGGCCGAGGATCTAGCCGAGATGCTGCGCGAAGCGGTGTTCCGGCGGTTCGGAGAGGCGCGAATCTGCGCACAGGGCATCGAGTTTCTGAGCGACAACGGGCCGGAGTATACGTCCCATCGATTCCGGCCATTTGTACGCGCCATGGGGTTGATCCCCTGCCACACCCCCCGGCGGAGCCCGGAGTCGAATGGCCTGGCCGAGGCGTTCTTCGGCAGCTTCAAACGGGATTACGTGTATCAAGCCTGCTTGGAGACATTCGAAACGGTGGGACGGCAGATCCCCGGATGGATCGACCATTACAACCGACAGGCGCCGCACAGCGCCTTAGGGATGCAGTCACCTACAGAGTTCTATACGGACTGGAGCGCCAAAAACACGAACCGACCTGTCCAAAATTAAGTGGGTCAGTACATTTACACAAAAGAAAACGCCTGCTGGGTCGTGAGACCCAACAGGCGTTTGTAAAAATCCCGGCAGCGTCCTACTTTCCCACTGCCTCACGGCAGCAGTATCATCGGCCTTGGAGGGCTTAACTTCCGTGTTCGGGATGGGAACGGGTGTGACCCCTCCGGCATGGCCACCGGGAACTCAGAAGAATTGATTCATTGAGTCATTGTTGATTGACGATTGAGAGGAATCGCCCTTCGTTGGCTTTTCCAATCTAGCAATCGACAATGAATCCATCGTCAATTCTTTATGTAAGACCACGTCTGTCAGGAGCACCGTAACGTTAAGCCGCACGACCGATTAGTACTGGTAAGCTACGGGCCTTACAGCCCTTCCACACCCAGCCTATCAAACTCGTGGTCTACGAGTGGTCTTTAGGGGGCTTACGCCCCGGGAGATCTCATCTTGAGGCAGGCTTCCCGCTTAGATGCTTTCAGCGGTTATCCCTACCGGACATAGCTACCCGGCAATGCCGCTGGCGCGACAACCGGCACACTAGAGGTCCGTCCCTCACAGTCCTCTCGTACTAGTGAGAGCCCCTCTCAAATCTCCTCCGCCCACAACAGATAGGGACCGAACTGTCTCACGACGTTCTGAACCCAACTCTCGTACCGCTTTAATGGGCGAACAGCCCAACCCTTGGGACCAGCTTCAGCCCCAGGATGCGATGAGTCGACATCGAGGTGCCAAACCTCCCCGTCGATGTGAACTCTTGGGGGAGATCAGCCTGTTATCCCCGGCGTACCTTTTATCCGTTGAGCG
>Ga0194120_10005998_pt1 | contig 17449 bp, 13 predicted proteins | sample TA2MahCa65mmetaG_FD_148642 | JGI IMG/M metagenome (GOLD analysis project Ga0194120, IMG submission 148642) | Freshwater microbial communities from Lake Tanganyika, Tanzania - TA2015019 Mahale Deep Cast 65m | ecosystem: Environmental > Aquatic > Freshwater > Lake | place: Tanzania: Lake...
CGGCAGGGTGGTGATGCACAACGCCAAATACTTGGAGCCCTATCCCGAACTCAAGGCGCGCGGCGCCATCGGCTACACCTTCGTCGAGAATCTGCGTTTCATACGCGGGCACGGCGCCTATCCGGAAGCCAAGACCGAGGCCGAATTCGAAAAGCTCGTGGCTCGGCTCGGAGCCGATTTCTCGGATCCGGCGGACGATCCCATCGTCATTCAAGTCAAGCCCGGTTTCTGGGCACAGGTTCATCATCGCCGCACCGCCGATGGCGGGCTGGTGCTGATCCGCACCGATATTTCCGCGATCAAGCAGGCCGAGGCGCGCTTGCGCGACGCGATCGAAAGCCTGGATTCGGGGTTCTGCCTGTTCGGGGCCGACGGCAGGGTGGTGATGCACAACGCCAAATACTTGGAGCCCTATCCCGAACTCAAGGCGCGCGGCGCCATCGGCTACACCTTCGTCGAGAATCTGCGTTTCATACGCGGGCACGGCGCCTATCCGGAATACAAGACCGAGGCCGAATTCGAGGCCTTGGTGACGCGCGCAGAGATCCTGCTGCGCGATCCGCCGGCCGAGCCGACGGTGGTGCAGCCCAAACCTGGTTTCTGGATCCAGACCCATTACCACCGCACCGCCGACGGCGGATTGGTGACGATCCGCACCGACATATCGGCGATCAAGCAGGCCGAGGCGCGCTTGCGCGACGCGATCGAAAGCCTCGATTCCGGTTTCTGCCTCTTTGACGCGGCGGATCGGGTCGTGCTTCACAATTCCATACTGCTTGAGTCCTATCCCGAGTTGATGGACAAGGGCATGCTTGGCTTCACGTTCGAACAGAACCTGCGGCGGGCCTGGGCCACCGGCCGGTACTACCCGCAATGCAAGACCGAAGCCGAATTCGAGGCGTTTGTGGCCCAGCAGATTCGCTATCGGACGGATCCCCCCTCGGAACCCGCAATTCTGGAACTCCAACCGGGGCGTTGGATACAGTATCATATGCGGAGAACCGCCGACGGCGGATTGGTGACGATCCGCACCGACATATCGGCCATCAAGCAGGCCGAGGCGGCGGCCCGGTTGGCCGAGGTGCGGTTGCGCGATGCGATCGAGAGTCTGGATTCGGGCGTTTGCCTATTTGCCCATGACGGGCGGATCACGTTGCACAATTCCAAGTACCTGGCCCCCTATCAGGGTCTGGCCGAAACCAGCGTAATCGGCCTGACCTTCGATCGACTTTTCCGAAAGTTGCGGGCCATCGGTGGCTATCCGGACATCAAGACCGAGGCCGAGTTCGAAGCGTTCGTGGCGCGTAACGTGGAAATGATTGCGAATCCGCCGCGCGATCCGCTGGTGATCCAAACCATGCCCGGATATTGGGTGCAGGTGAATTTTCGCGGCACCGCCGATGGCGGCATGGTGATGGTTCGCACCGACGTCACCGCGCTCAAGCGGGCGGAGGCTCGGCTGCGCGACGCGGTCGAGGCGATGGACGGCGGCTTCGCGCTGTGGGATGCCGACGACCGATTGTCGATGCACAATGCAGCCTATCTCGCGCCCTATCCGACCTTGGCGCTGTCAGGCGTGGCCGGGCGGAGCTTCGCCGAACTGCAGACCCGTCTGTTCGAGACCGGCTCCTATCCGCATTTTGCCGACCGTGCGGCCTTCGAGGCGTGGCTGACCGAACAGTTGCGCAGCAGGCGCGAGCAGCCGGGGAAGGCGCGGATCAACCGGATCCGCGGCCGCTGGTATCAGACCGTCGAACACCGCACCGCCGAGGGCGGGCTGGTGGCGGTGCGCACCGACATCACCGAAGTGCGCTTGGCCGAGGCTAGGCTGCGCGAGGCGATCGAGGCGATGGATGGCGGCTTCGCGCTCTACGATGCGCGGGACCGGTTGGTGATGCACAACGATCGCTTCCGCGAGCCCTATCCGACCGTCGTCGGCAAAACCATCGTCGGCCTCACATTCGAGGAATTCCACGACTTGCTGTGGGAGACGGGGCATTACGCGCGTTTCGCCGATCGCACCGCTTTCGATGCTTGGTTTGAACCCTTGAAACGCATCCGGCGCGACTCGCCCGGCTCGCCGCATGTCATACAATTTGCCAACCGCCACTGGTACCGGGTGGTCGATCATCGCACCGCCGATGGCGGGCTGGTGATGATCCGCACCGAGATCACCGATCTGAAGGAACAGCAGGACCGGCTACAGCTATTGGCCGACGACTATGCCCTGGCCCGCGACCGCGCCGAAGCGGCCGATCGCGCCAAGTCCGACTTCCTCGCCACCATGAGTCACGAGATCCGCACGCCCCTCAACGGCATCGTCGGCCTGACCTATATCCTGGCGCGCACCAAGCTCGAAGACGCCCAGCGCCGGCACCTCGAGGGCATTCGGACCTCGGGCGAATTGCTGCTGAGCGTGGTCAACGACATCCTCGATTTCTCCAAGCTGGAGGCCGGCCGGGTGCGGCTGGAGGCGATCCCGTTCGATCCGGCGGCGGTGATCGACCTGGTGCGGACCACGCTGGGCGATCTGGCGCGCGGCAAGGGCTTGGCGCTGTCGGTCGATTTGCCGGATTCGACTTTCGCGCTGCTGAGCGATCCCAACCGCATCGGCCAGGTGCTGCTCAATCTGGTCGGCAACGCCATCAAGTTCACCGACAAGGGCGGGATCAAGATTCGGCTGTTGCTGACCGCGGGGCGCGAGGCCGGCCAGGTGCGCCTGCGCTGCGAGGTGATCGACACCGGCATCGGCATCGACGCCGAGGCCCAAAGCCGACTGTTCCAGCGCTTCACCCAGGCCGATTCCTCGACCACGCGCCGCTTCGGCGGCACCGGCCTGGGTTTGGCGATTTCCAAGCACATCGTCGACCTGATGGGCGGCACGATCGGCGTCGACAGCGCGCGCGGCCGCGGTTCGACTTTCTGGTTCGAACTGCCGCTGCGCCTGGCCGAACAGGCGATCGCCGCCGCGACCGAATCCGCCGCGGGCGGCAAGACGGCCCCGCGGCGGCTGCGCATCCTCCTGGTCGACGATAACGAGATCAACCGCATGGTCATCGCCGGCATGCTGGGCGAGGAGCACGAACTCGACCAGGCCGAAAACGGCGTCGAGGCGCTGGAGGCAGTCAAGACCAGGGATCACGACTTGGTGCTGATGGATGTGCAGATGCCGGTGATGGACGGGCCGGCCGCGGTGGCGCGCATCCGGGCGATGGACGGCGCCAAGGCCAAGCTGCCGATCGTCGCGCTGACCGCCAATGCCATGCCGGGCGATCGCGAACGCTATCTGGCCTCGGGCTTCGACGACTACGTTTCCAAGCCGGTCGAGATCGAGCTGTTGAAAGCGGCCATCGCCCGCCTGACCGGGCGCGCGCTCGATCTGCAAGCCGGCGTCAGGCCGCAGGCAGCCGCGCCTTTGGATGCCGGCCAAGAGGCGGCGTTGGCCGAATTCCTCTCCGGCATCGACAGCGCCGGAAAGCCGAACTAAGCGGGTTGCGGCCTGAAGGCGCGTTCGAGTTCGGGCCCCAGCCGGCCGCTCACGAACAGGCCGTACATGCGGAAGTCGCTGATCAGCGACCACCACGGGTAGGTAAAGGTCGCCGGCCGGTTCTTTTCGACGAAGAAATGCCCGATCCAGGCGAAGGCGTAGCCGCCGACCAAGGCTCCCGCCAGCCACCATGCCTCGCCGGTCGCCGCCAAAGCGACGAGTGAGGCTAGGGCGATGGTCGTGCCGACATAGTGCAGACCCCGGCACAGCGGCAGCGAATGCTCACGCAGGTAATAGGGCCAGAACTCGCCATAGGTACTAATCCGTTCGGCCATATTCCTCCCCCTTCGCTGCTTTGGTATAAATACGGAGATGACGCGATGGGCGTATGACGCAGTTTAGGCAATTCGCCACCCGCTGGACCAGGGAATTGCTGGCGGCGGCGGCCTGCGCCTTGATGGCAGCCATAGCGGCGCTGATCGGGTGGGGCGAGGTTGCGGCGGGACTTGCCGCGGTGGCGGGCGGGATCAGCCTGTGGCGGGCGCGGCCGGGCAAGGGCTCGGCGGCCGAAGAGGTGGTGCGCGACGCGGTCGAGAACATCGACTCCGGCTTCTGCCTGTTCGACCGCGACCAGCGCGTCGTGCTGCACAACGCCAAGTTCCTCGAACCCTATCCCGAATTGGCGGCCGAAGGCATCGTCGGCCTGACCATCGATCAGTATTTCGAGCGCCTGCGCCGGCGCGGCTATTACTTCGAACTGCGTACCGACCGCGAATGGCAACGCTGGCGCGAGGATTTTCGTGCCAGCATGAAGGAAGGCAGCGGCCGGCCGATCGTCACCCAGCCGCGCCCCGGCATGTGGGTGCAGATCGCGCATCGCCGCACCGCCAATGGCGGCACGGTCTCGATCCGCACCGACATCACCGCCATCAAGCTGGCCGACCAGCGCCTGCGCGATGCGATCGAAAGCCTGGAATCGGGTTTCTGCCTCTACGACGCCGAGGGCAGGGTGGCGATGCACAACCGCAGGCTGCTCGACTCCTATCCCGAACTCAAGGCCGAGGGCATCGTCGGCCTGACTTTCGAACAGATCATGCGCCGCGCTTGGGCGGTCGGCGGCTACTATCCCGAATGCAGGACCGAGGCCGAGTTCGAGGCGCTGTTGGCCAAGCAGCGCGCCGCGCGCGCCAACCCCTCGGCGCGCCCGGTCATGCTCGAAGTCCGGCCCGGCACCTGGATCCAAAGCTACATGCACCGCACCGCCGATGGCGGGCTGGTCGCCGTCCGGGTCGACGTCAGCGAACTCAAGCGCAGCCAGCAACGCCTGCAGGACGCGATCGAAAGCCTGGATTCGGGCTTCTGCCTCTACGACGCCCAAGGCCGCGTCGCGCTGCACAACACCAAGTTCCTCGAACCCTATCCCGAACTGCGCGCCGCGGGCGTGATCGGCCTGACTTTCGAGCAGATGATTCGCAAGCTGCGCGGGTTCGACGACTACTATCCCGAGACCAAGACCGAGGCCGAGTTCGAGCGTTTCGTCGCCGGCGCCGTGGCCGACTTCGCCAAGCCCGATCGCGAACCCAAGGTGGTCCAGGTCAAGCCCGGCTTCTGGATCCAGAACCATCTGCGCCGCACCGCCGATGGCGGGGTGGTGGCGATCCGCATCGACGTCAGCGCCGTCAAGCAGGCCGAGCAGCGCCTGCGCGATGCGATCGAAAGCATCGACTCGGGATTCTGCCTGTTTGACCAGGACGGTCGCATCGTCCAGCACAACCGGGAGTTCGTCGAACCCTATCCCGAACTGCGCGATCGCGGCATCCTTGGCATGCGCGCGGGCGAATTTCTCGATCGCATCAAGCGGCTGGGCTACTACAACGCCGTCGAGACCGACAAGAACTGGAAGCTGCGGCGCGGCGGCGCGACCGGCCGCATCCGGGGCCTGGTCGGCGCGCCGATCGTGATCCAGTCCCGGCCCGGGCAATGGGTGCAGCTGACCTATCGCCGGCTGGACGAGGGCGGGATGGTGGCGATCCGCACCGACGTCACGGCCTCGATCCTGGCCGAGAAGCGGCTGCATTCGGCGCTGGAAAGCGTCGATACCGGTTTTGCGTTGTTCGATTCGGATGGCCGCTTGGCGATGTACAACGCCAAGATGGCCGAGACCTTCCCCAGGCTGCCGACCGAAGGCGTGTTGGGCCGCACCATGCCGCAGCTGGCCCGGCGCATGCGCGCGGCGGGCGGTTTCTCGAACATCAAGAGCGAGGCGGATTTCGAATCCTATCTCGGCCAGATCGCGACCTATCACAAGAATCCCCCGAAAGACGTGCTGGTCACCGAGCATAAGCCCGGCCTATGGATCCAGACCGAGTATCGCCGCACGCCCGACGGCGATCTGGTGATGCTGCGCACCGACGTCACCGCCGCCAAGCGCGCCGAGCGGCGCCTGCGCGATGCGGTCGAGGCGCTCGATTCCGGCTTCTGCCTTTACGACGCCGCGGGCCGCGTCGTCATGCACAACGCCAAGTTCCTCGAGCCCTATCCCGAGCTGGCAGCGGAAGGCATCGCCGGCCGGACGTTCGAGGACATGGTGCGGCGGCTTTACGCGCTGGGCTACTACCCCGACCTCGAAAGCCAGGCCGCGTTCGAGGACCAACTGGCCAAGGCCCAGGCGATGCGGGCCAATCCGCCCGACGCGCCGCTGGTGATCCAGCCCAAGCCCGGCTTCTGGATCCAGGACTTGTTCCGCCGCACCGCCGAAGGCGGGCTGGTCACCATCCGGCTCGACATCAGCGCCATCAAGCGGGCCGAGAATCGGCTGCGCGACGCCATCGACAGCCTCGACGCCGGGGTCTGTCTCTACGACCGGGACGACCGCGTCGTGCTCTACAACCGCAACTACACCGCGCCCTATCCCAGGATCGCCGCCCAGGATGTCACCGGCTGGAGTTTCGAAAAGCTGATGACGGAAGGCTATCGGCACGGCTATTTCGAGGAACTGGCCGGCAGCGAGGAGGAGTTCCTTGCCCGCCTCGCCGCCGACAAGGCCGTGCGCCGCAAGGGCGATGGCTCCTCGCGCTTGGCCAAGATTCGCGGCCGCTGGTACCAAGTCACCGATCGCCCGGCGGCGGATGGCGGCCTGGTCTCGATCCGCGCCGACATCACCGCGATCAAGGATGCCGAAAGCCGGCTGCAGGACGCGATCGAAAGCCTCGATGCCGGCTTCTGCCTCCACGACGTCAGCGACCGCGTCGTGCTCTACAATCGCGAATACCTTCGCCCCTATCCCGAAATCGCCAAGCTGGACATCACCGGCTGGACGGTCGAGCGCTTCGCCCGCGAACTCTATCGCCATGGCTACTTCGTCGAATTCATCAAGACCGACGCCGATTTCGAAAATTGGCTCAGGGCCTATCAGGCGCAACGCAGCGGCAACCAGGACGCGACCACCTTCATCCGCGTCGGCGGCCACAGTTATCAGGTGGCCTCGCGGCCGATGCCATCCGGCGGCACGGTGACCATCCGCACCGACGTCACCACGCTGCAGAACCAGGCCGATGCGATGAAGAAGCTGGCCGAGGACTACGCCAGGGCACGCGAACTGGCCGAGGCGGCAGATCGCGCCAAGACCGACTTCCTCGCCACCATGAGCCACGAGATCCGCACTCCGCTCAACGGCGTCATCGGCCTCGCCCGCCTGCTCGGCCAGGGCCGACTGGAGGCCGAACAGCGCCGCCATGTCAGCGGCATCCTGGTCTCGGGCGAATTGCTGCTCAACGTCGTCAACGACATTCTCGACGTCTCCAAGCTCGACGCCGGCAAGGTGCGGCTGGAGACCATCCCCTTCCGCCCGGCCGAGGTGGCGGGGCATGTCCGCGACCTGATGCAGGATGGCGCGCGCGCCAAGGACCTCGAATTGCGCATCGAACTGCCCGACCGTTCGCCGGCGCTGATCGGCGATCCCTCGCGGCTGCGCCAGGTGATCCAGAACCTGGTCGGCAATGCGATCAAGTTCACCACCCGCGGTTCGGTCACGCTGCGCATCGCCGTCGTCTCGATCGGCGACGGCTACCATCGCCTGCGCTGCGAGGCGATCGACACCGGCGTCGGCATCGACGAGGAGACGCGCGCCCGCCTGTTCCAGCGTTTCAGCCAAGCCGACTCCTCGACCACCCGCCGCTTCGGCGGCACCGGTCTCGGCCTCGCCATCGCCAAGCAGCTGATCGAATTGATGGACGGCCGCATCGGCGTCGACAGCCGGCTCGGCCACGGCTCGACCTTCTGGTTCGAAGTGCTGTTGCCCGAGGCCGGCAAGATCGAGGCCGCGGCCAAGGCGCCGGTGGCGGTCGCCGCGGTCGGCCGACGGCTGCGCATCCTGGTGGCCGAGGACAATCCGATCAATCGCCTGGTGATCACCGGGACGTTGAGCGCCGCGCACGATCTCAAAGTGGTCGAAAACGGGCTCGAAGCCCTCAACGCGCTCAAGCTCGGGCAACACGACGTGGTGCTGATGGACGTGCAGATGCCGGTGATGGACGGGCCGACCGCGGTGGCGGCGATCCGCGCCCTGGGCGGCGCCCAGGCGCGGTTGCCGGTGGTGGCGTTGACCGCCAATTCCATGCCCGGCGACCGCGAGCGCTATCTGGCGATCGGTTTCAACGACTATGTCGCCAAGCCGATCGTCGGCGAGGAACTGGCGGCTGCGCTGGCGCGGGTCACCGGCCAAGCGGTCAGCCTGGCGCCGACGCCGGCGGCGCGGCCCTCGACCACCGAGATTTCCGAGCGTCAGGGCGCCGCCTTGGCCGCGCTGCTGGCCGAGATCGACCGCACCGACAAGCCCAATTGACAAGGTCTGGGGGCTTCTGTACGCATCGTCGCCCCATTGCCCAGGTGGCGGAATTGGCAGACGCACTAGCTTCAGGTGCTAGCGGTCGCAAGATCGTGGAGGTTCGAGTCCTCTCCTGGGCACCATTTTTCCCTCGGACCGGCGAGGGCGCATGACCATCCATCTGCACAAGGGCGATCTGCCGGCCGGGCTCGATCTCGGCGCGGCGGTGGCGGTCGACACCGAGACCATGGGGCTGGATCCGCGGCGCGACCGGCTGTGCCTGGTCCAGCTTTCGGCCGGAGACGGCGATTGCCATCTGGTGCAGTTCGCCAAGGACGACTATCGCGCGCCGCGCCTCGCCGCGCTGCTGACCGATCCGGCACGGCTCAAGCTGTTCCATTTCGCGCGCTTCGATCTGGCCATGCTGCGGCGGCATCTGGGGGTGCGGGTGGCGCCGGTCTATTGCACCAAGATCGCGGCCAAGCTGATCCGCACCTTCACCGACAAGCACGGCCTCAAGGATCTGTGTTCGGAACTGCTCGGCGTCGCGCTCGACAAGCAGCAACAAAGCTCGGATTGGGGCGCGGGCGACTTGACGCCGGCGCAGCGCGCCTATGCCGCCTCGGACGTGCTGCATCTGCATCGCCTCAAGGCGCGGCTGGACGATCTCCTGGCGCGCGAGGGGCGGGCGGCGCTGGCGGCGGCGTGCTTCGATTTCCTGCCGGTGCGGGCCGAGCTCGACCTGCTCGGCTGGGGCGACGACAAGCACGACCTCTTCGCGCATTAGGGCTGGGGCGATGTGTCGTCAACCGCGTGGCTCGGGACCGATCGGACATGGCCTCGTATCCCGCTCTGGACCGCGATCCGCGGTTCATAGGGAATCGCGGCCGTGATTCCCTATGAACCGATCGCGGTCTAGGAAAAAGCCATGACCATCATCGATGCCTGGGCGCAGCATCCGACGCTGCGCCATTCGCAGGACGAAATCTTCGCGCCGCTGTGGCGCTGGATCCGGCGCAGCGCGCCGACCCAGCCGGTCCCGCTTTCCGCTACGCTTGCCGCCATGGACGGCGGCGGCGTCGCCAAGGCGCTGATCTCGGCTTGGGTGGCGCCGCGCAATGTCATGATCTCGAACGACGAGGTGGCCGAGTTCGTCGCGCAGGCACCGGATCGGCTGATCGGCGTCGGCTCGGTCGACATCGCCAAGCCGATGCAGGCGGTGCGCGAAATACGCCGCTGCGTCGAGAAACTCGGATTCAAGGCCATCCGTGTCCTGCCCTGGCTGTGGGAGGTCCCGCCGACCGATCGCCGATTCTATCCGGTTTATGTCGCCTGCTGCGAATTGGGCGTGCCGTTCTGCACCCAGATCGGCCACACCGGACCGCTGATGCCTTCCGAAGTCGGACGTCCGATCTATCTCGATCGGGTGGCGCTGGACTTTCCCGAACTCAAGATCGTCGGCGGGCATATCGGCTATCCCTGGACCGACGAAGCGATCGCATTGGTCACCAAGCACGACAATGTCTACATCGACACCTCGGCCTATACCGCCCGGCGCTTTCCCGCGGCGCTGGTCGAATTCATGCGCGGTCACGGCCGGCGCAAAGTCCTGTTCGGCACGAATTATCCGATGATCGATCCGGCCAAGGCGCTGGAGGGGCTCGACTCGCTCGGCCTCGACGAGGAGGCCAAGGCCCTGTTTCTGGCCGGCAATGCGCGGCGCGTGTTCGGACTCTAGGGCATGATCGATCTGTCTTGAACCAAGCGGTTCAAGACAGATCGCGGATCATGCCCTGGCATTTGGCTCCGGACCGCGAGTTACGGTTCATAGGGAATCGCGGCCGTGATTCCCTATGAACCGATCGCGGTCTAGCTACGCGCGCGCGACCGTAGCGATTGCTAATCCGTTGCGTTAGCTATCGTATAACGATAGTATACGCCATGATCCGGTCGTTCCGGAACGCCGCTGCCGAGGCGGCTTGGAGGAGAAGCTTCGTCAAGGGCGTGCCGAACGACGTCATCAGGATGGCGTATCGCAAGCTGGTCCAGATCCACAATGCGCGCTCGCTTGGCGACCTGCGGGCGCCGCCGGGCAACCGGTTGGAGGCACTGCGCGGCGATCGCCAGGGCCGGCATGCGATCCGCATCAACGACCAGTGGCGCATATGCTTCCGCTGGCTGGACGGCGATGCGCATCGGGTCGAGATCGTCGACTACCATTGAGGAGCGAAGCCATGCCCGATTTCGGCCCGATCCATCCCGGCGCGGTGTTGCGCGAGGATTTCCTCAAGCCCCTGGGCATGAGCCAATACGCCCTGGCCAAGGCGCTGGACGTGCCGCAGATCCGGATCAGCGCCATCGTCCGGTCCCGGCGCGCGATCACGCCCGACACCGCGCTGCGATTGGCGCGCTATTTCGGCACTAGTGCCGAGTTCTGGACCGGAATGCAGGCGCACTACGATCTGGAGCGTGCCCGCGACCGCTTCGGCGCCAGGATCGAAAGGAAAATTCGCCCGCGCGCGACGTGAAGGCGCGCGGTGCGAGGGCGCCTGCCATCGGTTGACCCAGCGAGTCGCAGCGCCCATATTGACCGCAAATCGCGCCTGGCCGCGCCGGCCCGGCGCCGGACGAAGGATCATGGCCGCTCGCAGCCCCAAATCGCGCCCCGAACCGGTCTCGACCGCGCTGGCCAGCGCGCGGCGGGTATTGGCGCTGGAAGGCGCGGCCCTGGCGGCGCTCGGCCGCGGGCTCGACGCGCGCTTCGAACGCGCAGTCGAAATCCTGGCAGCGACCAAGGGCCGCGTCGCCGTCACCGGCATGGGCAAGTCGGGCCACATCGCCGGCAAGATCGCCGCCACCTTGGCTTCGACCGGTACGCCCGCCCTGTTCGTCCATCCGGCCGAGGCCGCGCACGGCGATCTCGGCATGGTGGTCAAGGGCGATTGCGTGCTGGCGCTGTCGAATTCGGGCGAGACCCCCGAGCTGGCGGCGATCGTGGCCCATACCCGCCGCAACGGTCTGCCGCTGGTGGCCGTGGTCGGGCGCGAGGCGTCCAGCCTGGCCGAGGCGGCGGATGCGGTGCTGGCCCTGCCCGAGGCCGAAGAGGCGTGTCCGATGGGGCTTGCCCCCACCACCTCGACCACGCTGATGCTGGCGTTGGGCGATGCGCTGGCGGTGGCGCTGCTCGAGCGCAAGGGCTTCACCGCCGAGGAATTCCATGTGCTTCATCCCGGCGGCAAGCTCGGCCGCATGCTGGTGCGGGTGTCCGAGTTGATGCATCAAGGCGAAGAGATGCCGCTGGTGGCGGCGGGCACCGCCATGGCCGACGCCATCCTGGTGATGACCGCCAAGCGCTTCGGTTGCGTCGGCGTGCGCGACGGCCGCGGCCAGTTGGCCGGCGTGGTGACCGACGGCGATCTGCGCCGGCACATGGGCGACGGCCTGTTGGCTAGGCCGGTCGAAGCGGTGATGACCAGGGCGCCGCAGACCATCGGCCCCCGCGCGCTGGCGGTCGAGGCGTTGCGGCGCATGAACGAGCGCAGCATCACCAGCCTGTTCGCGGTCGAGGCCGGCCGGCCGGTCGGCATCGTCCACATCCACGACCTGCTGCGCGCCGGGCTGGCATGAGCGCCGAGACCCAGCGCTTTCGCATGCTCGATGCGCCGGCCGCGCCCGCGGCGACGCTGGATGTGGGCAGCGGCTCGCGCGCCTTGGTGCGCTGGCTCAAGATCGGCCTGCCCCTGGCGGCGCTGGTTCTGGTCGGGTTGGTGTTGGCCTGGCCCGATCCCACCCGCAAGGGGGCGGGCCTGCAGCTGGTGTTTTCGCCCGGCGACGGCAAGGCCGGCCAGCCCGGCCTGATCGGCGGGCGCTTCGTCGGCCTCGATCGCAAGGGCCAGCCCTTCGTCGTCACCGCCAACACCGCGTTGCAGCGCATCGGCCTGCAGGTCTATGACCTGGTCGACATCCAGGCCGATATCGGCCGCAAGGACGGCGGCTGGATCGGCATCAAGGCATTGCGCGGCGTGCTCGACCGCGAGCGCCAGACGCTGGCGCTGGACGGCGGCATCGAGATCTATTCCGACAGCGGCTACGAATTCGCCACCCACGCCGCCCTGATCGAACTGAAGCAGGGCCGGGTGGTCTCGACCGTGCCGGTGCAGGGCCAGGGACCGGCGGGAACCATCGTCGCCGACGGCCTGGTGGTGCTCGAGCGCGGCCGGGTGATGGAGTTCGCCGGGCCGGTGCGGGCGCGGATCTTTCCGCGGGCGCAGGGATGAGGGCGGCTATGGCGGCCTTGGTCCTGGCGGTGGGGCTGCTGGCGGCGGGCGGCGCGTGGGCGCAGCGCGCCCAGCCGCAGGCGCGGCCCGATCGCGACCAGCCGATCGAGATCACCGCCGACCGGCTGGAGGTGCAGCAGGACAAGCAGCAGGCGACGTTCTCGGGCGCGGTCGAGGCGGTGCAGGGCGAACTGCGCATCAAGGCCGACAAGCTGGTGGTGCATTACCGCCAGGCCGGCTCGACATTGCGTCCGCCGGGTAGCGCTCCACCGGCGCAGCCGCGATCCGCCTCTGCGCCGGCGCCTCAAGGCGCCTTAACGCCCGCGCCTCAAGGCGCCTTAACGCCCGCGCCTCAAGGCGCCTTAACGCCCGCGCCCCAAGGCGCGATGGGCGCCATCTCCCGCATCGAGGCCAGCGGCAACGTGCATCTGATCTCGCCCAGCGAGACGGCGGCCGGCCAGACCGGGGTCTACGACGTCACCGCCGGCACGGCGGTGCTGACCGGCCAGGTGACGCTGACCCGCGATCGCAACGTGCTCAAGGGCGAGCGGCTGGTGATGAACCTCAATACCGGCGTCAGCCAGCTCGACGGCGCCGCCACCGCCGGCGCCGGCGGCGGGCGGGTGCGCGGCGTGTTCGTGCCCCAGAACGAACCGGCGGGGACCAGGCGATGAGCGAGAGCGCGCTCAAGCTGGTGGCCGACAACCCCGGGCTGGCGGTGCACCGCATCGGCAAGCGCTTCAAGAAGCGGCCGGTGCTGCGCGACGTGTCGCTGAACTTGCGCCGCGGCGAGGCGGTCGGGCTGCTCGGCCCCAACGGCGCCGGCAAGACCACCTGCTTCTACATCATCTCGGGGCTGGTCCCGAGCGACACCGGCCGGATCGAGCTCGACGGCCGCGACGTGACCCGGCTGCCGATGTACCGCCGCGCGCGGCTGGGCATCGGCTACCTGCCGCAGGAGGCCTCGATCTTCCGCGGGCTTTCGGTCGAGGACAATCTCCGCGCCGTGCTCGAGGCGGTCGAGCCCTTGCGCGACCGGCGCGAGGCGGTGCTCGACGACCTGCTGGCCGAGTTCTCGATCAGCCATTTGCGGCGCGCGCCGGCGATCGCGCTGTCGGGCGGCGAGCGGCGGCGGGTCGAGATCGCGCGCGCGCTGGCGACGCGGCCCTCCTTCATCCTGCTCGACGAGCCGCTGGCCGGGATCGATCCGATCGCGGTCGGCGACGTGCGCGATCTGGTGGCGCATCTCAAGGATCGCGGCATCGGCGTCTTGATCACCGACCACAACGTGCGCGAGACCCTCGACATCATCGACCGCGCCTACATCCTGCACGAGGGCCAGGTGCTGATGGAGGGGCGGCCGGCCGAGATCGTCGCCCATGAGGGCGTGCGCCGGGTCTATCTCGGCGAGCGGTTCTCGCTCTAGCGGCGGAATCCAAGGCGATGGCGGTCGGTCCCCGGCTCGATCTGCGCCAGTCCCAAGGACTGGTGATGACGCCGCAGCTGCAGCAGGCGATCAAGCTGCTGCAGCTTTCGCACCAGGAACTGGCCGAATACGTCGAACAGGAATTGGAACGCAACCCGCTGCTGGAACGCGCAGAGGGCGACGGCCTGCCCGAGGCGCCCGAGGGCGAGCCGGCGGAAGCGGGCGAGGCGCCGGCGGGCGAGGCGGAAACGGGCGGGGACGGGGCGGAGCCGGCCGAGACGCCCGAGGCGGCGCTCGACACCGACATGTCGAACGAATACGCCAACGACTCGCCGGCCGATCAGCCGCTGGCGGTGGGCGAGACTCCGATCGGTCCCGGCAAGGGCGCGGGCTTCGACGATGCCGAGGGCGACGGGCTCGATCGCCGCGCCGCCGAGAGCAAGACCCTGCGCGAGCACTTGACCGAGCAGTTCCTGCTCGACACCGAGGACCCGATCGACCGCGCCATCGGCATGCACCTGATCGACCTGGTCGACGAGGCGGGCTATCTCCAGGGCGAGCTGGAACCGATCGCCGAGAAGCTGGGCTGCCCGCGCCAGCGCGTCGAGATCGTGTTGCGGCTGTTGCAAAGCCTGGACCCGGCCGGGATCTGCGCCCGCACGCTGGCGGAATGCCTGGCGCTGCAGCTGATCGAACGCGACCGCTTCGATCCGGCGATGCAGGCCATGATCCAGAACCTCGAGCTGGTGGCGCGGCGCGACATCGCCGCCCTGGTCAAGCTTTGCGGGGTGGATCGCGACGACGTGCTCGACATGCTGGCCGAGCTCAAGCGGCTCAATCCCAAGCCGGGCCTGGCTTTCGGGCACGAGGCGGTGCAGACCGTGGTGCCCGACGTGTTCGTGCGCCGCGGCCCCAAGGGCGATTGGCTGGTCGATCTCAATTCCGAGACCCTGCCCAAAGTGCTGGTCAATGCCCGCTACCATGCCCGCGTCGCCTCGGGCGCCGCCGCCAGCAAGGCCGACAAGCAATACCTCTCGGAATGCCTGGCCTCGGCCAATTGGCTGGTGCGGGCGCTCGACCAGCGCGCCACCACCATCCTCAAGGTCGCCAGCGAACTGGTGCGCCGCCAGGAAAGCTTCTTCCTGCGCGGGGTCGAGCATTTGCGGCCGCTGATCCTGCGCGACATCGCCGATGCCATCGAGATGCACGAAAGCACCGTCAGCCGTGTCACCGCCAACAAATACCTGGCCTGTTCGCGCGGCATTTTCGAGCTCAAGTACTTCTTCACCGCCGCCGTCCCGGCCACCGCCGGCGGCGAGGCCCATTCCGCCGCCGCCGTGCGCCATCGCATCAAGACCCTGATCGAGGCCGAGCCGGCCGATGGCGTGCTGTCGGACGATCGGCTGGTCGAACTCCTCACCGTGGCTGGGGTCAATGTCGCCCGGCGCACGGTGGCCAAATACCGCGAAGCCATGGGGATTCCCTCGTCCCTGGAGCGCCGGCGGCTCAAGGCCCAGGAGGCCTAATCCATATATATCAATGGGTTAGAAGATGGCGCGGGCGGTTGACAGCCGCCCCGGCCCGGCCTATCAATTCACCCGCCGGCGGGACCGGCAGATGCCGTCAGCCACCGAGCGCACGGACCACCGAACCAGCGAAACCAGCCAAAGGTAAAGCCAGCCCCGGAGCCCGCGCGGCCTTGCGCCCGCATCCGGTCGGCCAAGACCCGCATGGAAATCGTCGATTTTCTGACCCAGGACGCGGTGCTGCCCCGGCTCAAGGCGGCCAGCAAGAAACAGGCCTTGCAGGAGCTCTCGGCCACGGCCGCCAAACTGTGCGGTCTGCACGAGCGCCAGATCCTCGGCGTGCTGATGGAACGCGAAAAGCTGGGCTCGACCGGGCTCGGCCAGGGCATCGCCATCCCGCATGGCAAGCTGGCCGGGATCAAGCACGTGCTGGGCGTATTCGCCCGGCTGGAGGCGCCGGTCGAGTTCGAGGCGGTCGACAGCCTGCCGGTCGATCTGATGTTTCTCTTGCTGGTGCCCGAGGGCGCGGGCGCCGATCACTTGAAGGCCTTGGCGCGGGTGTCGCGGCTGTTGCGCGACAAGAAGATGGTGGAAAAGCTGCGCGCCACCGACACCGCCGAGGCGCTTTACGCGCTGCTGGCCGACGGCTCGGCCAAGCGCGCCGCCTGAAGCGAGCTTAATCCGTTTCGGGGTGCCGCATGGCTGGCGGTGCCCGCTCGGGTGGTCTAGTTTGGCGCGGTCGACACGGTACATCGAACCTGGGAGGCAGACATGGCGCATTACCTGTTCCGCTTCACCTTCACCGCCGAGACCGTCAAGGCGATGCTGGCCAATCCCAAGGACCGGCGCGAGCCGGCCGGGCGCATCTTCGCTGCCCATGGCGGCAAGATGCTGCACTATTTCTGGATGATGGGCGAATACGACGGCATGGCGATCTGCGATTTCGCCGACGCCAAGGGCGCGGCGGCGGTGTCGATGACGGTGGCCTCGAGCGGCGCCTTCGGCCGCTTCGAGACCACGCCGCTATTGACCATGGAAGAGGTGCTGGCGGCGATGGAGCTGTCGCGCAAATCCGGCGGCAGCTACGTCCCGCCCGGGCGCTAGACCGCGAGCCGCCCGGAAGGGAATCGCGGCCGCGATTCCCTATCAACCGCACGGTTCAAGCTCGAACCTTCCTGCCTCAAGGCAGGACGCGGATGCGGCGGCCATCGGCCAGGCCGACGATCACGCCCGGCTTGCCGTCGCCGCGGTCGAGCTCGAAATCGCTGGCCGCCGGCGCCGGCAGCCGTCGCCGCGCGATCTCGCGCACCCCGCCGGCGAAGCTCAGGAACCGCAGCCAGCCGCGGTCGCGCGAGGGCAGCGCCAGGTCGGCGATGCCGTCGCCGTCGAAATCCGCCACCGCCGACAGCCCCAGCGCCGGCGAGCCGATGACGTGGTTGGAGACGTCGGGCAGCGAGGCGATCTCGACCAGGCGGCCGCCGCGCAGGCTCCACACCCGCAGCAGCCCCAGCACATGCGGCTGCTGCACGACGGCGATGTCGGCGCGTCCGTCGCCGTCGAAATCGGCGATGCCGGCCGGGTTCAGCCAGGCATTGGGCCGGCCGATCGGCGGGGTCTCGGCCAGGATGCCGAGCCGCCCGCCGGACAGCGCGATCGCCGCCAGCGCGGCGCCCAGGCGCAGGTGGCTCTTGACCAGGACGATTTCGTCCTCGCCGTCGCCGTCCAGATCGGCCAGGCGCGGCTGGCGGTCCTCGAACACTTCGTCCTCGGGCAGGATCAGGGTCACGACCGCGCCCGCGCGCGTGCGCACGGCCAGGCCCCCGGCCTCGTAGCGCGCGCCCAGCACGAAATGGGCGTAGCGCGCGGTCGGCGCGATCAGCCAGGCCTCGGCGATGGCGCCGCTGCCGC
>Ga0194120_10006002_pt1 | contig 17440 bp, 19 predicted proteins | sample TA2MahCa65mmetaG_FD_148642 | JGI IMG/M metagenome (GOLD analysis project Ga0194120, IMG submission 148642) | Freshwater microbial communities from Lake Tanganyika, Tanzania - TA2015019 Mahale Deep Cast 65m | ecosystem: Environmental > Aquatic > Freshwater > Lake | place: Tanzania: Lake...
CATTCGCCACGCGAGCCGTTGCCCGGGAGCGACGATACCCGTCGCTACGGGGATACGGCGATCACCTTCTACCGGGACTGACATGCCACGGTTGGCCATGTACGCGGGGAGCTTCGATCCGATCACCAATGGGCACACCGACCTCATCGAGCGGTCGCTGCAGTTCGTGGATCGGCTCATCGTCGCCGTCGCGGTGAACGTGCAGAAGCAGTCGCTGTTCACGGTGGAGGAGCGCGAGGCGCTGATTGCCGCCACCGTGAACAACGACCCGCGCGTGGAGGTCCACTCCTTCGAGGGGCTGCTGGTCGAGTTCGCGCTCTCCAAGAACGTCCCGGTGCTGATCCGCGGCCTGCGCGCGGTCAGCGACTACGAGTACGAGTACCAGATGGCGCTGATGAACCGCCACCTCGCGCCGACGATGGAGACGGTGTTCATGGTGCCCTCGCTCGACACGACGTACATCAGCTCGTCGATGGTGAGGGAGGTGGCCAAGTTCGGGGGGGATATTTCGAAGTTGGTGCATCCGAGCGTGGCTAAGGCGCTGAAGCAGAAGTTCGGCACTGGGTAGCGGAACGAAGAGGGGGTAGAGGCGGAGGGACGGGGCCGGAGAGGAGTTGAAGAGGGACGCCGCGCTTACCTCGTGGTTGTTCCACCCGTTCCGCCTCCCAGCCCCCGTCCCTTCGCCCCTACCTCCTCCTCGTTCCACCCTCCGGCCGTTCGCCCCTACCTCCTCCTCGTTCCACCCTCCGGCCGTTCGCCCCTACCTCCTCCCCGTTCCACCCTCCGGCCTCCACGCCCTCGTCCCTCGTGCCCTTTCTCTCCACCCTCCACTCCCGCGCCGCCGAAGTCCCCCGCCTTCTCGCCTTCGCCGAGGCGGAGGATGATCGCGTGCTGGAGGCGGTGCGGCGCATCCGGAGGGAGGGACTCGCGATCCCGGTGCTCGTGCTCGATCCGGCGCGGCCCGAGTCGCACGCGGCGGCGCAGGCGACGGGCGCGGAGTGCGTGAACCCCGAGACTGACTCCCATGGCGATCGCCTGGTCGAGGCCCTGATCAGCGCGCGCGCCCACAAGGGGCTCACCCTGCAGGGCGCTGAGCGGCTGGCGCGTGATCCCCTCGTCTACGCGTTGTGGCTCGTGCACGAGCGGGCGGTGCACGGCGCAGTCGCCGGCGCGGTGCGGACGACGGCCGATGTGTTGCGGTTTGCGATCTGGTTGATCGGGCCCGCGCCCGAGGTCAGCACCGTGTCGAGTGCCTTCTACATGGTTCTTGGTGCAGGGAGCAGGGAGCAGAGTGGGGGGCAGGGGGCAGGGGAGAGGGTTTTCACTTTCACCGACTGCGCCGTTGTGCCTGATCCCACGCCTGAGCAGCTCGCGGACATCGCGCTGGCCGCTGCCGATGCCCGGCGGCGCATCGTGGGGGACGAGCCGCGGGTGGCGATGCTCTCGTACGCGACGCACGGCAGCGCGGAGGGGGCGTCGGTGACCAAGGTGCGCGAGGCGCTGGCCCTCGTGCGCGCACGCGCTCCGGAACTGCTCGTGGACGGCGAACTCCAGGGCGACGCGGCGCTCTCCCCCGAGGTCGCTGCGCGCAAGGCGCCGGGGAGCCCGCTCGGCGGCGCGGCCAACGTGCTTGTCTTCCCGAACCTCGACGCGGGGAACGCCGCCTACAAGCTGGTCGAGGGCTTGGCTGGGGCGCGGGCCATCGGCCCGATCCTCCAGGGGCTCGCACTTCCGGTGTCCGATCTCTCGCGCGGCGCGAGCCCCGATGCCATTTTTGACGTGGCGGCAATCACCGCCCTGCGGTCGCGCGTACCCGCCGATGGTCGCGCGCCCTGAGCATCCCTCCCTCCGAGGACGCACCTGATATGAGTTTCACCGTCAAGAAGGCGAACGACGTCACGATCTTCGAGGTCGAAGGCACGCTGATCGTTGGCAACCGCCAGGAACTGAAGCAGAAGGTCATTGACGAGATCGAGGGCGGTGCGCGCAAGGTGCTGGTGGATTTCGAGAAGACCACCTACATCGACAGCTCCGGGCTCGGCGTCCTGGTGTCGCTGGCGAAGAAGATCCGCGAGTCGGGGGGCGACCTGCGGCTCGCCAACCTGAACGACGACCTCCAGACGCTCTTCGAGCTCACCAAGCTCGACACGCTGTTCCAGATCTCGGAAAGCCGCGAACGCGCCCTCGAGAGCTTCTGAATGGGGCAGGGCCCCGTTGGGCACGGCCCGTCCGGGCACGGCCCGCTCGCGCTTGAACTGGAGATTCCCAGCGACGTCGGGCGCATCGAGCCCGTCGTCGCGGCGGTGGTGCGTCGCTGCGAGGATGCCGCGTTTCCGGACCGGCACATCGCCTTTCACATTCCCGTCGCGCTCACCGAAGCGCTCTCCAACGCCATCCTGCGCGGCAATGGCGAGGACGCCTCCAAGTCGGTGCGCGTGCGCGCCGCCGTGGACACCAGCGCGCTCGTGGTCGAGGTGGAGGACGACGGCGTGGGCTTCGACCTCGACGCCTGCACGCTCGACCCCACGACCATCGAGAACCTTGGGCGCGAGGACGGCCGCGGCCTGTTCCTGATGCGACGGCTGATGGACCACGTGGAGCAGTTCCGCGGGAGCGGCAACGTGGTGCGCATGATCCTCTACCGGCGGTCGAGCGACGACCGCGCCGCGTGAGCGCCGCGTGAGCGACCTCGACGCCGTCCTCTCCGCCTTCCGCGCGGCGACGGGCTGCCCGGCTTCCGTCTGGGTGCAGCCTGCACCCCACGAGCCGCTGCAGATCGAGGGGGGCGATCCGGGGGACACCGCGGCGCCCTCAACCGAGCTGCGCCCGGCGGAGGGCGTGCGGGAGTCGCTGAGTGACGGCGCGCTGCAGATCGTTGCGCGAATCCCCGGGGCGCGAATCGCCTGGCTTTCGGTCGGGCCCAGCGCCGACCACGGCGCCGCGCGGCTCGGTGCGACGCTGCTGCTCCCCGTGGCGGCTCAGGTCCTGCGGTCGCAACTCGAGGTAAGCCACGCCGCGCAGGATCTCGCCGAGCGCTACGAGGAGATCAACCTGCTGTACTCGATCGGCGAGATTCTCGGGCGCACCGTGTCGCTCGAGGACGCGGCGGCGACGATCCTCAACGAGATCTCCGAGACCGTGGGTGCGCGTCGCGGCGCGATCTACGCGCTCGACCGCACCGCCGGAGTGCTGCGCCCGGTGGCGACGCTCGGCGCCGCGACGCCACTGGCGGACATCCCCGTGGACGACGCCGCGTCGGTGACGGCGCGCGTCTTCCGCACGCACCACGCGCTCACCGTGGCCGACGGCGCGATGCCTTCGGACGCCGAGGCGCCCATCCGCCGCGGGGCGCTGCTCAGCGTGCCGATCATGTGGGCGACGCCGCAGGGGGGCGTGCCGCTGGGCGTCGTGAATCTGTCGGGGCGGCGCGGCGGCCAGCCGTTCACGGCGAGCGACCAGAAGCTCGTCGCGGCGATCGCCACCCAGGTGGGGACGACGATCCAGAACGCGCGGCTCGTCCGCGCCTCGACAGAGCAGGCCGAGCTCACTCGCGAGATGGCGCTGGCCCACGACCTGCAGATGAAACTGCTGCCGCCGCCGCACGTGCTCGCGCCGGACGCCGACTGCGCCGCTCGCGTCGCGCCGGCGGAGAGCGTGGGCGGCGACTTCTACAATCTCTTTCAGCTGGGCGATGGCCGCGTCGGGGTGCTCATCGGCGACGTCTCGAGCCATGGCTATCGGTCGGCGCTCATCATGGCGCTCGTGATGAGCGCGACGGCGATCCATGCGCGCGGGTCGAGCGATCCCGCGGCGACGATCGGCGCGCTGTTCGTCTCGCTCGCCGATGAACTGCGCGAGACGGAGATGTTCATGACCGTCTGCTACGCGGTGATCGACACGCGCGCGGGAGTGGTCACCTGGTGCAACGCGGGGCACCCGCATGCGTTCGTGGTGCACGCGAACGGCGACGCCGAGCGGCTCGCCGCTACCGATCCCCCGCTGGGCCTGGCGGACGACGCGCCACACGCCGCGTCGCGCGGGTGGGCCGCTGACGACCTGCTCGTGCTCTTCACCGACGGCATCAGCGACGCGCGCAGCTCGCAGAAGAAGCGACTCGGCGAACAGGCCGTGCTCGAGGTCGTGAAGGCGCGCCGCGCGGATCCCGCGTGGCGCATTGTGGACGGCGTCTTCGCGCTCGTTGAAGGGCACATGGGGGCGATGCCGCCGAGGGATGATCAGGCAATCGTGGTGCTGAGAACCGTGGGGGCGATGGCGTGACGGTTGACGGTGGACAGTGGACGGTTGATCGTCCACCGTCGACCGTCCACCGTCCACCGTCAGTTTGATGCCCTCGTATCCCCCGCCGCGCAAACGCTTCGGCCAACACTTCCTCTCCGATCCGCGCATTCTGGGGCGGATTGTGGATACGCTGGCGCCGGAGGCGGACGAGACCGTCATCGAGATTGGGCCGGGGCGTGGCGCGCTGACGGATGTGTTGGTGGCGCGCGCGGGGCGCGTGATCGCCATCGAGATTGACCGCGATCTCTCGGCGCGCCTGCGCGACCGGTACGCCGACGACGCGCGTCTCGCGGTGATCGAAGGCGATGTGCTGGATGTGGACTTCGCGCGCGCCGCGGGCGGGCCCTTCGTCGTCGCTGGCAACGTGCCATACAACATCACCACGCCCATCCTCTTCCACGCCCTGCGGCCGCCGCGCCCGTTGCGCGCCGTGTACCTGGTCCAGCGGGAAGTCGCCGAGCGCGTCGTGGCGGCGCCCGGCAGCGAGACGTACGGCGCGCTCTCCGCAAACGTGCAGGCGGTCGCTCGCGCGGAGCTGGTCTTCAAGGTGCCAGCGGGGGCGTTCCAGCCGCCGCCAAAGGTCGAGAGCGCCGTCCTGCGCATCTCGCCGCGACCGGATCCCGTGGTCGCCGCTGACGAGGAGGACGCATACCGCGCCATGGTGCAGGCGGCGTTCGGATTGCGTCGCAAGCAGCTGCGGCGCGTGGTGCGCACGGTCTTCGCGCTCGACGCCGAGCGGGCGGAGCGCGTCGTGCAGTCGGCCGGGCTGGACCCCGAGGCGCGCCCCGAGGTGCTGACTCCCGAGGGCTTCGCGCGCCTGTTGCGGGCGAGTCGCGGCGCGTAGCCGGACAGCAGCGGTCGGCGGCGGCTGTCGGCAACGGTAGTTCGCAACGGCTGTCGGCAACGGCCCTCGGCCAAAGCCGCGCTAGCGATTCACCAGCGCGAACGACAGCACTTCAAGTTCCAGCGCGAGGTTGACACTTCGCACCGTGACGTCGCTCGGCACCTCGAGCTGCGCGGTGGAGAAGTCGAGGATCGCGTGCACGCCGGCCTTGGCCAGACGTGTGGCCACCTCCGGCGCCGACTCGGCGGGCATGGCGAGCACCGCCATGTCGGCGCGCAGGCGCTTCACCTCGGTCTCGAGATGTCGCACGTCGGACACGGTGACGCCGCCGAGGGCGTGGCCGACGCGATGGGGATCGGCGTCGAAGATGCCCACAATCTCAAAACCACGATCGCGAAAACCGCGATGCCCGGCGACGGCCGAGCCGATCTTTCCCGCGCCGATGATCACGAGACGCCACTGACGGTCGAGCCCAAGGATCTCGCGGATGTGCACGGTGAGTTCGTGCGTCGAGTAGCCGAGACCGCGCTTTCCGAACGAGCCGAAGAACGAGAGGTCCTTGCGCACCTGGGCCGACGTGGTGCCGCCACTTTGCGCGAGTTCCCCGCTGGAGATGGTGCCACGGCCGGCCTGCTCGAACGCCTCCAGGTATCGGAGGTAGAGCGAGAGTCGGCGCACCGTCGGTTCGGCGGTCTTTCGAGTGGGCGTATGCATGGCGCAGGGGAGAGTATGTGCTTGTGAAATCGTTCACAATCTAGGAGGGGGACGAACGCAGTGGTACCGTTGGTGCGTATGCGTGCGTTCGAAGACTGCCGATTCGTCGTTGTCGACGTTGAAACCACTGGGACGAGCCACGGCCTGGGCGACCGGGTCACCGAGGTGGCCGCCGTGGTGTTCGAGGCGGGGGAGGTCACGGATGGATTCCATTCCCTCGTGAATCCCCAGCGCCCGATTCCCCCGCGCATTACCGCGCTGACGGGCATCTCCAACGCGACGGTTGCGGGCGCGCCGGTGTTCGGCGACGTCGCTGACAAGTTGGCCGTAGTGCTCAGGAATCGAACGTTCGTCGCGCACAACGCGCCGTTCGACTGGGGATTCCTGACGATGGAGTTCGCGCGCGTCGGACGCGTTGGCCTTCCGGACGGTGACCCGCTGTGCACGGTGCGTCTCGCGCGGCGCCTGCTGGCGCATCTTCCGCGCCGCAATCTTGACGCCGTCGCGCACCACTACGGCGTGGCTATCGAGAGCCGACACCGCGCGCTGGGTGATGCGCGCGCCACGGCGCTCGTGCTCAAGGGACTGCTCCACGACGCCGAGCGGCAGGGGGTGGAGTCGCTCGACGCCCTGCGCCGGTGGATGGCGCGGCGCGCGTACGTGCGGAAGAGGAGGACAGCGCTGCCGACGTGGGTGCGGGACTCGGGGTTGGGAGAGGGGGCGTAGGGGAACGGGGAGAAGGTAGAGGCGAAGGGACGGGGACGGAGGGCGAGGCGAAGGGACGGGGAGGAGGTAGAGGCGAAGGGACGAGGATTGGGTTGCGGAACGGGGCCGCGTACCTCGTTCCTCATCTCGGCCCCCGTCCCTTGGCCTCTACCTCCTCCCCGTTCCATTATTTTGAGCGCATGCCCGCTCCCACTCCCCTTGTCCAAACCCGCCGCCTCGGCAAGTACACCATCCATGCCCTCCAGGCCGGTGGGCAGATGCTCGATGGCGGCGCGATGTTCGGTGTCGTCCCCAAGCCACTCTGGGAACGGAAGATCCCGGCGGACTCCCGCAATCGCCTTCCGATGGGGATGCGCTGCCTGCTGATCGAGCACGAGCACGGCCTCGTCCTCATCGATACAGGGGCGGGCCACAAGGAGACGCACAGGTTCCTCGACATCTACGGCATCGAGAACGAGGCGACGGGACATCGCACGATGCTTGAGGCGGCGCTGGCCGACGTCGGGCATCGTGCCGCGGACATCTCGCTCGTCATCAACACGCACTACCATTTCGATCACGCCGGGGGCAATACGGCGATCGAGGACGATGGACGCGTGGTCAGCGCCTTCCCGAACGCGCGATTCGTGGTGCAGGCCGGCGAGCGGCACTACGCGATGCACACCAACGAGCGGACGGCGGCGTCGTACTTCCCGCGCAACTGGGAGCCGATTCGCGAGGCGGGCCGGCTGGACCTGATCGAAGGTGATGTGGAGATCGTTCCTGGAATCCGCGCGCTGGTCACGCCGGGCCACACGCCGTTCCATCAGAGTCTCCTCATCGACGGCGGCAGCGAGGCCGCGTGTTTCCTCGGGGACCTGATCCCGACGGTCCACCACATGCCGCTGCCGTGGATCATGGGCTATGACGTGGAACCGCTGCGGACGCTGGAGTCAAAGCGCACCCTGCTGGCGCGGGCGATGGAAGAGCGGTGGCTGCTGGTGTTCGAGCATGACGCGAGTGTCGCCTGGGGGTACGCGAAGCATGATGGGAAGGCGTACTACTGCGAGACGGCGAGAGGCTGAGCGGACTGAAGGGGAACGGGGAGGAGGTAGGGGCGAAGGGACGGGGACTGAGGGGCGGAACGAGGGATGCGATCCCGTTCCACGACCCAGCCCTCGTCCCTTCGCCTCTACCCCCTCCCCGTTCCACCGGGTCGTGGGTTCTGTTCCTTCGCTCTGCCGCTAAGCCCTTGTCCGGCGGGTGGATACCCGGTTGACTTGGTGCCCAATCCGGGGTACCTTTATTGGACAATCAGCCAAGTGGGCAAGCGTCTGCTTGCCCCACCCGTCGGCCACCGGTTCGCTGGTGTGCTTCCGGAGTCCCGAGAGCGGCGGCGCGCACCGGTGGTGCACGCGCGTCGGCTGTGCGCGGATCCGGATTCGGGTCCGCGTTTTTGTTTCCCCTTCTCGAGGTACCTCCTCATTCAGGACACCACCAAGCGGCCGCCGCGCGTCAACCGGCAGATCCGAATCAGCCCGGTGCGCGTGATTGGGGCCGATGGCTCACAGCTTGGCATCATGGAAGTGGACGCGGCGCTCTCGGCCGCAGTGGAGCAGGGCTTCGACCTGGTGGAAGTCGCCCCGCTCGCCCGTCCGCCAGTGGTCCGGATCATGGACTACGGGAAGTACAAGTTCGAGATGGCCAAGCAGGCGCGGCAGGCCAAGAAGAAGCAGCACGTGATCCTCCTCAAGGAAGTGAAGTACCGCCCCGGGATCGAGGACCACGATTTCGACACCAAGACGCGCCACGCGCGGCGCTTTCTCGGTGACGGAAACAAGGTGAAGGTGACGTTGATGTTCCGCGGCCGTCAGATCGCGCACCCCGAGCTGGGGAAGGCGGTGGTCGACCGGGTCGCGGCCGAACTTGCCGACGTGGCGAAGGTGGAAGTGGACGCCCGGCTCGAAGGCAAGTCGATGACGATGATTCTCACGCCTAAGTAAGCGAGGCTGGCAGATGCCGAAGATGAAGCGACACGCGGGCGCCAAGAAGCGCTTCTCCGTGACGGGGAAGGGCAAGGTGCGCCGCCTGAAGGCCTACAAGAGCCACATCCTGACCAAGAAGACCGCCAAGCGGAAGCGCAACCTGCGTCGCGCCGCGATCGTCGCCACGAACGGCGAGGCGAAGAACCTCAAGCGCCTGCTGTCGGCGTAAGGAGCCCCCATGCCCCGCGTAAAGAGCAATCCGGTTCGCCTGCGCCGCAAGAAGCAGGTGATGAAGGCCGCCAAGGGCTACTATGGCGCGCGCAGCAAGTTGTGGGGACCGGCCAAGGAGTCGGTCGAGCGCGCCTGGCGCTACGCCTACCGCGACCGCAAGAACAAGAAGCGCGAGTTCCGCCGTCTGTGGATCGTTCGCATCAACGCGGGCGCGCACCTGAACGGGCTGAACTACTCGAACTTCATGAGCGGCCTGGCGAAGGCCGGCATCGAGATCGACCGCAAGGTGCTGGCCGACCTGGCGGTGATGGACCCGGTGGCGTTTACGGCGCTGGCTGAGAAGGCCCGCGCCGCGCTGACGGCGTAAGCGCGACCAGCAGACGAGCGACCGGCGGGGGCGATTGCCTCCCGCCGGTCGCTTTTTGACGGTGGACGGTGGACGGTGGACGGTCGACGGTCGACGGTGGACGGTGGACGGTCGATGCCTACGCCTTGGTGTCGGGCGCGGCGTCGCCTGGCGAACTCAGCTTGGCCAACTGCCGCTCGAGCTCCCGCACGCGGCCCAGCAGGTCAGGGAGCTGCTGCAGCGCGATCCACTGGCGCTTGGCCTGCTTGTCGGGGACCGCGGGATAACCGAGCACGATCTGGCCATCCTCAAGGTCGCGAGTCACGCCCGACTTTCCGCCGACGGTCACCTGATTGCCGATGGTGAGATGCCCGGTCACGCCGGTCTGCGAGGCGATCACGCAGTAGTTGCCGAACGTCGTGCTCCCGGCAAAGCCGCATTGCCCCATGATGAGGCAGTGCTCGCCGAAGACGACGTTGTGCGCTACGTGCACCAGGTTGTCGATCTTCGTCCCCGCGCCGATGCGCGTGGAGCCGAGCGCGGCGCGGTCGATGGCCGAGTTCGCCCCGATTTCCACGTCGTTGCCGATGACCACGTTGCCGATCTGGAGCATCTTGCGATGCTGGCCCTGGTCGAAGACATAGCCGTAGCCGTCCGACCCGATCACGGTGCCAGCGTGAATCGCCACCCGATGGCCGATCTGGGTGCGCTCATACACGACGACGTTTGGAAAGAGCCGGACGTCGTCCCCGATCTGGCAGTCGCGGCCGATGTGATTGCCCCCGAGCAGGGCGGTGCGGGCGCCGATGCGGGCGCCGGCACCCACGATGCAAAACGCGCCGATGTGCGCCGACGCATCGACCTGCGCCGAGGGCGCGACGATCGCCGTCGGGTGGACGCCGGGCGCGAAGGTGTCGGGCGGACAAAAGAGCGGGAGCACGCGGGCGGCGGCCACGCGGGCATTGGCGACGCGAATGAGCGTCTTCGCCGCCGCCGCGAACTTGCCGGAGACGAGAATGGCCGACGCAGCGCTCGCCTCGGCCGCGGCGAAGTGCTTGTCCTGCTCGGCGAACGTGAGGTCGCCGGGGCTGGCGAGGTCGGCGGCGCTGAAGCCACGGAGCGTGATGCTGCCATCGCCGATGACCTCGCCGCCGAGGTGCGCTGCGATCTGTGCCGCGGTGTACGTCATGGAAGTGCCCGGTGAGAACGGTGCTGGATCGGAGAGCATACCATGGCGAGCCGACGCCCGTCCCGCAACGCAGGCGGCCCGACCCAGGGCTTCGGCAGTCCTCTGACACTCGCGATTGCGCTAGATTTCACCCCGGCTGTCACCCGGCGGCCGGCTCCCCTCACCGTTTCTCGCATCCCTCGCATGACGCTCGACGAATTCAAGTCCGCCGCCGAGTCGCTTCGCGCCGACGGCCCCGCGCAGATCGCCGCCGCGGCGACGCTCGAGGCGTGGACCGACGCGCGCAATCATCTGGTGGGGCGCACGAGCGGCCGCCTCTCGGAGTTGATGACCGCGCTCGGGACGCTGCCCAAGGACGACCGCCGCGAAGCGGGACAGCTGGCCAACGCGGTGAAGCAGGAACTCGAGGCCCTGCTCGACGCCCGTCACGCCGAGCTGATGCGGCAACAGCAGCGTGGGCCGGCGATCGATCGCACGATGCCGGGGCGCGCGGCCTGGCGCGGGAGCGTGCACCCCGTCTCGCTCGTCATCGACGAAGTGGTGGAGATCTTCCGCGAACTGGGATTCACCATCGCCCTTGGCCCCGAGGCGGAGCACGCCTGGTACAACTTCGGCGCGCTCAACTTCCCGGCCGATCACCCGGCGATGGACCTGCACGACACGCTGTACCTCGACGACCTCGTGCTGCGCACGCACACGTCGCCGGTGCAGGTGCGCACGCTGCAGCAGTACCCGCCGCCCATTCGCATCCTCGCGCCGGGCAATGTGTATCGCGCCGATCCGTTCGACGCGTCGCACGCCCCGATGTTCTCGCAGGTCGAGGGGCTCGTGGTGGACGAGGGGATCACGTTCGCCGACCTGAAGGCGACGCTGACGCGCTTTGCGAATCGCTTCTTCGGTGAGACGAAGACGCGCTTCCGCCCGTCGTTCTTCCCGTTCACGGAGCCGTCGGCCGAGATGGACGTGCGGTGCGGCGTGTGCAAGGGGACCGGCTGTCCGGTCTGCAAGAATAGCGGCTGGGTGGAGATCCTCGGCTCGGGGATGGTGCATCCCGCGGTGCTCGAGAACGCCGGCATCGACAGCGAGCGGTACACGGGGTGGGCGTTCGGCATGGGGCCGGCGCGCACCGCGCTGGCCCGCCACGGCATCCCGGACATCCGGATCCTCTACGATTCGGACGTCCGCTTCCTGGAGCAGTTCGCCCGATGAACCTCTCGCATGAATGGCTGAAGGCCTTCGTCCCGCACGCGCTCAGCGCCGAGCAGGTGCGCGACCTCCTCACCGCGCACGTGGCGACGGTGGAGGGATTCGAGCGGCTGCGCGCGGACTTGGCGCCGTTCGTCGTGGCGCGCGTGATCGAGACCGAGAAGGTGCCCGACACCAAGCTGTCGTTCAACAAGGTGGACGACGGCTCGGGGACACTGCTCGACGTGGTCTGCGGCGCCCCCAATGTGACGGCGGGGGCGGTGTATCCGTTCGCCCGCAGCGGCACGCTGATGCCGGCGGGCTTCAAGATCGAGAAGAAGAAGATCCGCGGCTTCACGTCGAACGGCATGCTCTGCTCGGCGGCGGAACTCGGGCTGGGCGAAGACCAGGCCGGCATCCTCGAGCTCACCACGGACGCCCCGCCGGGGACGCCGCTGCTCGACGTGCTGCCGCTGGGCGACGTGCGCCTGGTGCTCGACGTGCTGCCCAATCGTCCGGACCTGCTCTCGCACTTGGGCGTGGCGCGCGAGTTGAGCGCGCTCACCGGCGTACCGCTGCGCGGCGACGACGCGGCGCATGCCGCGCCCGCGGTGCCAGTCGTGCGCGAGGCGCAGCAGGCGTCGAGCGGCGGCGCGACGGTCCGCCTCGAGGATCCCGCGGGGTGCCCGCAGTACTGCGGCGCGGTCATCCGCGGCATCACGGTGGCTCCGAGTCCATCGTGGCTGCGCGAGCGTGTGGAAGCGGCGGGCGTGCGCTCGATCAACAACGTGGTCGACGTCACCAACGCCATCCTGCATGGCCTCGGCCAGCCGATGCACGCGTTCGACCTCGCCACGCTCGCGGAGCAGACGGTGGTCATCCGTCGCGCCCGCGCGAGTGAGAAGATGAAGACGCTCGACGGCGTGGAGCGCGCGCTCACGCCGGAGATGACGATGATCGCCGACGCGGCGAAGAGCGTGGCGGTGGCCGGCGTGATGGGCGGCGAGAACTCGGAGGTGACCGACGCGACGCGCGACCTATTCCTCGAGGTGGCGTACTTTGATCCCAAGCGCACGCGCCAGACGCGGCGCGCGCTCGGGCTCTCCACCGACGCGAGCTATCGCTTCGAGCGCGGGATCGACCCAGCGGGGCTGGAGTACGCGATGCGCGCGGCGATCGGGATGATCCTCGCCGTGGCCGGCGGACGGCTGGACGGCTCGGTGATGGCGGTCGGCACCGCGCCGGCGCCGCGCCCGGCGGTGACGCTGCGTCCGTCGCGCGTGCGTGCGGTGCTCGGCGCCTCGGTAAGCGGCGCGCAGTGTGAGCGCTATCTGGCGTCCGTTGGCTTCGCCGTCGCCCGGAAGGGGGACGCGGAGCGGGTGGAAAACGAAGGAGGCGACGCGGCGCTGGTCGTCACGCCGCCTTCGTGGCGCCACGACGTGACGCGCGAGGTGGATCTCATCGAGGAAGTCGCGCGCCTGCACGGCTACGACAAGCTGCCGGACACCATCGAGGCCTACCGCCCGACGACGGTGCCCGACCATCCGCTCTTCGCGGCATCGCGGCGCGTGCGCGACGCGCTCGTCGGGGCGGGGCTGGCCGAAGTGCGGCCGATGCCGTTCGTGAAGGGCGATGACGCCACGCATTGGCGCGTGACGAACCCGCTCGCCGAGGATGAACCGCACCTGCGCGTGTCATTGCTCGAGTCGCTGGCCCGCCGCGCCGAGTACAACCTGTCGCGGATGCACGGCGACGTGCGGTTGTTTGAAGTAGGGTCAGCCTTTGGTGGCAGGGAGCAGGGAGCAGGGCGAGGTGCAGGGGCAGGGGGGCTGATCGAGGAAGTGCGCGTGGGGATCTTGATCATGGGCGCGCGGTCGCCGCGGCACTTCGCGGATGGGGCGCCGCCGATGATCGACGCGTGGGACGCCAAGGAGTTGGCCGAGCGCGCAGCCAGCGCGGCGTTCCCCGGCGCGGCGATCGCCCTCGACGCGGCGGAGGACCCGGCGCTCTGGAGCATCCTCGCGGACGGACGAAGCGTCGGCGTAGTGACGCGCGTGACGCTCGATGCGCCGGTCTGGGCGTCGGCGGCGTTCGGGATCGAGATCACGCTGGGCGCGATGCCGCTCGCGTACGTCTCGCAGCCTGGGACGTCGGCCCACGCCGGTGAGCGGCCGGCAATCGCGCCGCCGGCGTCGGCGGTGCGTTATCGGCCCCTGCCGACCACGCCGGCTGCCGCATTCGACCTGGCGCTGCTGGTGCCGGATGGGCTGAACGCTGCGGAAGTCGAGCGCGTGCTTCGCACCAGCGGCGGCGACATGCTCGAATCGCTCGAGTTGTTTGACGAGTTCCGCGGCGCGGGCGTTCCCGACGGGATGCGCTCGATTGCGTGGCGATTGACCTTCCGTCATCCGGAACGCACTCTACGCGACAAGGAGATTGACGGTCGCCGGTCGCAGTTGCTCAAGTCCCTGGAGAACCAACTCGGTGTCAAACCCCGAACGGCCTGACCTGAAGGCGTTTCAGGAACTCCAGTTCCTCATCTATCAGGTGGGGGAGGAACTCGCGGCGTTCCGGAAACGCGCGCTCACGGCGGAACAGCGGCTCAAGGCCATTGCTACCGGCGCACCCGTGGGCGCCCCGCTCGCGGCCGAGGAGCGCGTGGCCCAGCTCGAGGCGGAAAACGCGCGGTTGCGCGAACGGCTCGGCGCCGCCGAGGCGCAAGTGGCCCGCATGCTTGACCAAGTGCGGTTTCTGAGACAGCAGCACGTGCTGGAGGGCGAGCCGTGAGCGTGAAGCATTCCACCCGCGTGACCATCTGCGGCGAGGACTACACCATCCGGTCGGACTCGCCCCCGGAGCACACGCGCGCCGTGGCGGCGTACGTGGACGCGAAGATCCGGGAGGTGCTGGAGAGCGCCTCGGTCGTCGAGTCGCACAAGGCGGCCATTCTGGCCGCCCTGCAGATCACGGACGAGCTGTTCGAAGCGCGCCAGGCCCAACGGGAGTCGGCGGACGCCATGGGCACACTGTCGGGCGAGCTGAGGAGATGGTTGCCGCCGGGGAAGAGAGGGGCGTAGAAGGGGAAGGACTGAGGGGAGGAACGGGGAGGGGGTAGAGGCGAAGGGACGAGGGCTGAGTGGCGGAACGGGGCATGCGTCCCTCGTTCCTCGACCCAGCCCTCGTCCCTTAGCCTCTACCCCCTCCGCGTTCCGATCCCGTCCCTTATTGCGGCCCGTACCTCGTCCCAGTAGCTTGTGTGTGCGTCTCGAACTCCGAGCGCGTAGGTACAAGCGGCCTCGGCAGTTAGCTCGTTCCGTCGCGCCCCTTTCGTCGGGGCCCGGCCGGATGGGTCACTCACCCAGGTCCAGTACGCTGTCGCGCACGGTGTCGGGGGGCGTTCACATATAGCGGCGCTGACATCGGCGTCGCCCCCGGAGCATAACAAATGTCAGTCCTGACTATCGCCCTGATCGCGGGCGGACTCGTTGCCAGCGCGGTCATGTGGGTTGTGGGGAAGCGGCAGGGTGCCACGGCCGAACGGGATGCGCGGAATGCGGCGCGGGAGACGGCCGAGCAGATGGCCAAGCGGATCGTCGCGGAGGCAGAGCGCGACGCCGAGGCGCTGAAAAAGCAGGCCGTTCTGTCGGGCAAGGAAGACGTGATGAAGTCCCGCGAGGAGTGGGAGGCGGAGGCGCGCCACCGCCGCGGGGAGATCGAGCTCGAGGAGAAGCGGCTGCTCGACCGAGAGGGCCAGCTCGACAAGAAAGTCGAGCTGCTCGAGGGGCGTGACCGCGACCTTGGGCGCCGCGCGTCCGACCTGGGCCGCAAGGAGAAGGGCGTCGAGGAGAAGCAGGCTGAACTCGACAAGCTGGTCGCCGACGAGCGCCGTCGTCTTGAGCAGGTCGCCGGTCTCTCCGCGCAGGAGGCCAAGGCCGAGCTGATCCGCCGCATGGAGGAGGAGGCGCAGGCCGACGCCGCCAACCGCATCCGCGAGATCCGCGAGACGGCCAAGCGCAACGCCGATCGCGAAGCCAAGAAGATCGTCGCCCTGGCCGTGCAGCGCATCGCCGCCGAGCACACGAGCGAGATCACGCAGACGGCGGTGCCGCTTCCCAAGGACGAAATCAAGGGGCGCATCATCGGGCGCGAGGGGCGCAACATCCGCGCGTTCGAGTTGGCCACCGGCGTGGACGTGATCATCGACGACACCCCGGACACGGTGGTGATCTCCTGCTTCGACCCGGTGCGCCGCGAAACGGCGCGCCTGGCGCTTGCCCGCCTCATCGAGGACGGGCGCATCCACCCGGGGCGCATCGAGGAAGTGGTGGAGAAGGCGCGCAAGGAGATCGAGGCGGGCATCGTCGAGACGGGCGAGCGCGCCGCGTACGACGTGGGGATTCACGGCCTCCACCCCGAGCTGATCAAGCTGGTGGGGCGGATGAAGTGGCGCACCTCGTACGGGCAGAACATCCTCGACCACTCGAAGGAAGTGGCGCACTTGGCCGGCATCATGGCGGCGGAGCTGGGACTCGACGTCGCGCTGGCCAAGCGTGGCGCGCTGCTGCACGACGTCGGCAAGGTGATGACGCACGAGCACGAGGGGACGCACGTCCAACTGGGCGTCGAGGTGGCGACCAAGTACGGCGAGAACCCGTTCGTGGTGAACTGCATCGCCGCGCACCACGACGACGTGCCGCACGAGAGCGAGGAGTCAGTGCTGGTACAGGCCGCGGACGCCATCAGCGGGTCGCGCCCCGGCGCGCGCCGCGAGGCGTTCGAGACCTATGTGAAGCGGCTCGAGGGGCTGGAGAAGATTGCCTCGAGCTACCGCGGCGTGGATCGCGTCTTTGCCATTCAGGCGGGGCGAGAGGTCCGCGTGATCGTTAACCCTGAGGATGTGGACGACCTGCGCATGCAGTCGCTCACCGATGAGATCGCGCGCCGGGTGGAAGCCGAGCTGCAGTACCCGGGGCAGATCAAGGTCGTCGCCATCCGCGAGAAGAGGACGGTGGACATTGCCCGCTGAACTGATCGACGGCGTAGCCGTCGCCAAGGAAGTGCGCGCCGAGGTGGCGCGCGCCGCCGCCGCGCTCAAGACGCGCGGCATCACCCCCGGACTGACGGCCGTGCTCGTCGGCGACGATCCGGCCAGCGCGGTCTACGTGCGCTCCAAGGAGAAGGCCTGCATCGAGGCGGGCATGAAGGGCGAGGCGATTCGCCTCCCCGCCGACACCACGCAGGCGGACCTTCTCGCGCTGGTGGACAAGCTGAACGCCGACCCGACGGTGCACGGCATCCTCGTGCAGATGCCGCTCCCGAAGCACATCGACCCGCAGGCGATCATCCTGCGCATCGCGCCGGAGAAGGACGTGGACGGGTTCCATCCGGTCAATGTCGGCCGGGTGTGGATCGGCGAGAAGAACGGGTTCGCGCCGTGCACGCCGGCGGGCGTGATGGTCATGCTTGAGAAGGCAGGGGTCAGGGTACAGGGGGCAAATGTCGTGATCCTCGGCCGCTCGAACATCGTGGGCAAGCCGATGGTCTCGCTGATGGTCGCGGCGAGCGCGACGGTGACGGTCTGCCACTCGAAGACGCGCGACCTGCCGTCGGTGGTGCGCGGCGCTGACATCCTCATCGCGGCGATCGGCAAGCCGGAGTTCGTAACGGCCGACATGGTCAAGCCCGGCGCGGTGGTGATTGACGTGGGCATCAACCGCGTGGATGACGCCTCGCACCCGAAGGGCTACCGCATCGTGGGCGACGTTGCGTTCCCGACCGTCAAGGAGATCGCGTCGAAGATCAGCCCCGTGCCGGGTGGCGTGGGCCCGATGACGATCGCGATGCTCCTCAAGAACACGGTGCGCGCGGCGGCGCAGGGCGCGCAGTGAGCGGTCGCCGCGGCGAATCGCCGCGGCGTGGGACGGCGCCGTCGCTGTTTGACG
>Ga0194120_10006004_pt1 | contig 17433 bp, 13 predicted proteins | sample TA2MahCa65mmetaG_FD_148642 | JGI IMG/M metagenome (GOLD analysis project Ga0194120, IMG submission 148642) | Freshwater microbial communities from Lake Tanganyika, Tanzania - TA2015019 Mahale Deep Cast 65m | ecosystem: Environmental > Aquatic > Freshwater > Lake | place: Tanzania: Lake...
CACGGCGTTCGCCGACCCGCAGCCCCGCTCACTCGGCCGGCTGGGGATATTGGCTTGCCGAAACCCGTCGGTCGAGTCAGAATATGATTAAAATCGCTGGTCATCCGGCGAATGCAGGCTCAAACCTGTTTTGGGCCTCGATCACCCTTTTCAGATGCATTGCTACGAGGACAAACGAGACCGTCTCCTGGCGGAGCTCACATTGCATGGCGTGGATCTCGTGTTGTCAGACGCGCCAGTAACAAGCGCAAACGGATCGCGCGTCTATAACCACATGATAGCTCAATCGTCTGTTTCCGTCTTTGGATCGCCAATGATGGCTGGGAAATACCGTAGCGGCTTCCCCCTATCTCTCCATGGAGCGCCGCTGCTCATGCAAACGACGAACATCGAGGCTCGCAGATCTCTCGATGAGTGGTTCGAGGACCAGAAAATCCGGCCCGACGTTATCGCTGAAATTGAAGACAGCGCTCTTCTCAAGACGTTTGCCTCAGAAGGAGTAGGTCTCATCGTCGCCTCATCCGTCGTCCGCGACACGATCGAGCGCCAATATGAACTGGAGTTTGTCGGAGAAATCAAAGACGTGACCGAGCAGTTCTACGCGATCACGACGCAGCGGAAGTCAAAAAATGCGGCGGTCGCCGCAATTCTCAAGGAGCATATTCGTGCGGCGCCCGATTCAAACGGGAACGTCCCCGCAATTCAGTTCCGCATGCAAGAAGATGTGACCGATCTCGCTTGAGGTTGACCCTGTGTCGCTCATTCGGCTGCGCGTCAGAGCGTGGCGATGGTCTGCCCTAGAACGCGTTTCTCGATCAGAGAAACGCCGCCTCTTCGTGACAAGCGACATCGACTTTCAGTGAATGATCGCACGCCTTTCGACTGCAACTTCGGCGACCGCTTTGCCTCGCCACGGCGCAGCGTTTTTGAATCGAATTCTGCTTTAGAATTGACACCACGAATTCATGCTGGTTCAATTGATTTTGCGTCGGCGAATTCATGAATAACATGAAGCGCTACGTGGCGGGAGGAATGTCATGGAACGGCGAACGGTTTTGCGCCTCTTGTTAGGTTCGGCCGGTGCGGCCGCAGGCATGTCGGTGTCTTCGTCCCGCGCCTTCTTCAACGCCCCTCGAGACTTCGAAAACGCAGCGAGCGAAACGCCGTCGGTGGCGGTCGCCACCGGCGATGATATCGCGAACGCCAGAGCGGAAAAGGCGTTTATCCGTCGGCGCCGTCGTTGTTATTACTACCGACGCTATGGCATGATCCGGCGTCGCTGCGTCGACTGATCCATCGTTGATCGATTCAGGACTGGGTTGACGACGTGCGCCAGCACGAGCGTCGCGGGCCCTGTCCGATGCAGCTATCTTCCTAGGAACGCCGTATTCCGGAAGCGCAGAACGACACGCCAGTTGGACCGGTACGGATAGGCGCGCGCGCCTGCGTAATTCGATGCGGCGCTATAACCGACAACATAGGCGACGACGCCTTCGAACTGCCTAAGTTTCTTCACGTCTCTGATGGCGAGGCGCGGCAGCGAGAGGCGCTCGCGGACCGTGCAGGTCCAATTGACGTTTTTGAAAGTTATCTTTTTGAATTTATCGCCAGAGACGCGGATAGGGCGGCCGCTAGGATCGGCGACGAACGGTGGACGCGCCTGCGTCACCTGAAAAGGCCTGTTTGGCGAGCCGTTGAGGTCAAATCTGACGAATTCCGTCCAAGCGCCTCGGCCATTTCGTACCTGTCGGATGGAATGCGGCGCAACGCAGTCGGCCCCATGTGCGCCGCCCACCCCGAGGATGATGATTGCCGCCGCCGTCAGCGTCGTATCGAAGCGCATTCTCAAATCCTTTGCCCTGCGGAGCGAAGCCCGCGGGGCGTCCGGTCAAACAGATTTTACCGTCGGACGACCAGCACGGAACATATCGCGTATCTTACAATTTTAGCGGCGTTCGAGCCAAGAAGATAGGTCGTCAACGTAGGCCGATATGAGCAGATGACACTGAGGAGCGCGCGATTCCTCGGCCTCGGTTAGAGCTTCATGATAAACGGAGCCGACTCTGACACTGGTCGAAAGGCGCTCACGAGGAAAATTGACCAGCCCACGACCTCCGCGAGCTGCTTCTCAGCCACGAGGCGAACTTTCCCTTCGTTCTTTTTAAATGAGTGTCAGCACGCATGGAGCCTTTCGATATTTGCGTTAACGTCACCCCGTCTAGGCCAAAGATTTGCCGCGTTCCGTAGTGTGAGCGTGGCGAAGAATGTCTTCGCGACAGTTGCTGTCATATCGACGTGTCGGGGATCACCGCCACGCATTCGCGTGCCACGGCATCGACGACGTTGAGGACGAGGAAACATCGCCCGCACGCAAACTGATCGTGCACGAACTCCAACGACCACTGCGCGTTCGGCCTCGCCTCGAGGGGGATCGGCCTCCGACTTCCGACAGCTCGGCGGCGAGCGTGACGCTCGCGCACCGTCAGTCCTTCCTCGCGGTAAAGCCGGTAGATGCGGTTCTTACCCCACTTCTCGCCGTCCCGCCGCTTGCAATGCGCAGGCTCTAATCCCTTCTTGAGGAATGTCTCAGGTGCAGGTCAATCTCAGCAAGGATGACGCTGAATATAAGCTGCCAAACGCGGGATAAGTTCCCAACGCAGACAAGATATATTCCCGTGTTGTACTTATACAACGCATTGATATTAAGTGACTTAATCGATTGATCGGTGCCGTTAACCAGCATTAAACATCTAGTCTGAACTCGGAACCCGCATTCCTGCGAGCTCGGGGCCGAATCATACACGCGTTCGTTGCCGGGAACACTCGGTAGACTGCCAAGGAAATGTTGAAATGGGGAATAAGCGCAGAATTCCGTTCGCGTCTGTCTCGCTTCTGGCTTTGATAATCGCTGTCCCGGTCTCCGCCCAACAAACGCTACCCGTCATCGATGTGGGGACAAGAACTGCGAACAAACTGCGCGCCAGGTCGGACTTGGGGGCCGCCTCTAGGGCGGGCGTCGGGGCGGTTCAACAGGTCTCCAGAGACACAACCCCGCTGCTGATCTTCACGAACGCGACATTCAGAAGCGGCCCGACGGGCGTCGACAATTATCTCGCCACAGGAACCTTCACGGCCACGCGGACCAACACGAAGCTGCTGGATATTCCACAGGCGGTAAGCATCGTCACGAAAAAACAGATGGAGGACCGCGCGGTCCTGAGCCTTGGTCAGGCGCTGCAGTATACGCCGGGGGTCGTCGTGTCGCAGGGCGAAGGCAGCCGCGACCAGGTTCTCATTCGCGGTCAAAACACGACGGCCGACTTTTACGTCGATGGGATGAGAGACGACGCGGAATATTTCCGCGATATTTACAATATTGACAGTGTCGAAGTGCTGAAGGGGCCAAGCGCCCTTATCTTTGGCCGCGGCGGCGGCGGCGGCATCATCAACCGTGTCACCAAGAAGGCGGACTTCAATACGATTCGTAATTTCTGGGTTTATACGGGCAGCTTTGCCCAGAAGCGCTTAACGGCCGATGTCGGCCAGGCGATCAACAACGATCTGGCCTTCCGCCTCAACGGAATGTACGAGCACTCATATGGCTTCAGAGACCATTTCAAGCTGGAGCGATATGGCGTAAATCCTGCGTTCACTTGGCGGCCGCTCGAGAGGACATTCGTCACCGCGAGCTATGAGCATTTTTCAGATCGCCGCACGGCTGATCGCGGCATCCCATCCATTGGCGGGATCGTCGTTGGAGACTATGTCCTTCAGCCTGGCCAGCCGTGGTTCGGGGGCAGCCGCAGTGACCTATTCGGGATGCCTTCGAATATCGTACATAACAGGTTCGACGCCGTGCGGGTCGTCGAAGATCACACTACGGATTTCGGCCTGAACATCCATAATCAGACGGCTTTTGTCAGCTATGGCAGACAAACCGAAATGGCTTTTCCGGACGACGACGGCGCCGTCAACGCCAACCTTCAAGTGCCCTTGCGCGGATACAGAAACGACAAGCCAAGAGTGAACATTTTCAATAGGACGGATCTGACGTACGGCTTCGAAATGACGCCCGATATCAAACATACTGTGCTTGTCGGCGCTGAATTCGGCTATCAGAAAAGCTTCGATTGGCGCAATCGGGGATTGTGGAACGATCCGGTGCCGAAGCGGGCGAATCGCGTCTTGTGGACGACGGTCTTCAATCCGACGGTCTATAATCAGATGTTTTTCACTCAGATGCAGCGTCGACGTCGTACGGACCTCCATGTCGCCTCCGGCTACATTCAGGATCAGATCGCCATCACGCCATACATCGATGTGCTGGCGGGCGTTCGCTTCGACAGCTTCAGTTTGAGGTTTCAGAGCAATCTGAACGAGGATGGAGTTTATACGACCGGCCCGGATGCGACACGCCTTGGGCGGGTCGACAACGTCTGGTCGCCCCGTTTCGGACTGGTCGTAAAGCCGTGGGATGGCCTGTCGCTTTATGGAGCCTATTCGCGATCCTTCCTGCCGGCGGCGGGCGATCAATTCACCAATCTCGATGGCGAATTGGCGCGCGGGGCCGTCGATCCTCAGACGCTTGCGCCTCAGACCTTCAAAAATATCGAGGCCGGTTTCAAGGCTCAGGTGCTGCCGCGCCTTCTGTTCACTGGCGCGATCTATCAACTTGATCGCAACAACCAGATCATCGAGTATCAGGAAGACTTCAATCTCGTCACCAGCACACGCACGAGTGGCGGGGAGATCGCTCTCATCGGCAATCCGACGGATGAATGGTCCGTTACTCTGGGTTACGGCCATCAGCGCTCCAACATCACGCGTGCGGACAGAGATTTCGCGGTAGGGAAAGTGACGCCGTCCGTTCCGCTGAACACCTTTTCCTTCTGGAACAGATACGACATGTCATCGCTTTTCAATGCGCCTCCGGGAATGATCGGCGTCGGCGGAGGCGTTCTCTACAACTCGAAGTTTTTCGCCTCGCCCGACAATGCTGTCGTGATCCCCGGCTATACGAGAGTCGACGGAGCTGTCTATGTGCGGCTGACGGAAAACATCACCGGCCAGCTCAACATCGAGAATATCGGCGGGATCCGATATTTCCCGACCGCCCATCGAAACAACCTCATTTCCCCGGGCGCGCCCCGCTCGGCCTTGTTCACGCTGTATGCACGGTTCTGACGAAGGACGTCACCTGTTCATAACCTTGGACGGTGGTTCGAACGACTAACACAAGATTGTGAAAGGAAGCGCCAACGACTACCAATTCTGGCTGACAGGCGCGCAGTTTTCGAAGATCGCGTTTATCTGCGCATTCTCCCGCTCAGTTCTTGCTCATCAGGTTCGTACAGGAGAACACTGGCGATTCCGACGAAGGCGCCCGTCTATAACGGGATAATGGCGCCCCCCTTTTACGAGATGATCCCGCCCGGGCGCCGCGTTCGTTGACCGACGTGATTTGTCTCACCCGTTCCGGATTTCGGTCAAGCGGATTTGGCTCCTTTTCCGCGGGCTCGTCGCAGGCTCTCGCCCGAGAGCTCGATGCGATGGGCGTTATGAACGAGGCGGTCCAGGATCGCGTCGGCGTAGGTGGGGTCGCCGATAATTTCGTGCCATGAGGTCACGGGAAGCTGGGAGGTGACGATCGTCGACCGGCGCCCGTATCGCTCTTCGAGGATTTCGAGCAGGTCGTGACGCGCGCCGGCGTCGAGCGGCTCGAGCCCGAAGTCGTCGAGGATGAGGAGATCAGCGCGACCGAGGGATTTGATGATGCGCGGATGGCGACCGTCGCCGCGCGCGAGGCATAAGTCTTCGCAGAGCTTGGGCCAGCGATGATAGACGACTGAGCGATTGTCGCGGCAGGCCTTCTGGCCGATGGCGCAAGCGAGTCAACTCTTCCCGACGCCGGCGGGGCCGACCAGAGCCAAATTATCGTGAGCGTCGATCCATTGGCCCTCTGCGAGCTTCTGGAACAGGGCGCGGTCGAGCCCGCGCGCGGCGCGATAGTCGACATCTTCGATGCTGGCCTGCTGGCGGAGTTTTGCGGCGCGCAGCCGCGCCGTCAGCCGTTTGTCGCGGCGAAGCGAGGCTTCCCGATCGAGTAGCAGAGCAAGCCAGTCATTGCGGTCGATCCCTTTCGCCTCATCTGTCTCTGCGAGTTCGGCGAAGGCCTTGGCCATTCCATAAAGGCCGAGGACGTGAAGCTGGTCGAGGGTGGGATGTTTGAGCAAGTCGGCGTCTCCTTCAATGGTAGTAGCGCGGGCCACGGATATTGGGGTGAAGGATCGGAGCCGCGTCCGCGCCGCGCTTTGGCGCCGGCTTCCGATCGAGCTTGTGGTCGAGGATGGATTTGACCGAACCGTAGGTCTTCGCGCCGATCTCGATGGCGCGCTCCGCCGCGGCCTCGACGCGCTCGGCGCCATAGGGGCCGGCAAGGCGGACGACGCCGAGGCAGGCGCGATAGCCCTGCTCGGGATGCGGCCGCGCCTCCAGGATCTGCTCGCAGAGCGCCGCCGTCGCCGGACCGATCTTGCGGGCGTCCTCCCGGATGCGTTCAACAGTCCAGCCGGCGTAGCGCCGATGGCTCGACGGCATGTGCTCAGGAGATTGTCGTGTGCTTATGATTGCCGCTCATCCGCAAATGGACGGCGATGCGCTCGCCCTTGCAGAAAATCTCGACGCCGCGGACGGTCAGCCGCGCCTCGACCTCGGCCCGGGCGAAGCGATAGGGCCCGGAGTAATAATGCGCGTCGATCTCGACGTGATAATCGATGCCGACGCGGCGCAGGCGCCATTCGCTATATTCGTAAGGCTCTGTTGGCAAGGGCTTCAACGCTGGGCGGTCGATCTCTTCGAACAATTGCCGGCGCGTGACGCCGAGCCGGCGGAGGGGCCGCTCCTCGTTGAGAGTTTTCAGCATCTCTTCGATCGCGGCGTTGACCTCCGCCAGGCTGTAGAAGGTCCGGCGGCGAAGCCTGCCGAGCAGCCAGCGTTCGACGATCAGCACCGCCGATTCGACCTTTGCTTTGTCCCGCGGCTTTCTCGGGCGCGCCGGCAGCAGCGCGGCTCCGTAATGCGCCGCCATGTCCGCATAGGTGCGATTGACCTGCGGGTCGTAGAAGCAGGCTTTGACGATCGCCGTCTTCGCGTTGTCCGGCACGATGAGCTGCGGAACGCCGCCGATCGTCGAAAGCGTGCTCACATGAGCATCGATCCAGTCGGGAAGCGTCTGTGTCCAGCTCGCCCACGCAAAAGTGAGGCTCGACGCGCCCAGAACCGCGACAAAAATCTGCGCCATGCGCATTTCGCCGGTGAGCCGGTCGATGACGACCGGGACGCCATCGCCAGCATAATCGACGAACAGTCGCTCGCCGGCAGCGTGCGTCTGCCGCATCGTGACGGACAGCGTCTTCTCGAAGGCGCGATACAGCTCGCAAAAGCGCGAGTAGCTGTAGCCGCCGGGGTTCTCGGCGATGTATTCGTCCCACAAGATCATCAAGGTGACATGCTTGCGCTTCAACTCGCGATGCACGACGACCCAGTCCGGCTCTTCGACACGCCGGTGACCGCGCTTGCTGCGTCGGTTGGCGTAAAGCGCCGCCTCCAGCCCGTCGTCGTTCATGCGTTCCGGCAGCGGCCAGGAGAACCCGGCGCTCTCGGCGCGCCTGAGCGTCTCCCGCACCGTCGAGCGCGGCATGCCAAGACGCCGGGAAATCTCATGCGCCGAAATCGATGTGGACTTCAGCCGAATAATCTCGCGCGCCTGGCGCATCGTAATCCGCTCCGCTGGCATGGATCGCTCCCTCGGTTGCCAAGGAAGCGACCTGATCAGGCCAACGGCGGAGCCCGCCACTGCATGAAATCACCCGGGCGGGATCATTCCGTTACAGGGGGGCGAGATCATCTCGGAATCGGGGGGCGCCATCATTCCGTGATCGGGGGGCGCCTTCATCTCGTTTTAGGGGGCGCCATCGATCGGAATCAGCAGAACACCGCGTATTTCTTCGAGATGACGCTTGCCCATGGGAACGACGATCCTGCGTTCGAGAAGAATCGAACGCGCCTGATTGTTTCGCGCCGTCCGCTCTCCAATCATACGAATTCCGCTTGATATGTTTGCTTGGGCTGCATTCCCTGCACACCGAAGCTCTGACAAGAATGCAGAGCCGCTCCGGCAATGGGGGTTTTGCTCTGGATTCTTGATCGCGTGCAAAGCGTGCGTCGAAAACGACAGCCAAGCCGTTCAGACGGAAATAGTATCACGCGGTCGCGTGAGCGGTGCAGAGTCTGTACGTCGATCTGATCCTGCGTCTTCAACTCGGCGTAGCGCATCGTCGGCTTCCCGTCGCAGGCCGGGCGTTCCGTTACTGTTTCACGGATGGTGGATGAAGGCGCGCGCGGATCGGCGTCGTCTGTAGCGCGCTGCGAAAAAGGAGATGCCGGCTTTTCGCGCAAAGCGCGCTCGTCATCTGCGCTTAGGCGAACGCAGCGTGATCTAGTGGAACCAAACACAACTGTTCGCTCAAACTGATGTGTAACCCTCTGCCGCCAACCGCACCTCGTCCGACTCAGTTCGCTTGGCTGTCCGGCGCCTGCCAAAACTGCGCGGACTTCAGCACCTCCAATACCGTCATCCGGTCGCCAAAGTGCTTGATCGCCAGCACGGGCACAGGCGACCGGCGGATGACCTCCGACGCGACGGAGCCAAGAAGGATCGTCGCCGCCTGGCTGCGGCCGCGCGTGGCCAGAACGATAAGGTCGGCCTTGTTCGACTTTGCCTCCCGCAATACGGCGTCAGCGGGATGGCTGCTTTCTACGTAAATCGGTTGAACTGCGACGCCATCAGTGTCGATGCGACCGACAAACTGACGGAAACGCGCATCTTCCTCGTCGCGAACCACTGCGTCATGTTCTTCATAATGCAGCACTGAAGGGTCGAAATAAACGTGCAGCGCCGTCATCGAGCGAACCTTCGCCGCTTGTGCAATGGCGACAGCCTGCCCAAGAGCGTCCGCCGAGCGCTCCGAGAAATCGATCGGCGACAGGATCTTGGTAATCGCCGGCGGGCTTCCCTCCGGAGCCATCCAGACGGAGCAATGGGTGATCATTGCAAGCCGCGTCGCGAAGGAGCGGGCGCCGCTGCGGTTCTTGCGGTGCCCGAGCAGGATCAGATCGGCGCCGACCTGGAGCGTGAACTTCACCAACGCGTCGAGGCGGCTGCCGCCCTCGACGGCGGTGAAAGCGATCTTGCCCGTATAGCCCGCATCGGTGAACCGCGATCTCACGATCTCACTCATGCGGCGACGGGCCTCCTCGACCGACGGCGCTACCGGGTGGGGAGTGTTGACATGGACCAGATGCAGGTCGCGCAGCACGCCGAGTTTGCTCAGATTCTCGACGTAATCCAGCAGATGCTCGTCTTCCGGCGTCAACGACAACGGGATCGCAACGGTGTTGAAGACGCCGGGGCGAATAATTTCCGGTTCCCTGGTCGGCGCTGCGGCGACGGGCGCAGCAATGGCGAAGGGCTCATCGAAGAAACGTCGGCCCGTAAAGTAAAGGATCAGCGCCGAGAGCACACCTGTCAGGAAGTCCGTCGCGGGCACCATCACCGCGGTGAAAACCATCAGGCCGGCATGGAATCGGTTGTGGGACAACACCTCCTTGATCTCGGAGATTTTGATCATGTTCGACGCCACCCAAAGCAAGATGCCGCCGATGCAGGCCATCGGGACCATCTCGAGATAATCCGCGATGAAATAGGCCAGCGTCAGTTTCAGGATACCCTTGAAATAGCCCGCCAGCGGCGTCACTGCGCCGGCCTTGATGCTCGTCGCCGTGCGCGCCAGCGCGCCTGTGCAGGGGAAACCATTGACCATGGGCGTGATGATCTGCACCAGACCCTGTCCCCAAAACTCCTTGTCGGGATTGAATGGCGTGCCGCGATTGTCGGCGAGACGATCCGCCATCGACGAGCAAAGGAGACTCTCGACGCCGGAAACGAAAACGATCGCGAGCACGTAGTAGAAAACGTCGAACACTACGCCCGAACTCATCTCAGGCAGGACCGGCGGCGTGAATATGAAGAAGTCGTTTGGGATCTTCCCGTAGAGGTCGCGCACGACAAAGATGCCTCTGTCGGACAGCACCGTCGAGGTAAGCGCCGTGCAGGCGGCGATCGCGAGCGCGGGCGCTGGAATGAAAATGGAGATGCGCAGCAGAATTTTCGTCAGCGCGAAGGTCATGAGACCGAGAACGACGGCCCAAACATTGATCTTGTCCAGATTGCTGAAGAGGTTAACGACGGTCGCTTCGAAACTGCCAAAGAGATCAGCCTCTTCGCCCAATAGCTCAGTGAAGTCTCGTAGGCCGAGCACCGACTCGATATTCGACGCGGCGATGGCGACTGCGATTCCGGCGGTAAAACCGACGACGATGGAGTTGGGCACAAGCTTCGCGTATCTACCGAGTCCGAACAGACCCATGCCCATAAGAATGACGCCGGCAAGGATCGAGACTAACACCAGGAAGCCATGCGCCTCATGGAGCGCGCCGCCGCCAGCTTCGCCATATTTCTTCATGAGGCCGGCGATGAGCGGGATGAACGCGGCCGTAGGGCCATAGACCTGATACTTTGATCCGCCAAACGTGCGCCCAATCATGCAGGCCAGCGCGCCGGCGATGATCCCCTGCTCCGGCCTCAAACCCATCGCCATGGCGAACCCCATCGCCATGGGGATGGCGGTGAGCGCGACGATGAGCCCGGCGCTAAAATCGCGGTAGGTCGTTTGCGCCCACGTTGCGCGCTTCAGGTCCTCGAAGCGGCTGTCCCACAGGGTCATGAAAATCCGAAAGCGGCTCGCCACCGTTGCTGCCGGCAAGGGAAGCGCTGACGAGACGTCGACAGCCCTCAACGTCGGGGAACTCCTGAAATCGAGGGCGTTCATTTCATGCCGCCTTTCTCTCGCCTGCCAGCAAACGAACTAGCCCGAAGCTAAGCGCTGCAATCGCGACCGCCGAAAACGCCGCCCGTGGCGTTCCGTTAAAAAGCGATGGACGCCTCGGATTCCGCTTCTTGCAGCGTTTTCTTGCTGCGCTGTTCAGAGATGGCGGGCGCAGTTGGAGCGCAGTCCTCGACGCTCGGCTTGCTAAAGCCGCGCCTCAACACATCACAAAGAAAGCAGTTCCCTCGAGCGCCATCGATGAACGGTTCGGCAGCGGTTGCTGGCGCTGATGTGCAGACGAGAACGAGGATTATGATGGCTTTTCCATGCATGCCGCTGCAGCCTCGTACTGAAACCATTCGGGCAGTTGCGGGACGCAACGCTGCTCAACTCAATCGTCTCTGCGAGGAAGATACATGTCGCCGCGACGGAACAAATTTCAAATTTTCTAATGCAGCTATTGCAACGGCCGTTAACAACGTTCAGCTCGCACTTTTTAACGGCCTCGACGCGGCTAGGTGACGAGGCGGATTTGAAGGTCTAACGGCTTGAATGTTGAAACGAGAGCATGCCGCGATCTAATCGCGGCGCTGATCTATAGCTGTTATTCGTTTTTCATTTGCGAAAAGTCGCCAAACTTTGCTGCTGCGTCATTCGCCTATCTATTCCGGCCCCAGAGCCTGGACCGGCGTGGATGGACGCTGGCTCTCAAGTCGGACTTTTGTACATCGGGCTCACTATCTATTTTTGCGTGAGCGCCGGCAGGCCATGGGATCGTCAAGTTAACAGGGGCGCTTAGCTGCTACGTTGAGGAGCGGCGGCGCCAGTCCAAACGCGATTTGAAGATGGGTGGTTGGCAGGTAAACGTCTCGCGCCGATTTCCACTTATGACCGGAGACGCACACTTGCAGCATTACATGAGCGCCGTGTCTTGACTATCACATCTGTTGATTCTTTAAGCCATGCGGCGAGCATTCACAGAATTCACGGCGGAGTCCTTGCTGCGGGTGTCTCTGTTCCATCAATGAACATCGATAGCGGCGGATCGACACGGTATTCGGACATCTGCGTTCATGCGCTCATGCATTCGGTGTCGCTTTCTTGAAGAGGAGAGAGAAAGTAACGCCGGAAGGCGCATTTGGGCGGACTTCAATGCTCCCGCCCATTCGTTCCATGATCCTTGCTGCAATCGACAACCCAAGGCCGGAGCCGCCCTCGGTCTGACGGTCCGCGCGCCGGAAGCGTTGGAAGACCTCTTGCGCATCCATGCCGAGGCCGGGACCCTCATCAGCGACGTGAAGCGAGGCGCCCTCGATACGCACAACGATTCGCGTTCCCGGCGGCGTGTGACGCACGGCATTCTCGATGACGGCGTCAATTGCTCGAGCTGCATGTAAAGGAGCGGCCTCGACGATTTCTGGTTCCTTTCGTGACAGTTCAATCGACTGCCTGCGCGCGATCGCAAGCGGCGCGATCGATGCCAGCCGCCCCTCCGCCAGGTCGCCAAGGTCGATACGTTCAGCTTGCGGGGCGCTCGCCTCAATTTCGGCGAGCAGCAGCAGTCGATCGACGATTTTCTCGACCTGCTCGATCTGAATGATAATCTTGCGCGCATTATCTCCCTCCGGGATTTCTTCCGCGCGCAGGCGAAGGATGGCAAGAGGCGTGCGCAGCTCATGCGCCGCATCGGCTGCGAACTCTTTTTCGACGCGATATGCGTCCAGCAACCGCCGAAGCGAATCATTGAAGGCCTGGGCAAGTGGCAGGACTTCACCAGGGAGGTCGCGCGTATCGATGCCGGCCTCTGGCGTACGCGTATCGATGCTTGCGACCGCGGCGGATGCGCGCCTGACCGGCGCCAGCGTAAGGCGGACGATCCAGACGTCGGTCGCAAGCAGCATCGCCAATAGCAAGAGGATGAGAAGGAGGCCGACCAACAAGACCCGAGTTTCGACATCGTCGAAAATGACGTCGGGATGATCGAGATTCTGCACGACGATCGCCCATAGATCATCGACGCCTGCCACCGGCACGCTGACTCCTGAATAGAGCGCGCGACCCTGCATCCGCTCAAAGAAAGTGGGCGTAGGGGCCAGCGGTAGGGGCCCTTCCGGCGCCGTGGGAAGATCTGCCAAACTCAAACGGCGTCCGCGCTCGACAATAGTGAAGCTGAAGCTCGATCCGCCGCCGCGCAGCGCCAGTCCTGTTTCAGGCGTGATCGCCCAACCGGATCCTTCGCGGCGCAGCCCCGCCGCCAAAGTATTGGCATAGGCTGTCAGCGTCTGGTTCTGGAGACGGCGCCCCGTATTCTCCAATAGGAGCGCCACGCTTGCGCCTGCGACGAGCGCGGTAATGAACATTGCGAGCGCATGGAGCCACAGAATCCGGGACAGAATCGAGCTGGGCCGCATCACTCGGCCGCCGCCCTTTGTCGTAGCAAATACCCCAGGCCGCGCACCGTGACGATCTCGACGCCGGCATCGGCTTCGTCGAGGCGGCGGCGCAAGCGGTGCACGCCGACCTCGATTGCATTGGAAGAAAAGTCCTCCCCAAATCCGAAGAACAACGCCTCAATTTGCGTCCGGCGCACAACCCTGTCGCGGTGTCGCAGCAGCAGGTCGATGAGCTGCGCCTCGCGCGGCGGCAACGGCAGCGCGCGACCGTCAATCAAGACGCTGCGCGTGTGGCGATCGAATGTCATCCGCCCGCAGGTCCAAGGCGCCGCACCTGCGCCAGTCGCGCGACGGAGCAGCGCTTCCACCCGGGCGATCAGTTCGTCTGACGAGAATGGCTTTCCGAGGTAGTCGTCGGCTCCAGCTCTTAGACCGGCGACCCGGTCAGCCACCGCTGAGCGAGCGGTCATGACGAGCACAGGCAGATCGCGGCCCGTTTCGCGCAGCCATCGCAGCAGGTCAATGCCGTCGCCGTCAGGCAGGCCGAGATCCAGCACCATTGCGCCGTAGTCGCCGGTTTCGATCAGCAGTTGTGCTTCTTCGGCGCTCGCTGTCCGGTCGCTCGCCAGCCGAACGTCCGCGAGCCGCTGCGCAACGATGTCGGCCAACTCGGTATTGTCCTCGACGATCAGCAGCCGCATCAGACCTGCCTGTAAGGTCTCAGTAAGGTAGGTCGTTGTCTTGCTCGGCGGTCAACATCGCCGCGTTCAGCGCCCGTGGATTGTCCATCAGTGCATCGAGACGCCGGCGCAACTGCAGCCCCTGCGCTAATGAACCTCAAGGGCCCTCTCCTCGTCGCAGCGCTGACCGCGTCGCCATCGACTCTTGCACAAGACTATCCGCGCATTCCCGAGCCGATGATCTTTGATATGGTTCGCCCGCTCGGCGCGAAGCAAGGCGAGCTGGAAGCGAACATGCTTGTCCAGCGGAACTTGTCGGGACTGCGCCAATCGGTCAAGGGGGGCCCCGAAGTCGAATATGCTATTGCCGATGACCTTGCGATGGAGTTCGAACTGCCGGTCGAAGATATTCGCGTTACCGATTACAAGGTCGGGGTTCAGGGAACCTTCGGGACATTGGCCGGCGGCCGGGGAGTGCACGGACTCCAGTACCTTGGCGTATACAATCGGGAAAGCTCGCGGTGGGAAAGCTCGCTCATCTATTTGCTGGGATTTCGGTTCAACGACAGATGGAGCACGATGACGATGGTCGGGATCGGCGACGTAACTGTCGGCGCCTGCGATCGCTGCAACCTGATCGTGAACCATGCAACCTTCTACGACATATCAGAGGCGACAACGCTGGGATTCGAAGTCAATACGCGCCATGGCGCCGATCGCTACACGCTGCTGATGCCACAGGTGCATCAGGCGTTAACGGCAAGCTTGAAAGTCCAGGCAGGGTTGGGCGTTGTACGGGAACAAGGCGGCGCCTGGCGGCCCCACGCTGGACTTCGGCTTATCAAGGAGTTCTAATATCCAAACCCGCTGAACTCGCTTCGGGCTGTTGTGGCGACCGTTGCAACGCGGTCGGCGCGCGAGTCAGATTGTTCCGTCTCTTGACTGATCCCATGCCGGGAGGATCAGACGGCTGATACCGAAGAGAAGCTCAATCGCCCCGGATATTCTCAGGCAGGCTCGTTGCTGTCGCAATGCGCACACGCCATACATTGAGCACCGCAAGCGTGACCGCGACCACGACCGGTCCGAGAAAGAATCCCGCCGCCCCGAAGACGATGATGCCGCCGATCAACGCGATCAGCAGCGTCACCGTATGCAAGGGGAGATATTTCCCGACCACGATCGGATAGAGCAGGTTGTCGGCCAATCCCACGACCACGGCGCCCCACAGCGCCAAGATCGCGGCGTGGCCCCACTGACCGTTCAGCAGCAGTAATACTGCTGCCGGCGCCCAGACGAGCGGCGCGCCAAGAAACGGGATGATCGAGACGATGCCCATCACGATGGCCCAGAACCACGCCGCCGTGAGATCGAGCCACCAAAACATCAGACCGCCGAGCAGGCCCTGTACGCTGCCCACCAGCACCTTGCCGTAGACCGTCGCAAAGATCGTATCGCTCGCGACGCGGATGATGCGGTCTATCTCTGCAGGCGCAAGGGGGAGCAGCGAGCGGATGCTCACAAGAATCGAATTGCGATCGCGGAAAAAGTAGAAGAGGAAGAAGAATATGAGCGCGATCTCGATCATACCAGTGAACGACGACTTCACCGCAAAGGACGCGGCCGCTGTCAGGAGCGCGCTTGCGTGCTGGACGACGTCACCGAGGTCCATTCTCTCCTTCAACCATTCCCACATGGGCTTGATCCAATCGTGCCGCTCAAGCGCATCGTCCCACGCGTCCGATTCGATCTGCGCCCTTAATGCCCTAAAACCGCGGACCGCTTCGTTGACAAGGCGTGGAATGAGCATCCCGGCGGGAACAATCAGGAGCACCGCAATCGCGACGACGGAGCACCCGGCGGCCAAGGTTGGCCGGCCAATCCATTTCGCTATTCGACGATGCAGCGGCTCGCCCACGACCGCCAGCGCCGTCGCCCAGGCGAGCGGTGAAACGAATGGCCGACCGATCAAGTAGCAGAGCAATAGGCCAATAGCGGTGAGCGCAATGAGCGCGAGCCCAGGGAGCCCCCTCTGAGACCAAAAACGGGCTGTTTCGGGTGGGGGGGACTCGGGAGGCGCGGTAGGTCCTGACGGCTTTATGTGGGGGCTTTCTGTTGCGCAAGAGATCGGCGTCATGGCTACTGGTCCTGGCCGTTCAGTCCGCAGCCGACGCCAACACCACTTCTCCAGCGAGATTGCCGCAAAGCCGGCGAGTGCAAGCGCCGTTGGGGCGATCCAGTCCGTCGCATCAAGCGGATGGGTATGGAACAGTTGGTTAAGCGGGGGTAGATAAATGAAGCCGAGTTGCAACCCCATAGTCGCCGCGATGCCAAAATATACATACGGATTACTCAGCAGTCCGATGCGGAAAACGCTCTCGGTGAGCGAACGGCAGTTTAGGAGATAGATCGCCTGGAAAAGGATGATACTTGTGACGACGACGGTCTGCGACTCCGCACGTGCGAGTTCTGGTGCGACGCCGTCCCCTACATCCGTGCTGTACTCGTACAAGAACAGGCCCACAGCGCCAGCCGTCATGAGCGCGCCGACCAGGAATGTGCGAAAGATCAGGAAGGGACTGAGCAGCGGCTCGTTGGTTGGCCGCGGCGGCCGCTCCATCAGGCCCGGTTCGTGCGCCTCGAATGCGAGCGGTAGCGCGAGCGCAATGGCCACGATCAGGTTCACCCAAAGAATCTGGACTGGCTCGATCGGCATGAGCAGACGACCGTCGGAGACGGGAAAGAACAAAACCGCGACGAGGATGATCATCGCTTGGCCGAGGCTCGTCGGCAGGATAAACGCAAGCGATTTGCAGAGATTGTCGTAAACCCTTCGACCCTCCTCCACCGCTGCGCTGACGGACGCGAAATTATCATCGGCAAGCACCATGTCTGCCGCTTCCTTGGCCACGGCCGTACCGCTGATGCCCATGGCGATGCCGAGTTCCGCGCGCTTCAGAGCGGGCGCATCGTTGACGCCGTCCCCCGTCATCGCGACAATTTGACTATCCACCTGCAGCGCCTCGACGAGCCGCAGCTTGTGTTCAGGCGTGACCCGAGCGAAGACGCTGGCCGTTCGTGCGAGCATGACGAGCTCGCTGTCCGATGCAGCTTCAATCTGATGGCCGGTGACCACCTTCGCGCCAGCCTCCCCGGCGCCCAGCAGTCCAAAGACTTCCCCGATCGCGCGTGCGGTGGCCGAGTGATCGCCAGTCACTATCTTAACGGCGACGCCCGCCCGCTGACATGCTTTCACCGCCTCGATCGCTTCCGGACGGGGCGGATCCGCCATGCCGACGAGCCCAAGGAAACGCAAGTCGTGCCGCCAGCCGGAACCCTCGAGGCTGGTGATCGGCCCGTTCGGCATGGCCGCGGCTACGCCGAGGACGCGCATCCCTCGCGCCGCCATGGAGT
>Ga0194120_10006007_pt1 | contig 17432 bp, 18 predicted proteins | sample TA2MahCa65mmetaG_FD_148642 | JGI IMG/M metagenome (GOLD analysis project Ga0194120, IMG submission 148642) | Freshwater microbial communities from Lake Tanganyika, Tanzania - TA2015019 Mahale Deep Cast 65m | ecosystem: Environmental > Aquatic > Freshwater > Lake | place: Tanzania: Lake...
CCGAGACCCTGCCTTGCGGGTGGAGGATGAAGACGTCGCAGGCGGCGCGTCCCTTGAACGCCTCGATCGCGGCCGAGCCGGTATCGCCCGAAGTCGCGCCGACGATGGTGACGCGCTGACCGCGCCGGGTCAGGACATGGTCGAACAGGCGGCCCAGAAGCTGGAGCGCGAAATCCTTGAAGGCGAGCGTCGGGCCATGGAACAGCTCGAGCACGAATTCGCCGGGGCCGAGATGGACCAGCGGCGCGACCGCCTTGTGATCGAAATTCCGATAAGCGGCCTCGATCATGCCACCGAGATCGTCATCGGCGACGGCGCCGCCGACGAAGGGACGGATCAGGCGAAAAGCGACGTCGCTATAGGGCTTGCCGGCCAGCGCGTGGAGGTCCTCGGGCTCGAATTTGGGCCAGGATTCGGGGACATAGAGGCCGCCATCCCGCGCAAGACCGGTGAGCAGCACCTCCTCGAAACCGAGGACGGGCGCGCTGCCGCGGGTGCTGACATAGCGAAGGCGCTGAGCGGGCAAGGGAGTACTCGGGTTGACGGCGTTGGGCTCAGTCTAGCAGGCCCGCTTTCGGTTTCTCTAGTCGAGATAGCGGCGCCGAATGTGGGCCTTGAAAGCCGTGGTGCCGAGGTTCGCGCCCGTCGCCGCCTTGAGGATGCCGTCGGTCCGCTCGAGATGGCCGCGACCGTGGACGTTGCCCCGAAGCCAATGCAAGAGGGGTTTGAAATCACCCTTGGCTATGCCGGGCTCGATGGTCGGATCGGCTTGCCTCGCGGCGGCAAAGAGCTGCGCCGCGGCCAGCGCCCCGAGCGTATAGGTCGGAAAATAGCCGAAGGCGCCGCTCGGCCAATGAATGTCCTGAAGGCAGCCATCCTTGTCGTCCGGCGGCACGACGCCCAAAAGCTCGCCCATGCCGTCGTTCCAGGCGTCAGGCAGATCGGCGATCGTCAACTCGCCCGCGATCAGCGCGCGCTCAAGCCTCGTGCGCAGCATGACATGCAGGGGATAAGTGATTTCGTCGGCATCGACCCGGATCAGGCCGCGTTCGACCTTGCGGTAGAGCCGGCGCAGATTGTCGGCGCCCCAGGCGGCGCCCTGACCGCCGAAGGCCTTGGTCACGATCGGCGCCGCATAATCAAGAAAGACATCGCCGCGACAGACCTGCATTTCGATCAGCAGGCTTTGGCTTTCGTGCAGCACCATGCCCGGCGCCTGGCCCACCGGTTGCCAGGCCCAATCCTCGGGCAGGCCGAGCTCATAGAGCGCATGTCCCGTTTCATGCAGGACGCCCATCAGGCCGCGGGTGAAATCGGCCTCGTCATACCGCGTAGTGATCCGCACGTCGCCTGGCGCGCCGCCGGTGAAGGGATGGTGACTGACGTCGAGCCGACCGCGCTCGAAATCGAAGCCGAGGCTGGTCATGAAGCCGAGCCCGAGGCCGCGTTGCGCCTCCGCTGGGAATGGTCCGGTTGGCAAAACCGCCTTGGGCGCCCGCGCCTGTCTTTCGAGCGCGAGCGGCAGGGCTTCCTTCAGGAAGGGCAGCAAGTCGCCGAAAAGCCGATCTATGGTGACCGTGCTGAGACCGGGCTCGTATTCATCAAGCAAGGCTTCGTAGGGCGCGCAGCCGAAAGCCCCGGCCTTGGCCGCGGCCGATTCGCGGACGAGCGCGAGCACGCGTTCGAAGCGCGGTCGAAGCCCGGCGAAGTCGTTGCGATGACGTGCTTCACGCCAGTAATGCTCGCAATCGGAGACCGCGCGGGACAACGCCTCGACCAGCTCGGCCGGGACGGCGGTCGCATGGTGCCAGGAACGGCGCATTTCGCGCAGATTGGCGCGCTTCCAAGGATCGAGGCGGTCGAGCTTGGCTTCCGCTCGATCCAGGAGTTCGCCGTTCGCCGGATCGGTCAGGATCTCGTGACAGACGATGCCGAGCTGCGCGACTTGCTCGGCGCGGCCGGGCGCGGCGCCTGCCGGCATCATCGCGGCGCTGTCCCATTGCAGCATGCCAGTCGCGGCGCGGAGCGCGCCCAGGCGATGAAACCGCGCGGCCAAGGCCTCATAGGCCTCGTTCATGACGCTTCTATCCTTTGACCGCGGCGGAACAGGCCGTAGATCACCGCACAGGCGATGGCGAGCGAGAACCAGATGAAGGCGTAGGCGGCGTGATTGTCCTTGAGCTCCGAGCGCGTTTGCCCGCCGATGGGCAGGCCGCCTGGATTGGGCGTCGCGTCGGCTTCGATGAAGACTTCGCGAAGCGCCATGCCGGTTGTCGCACTGACCGCCGCGAGATCGAGCCAATACCATGCGCCTTTGGCTGGATCATTGTCCGGCACGAAGGCGCCTTGTCCTTGCGGCGCCAGAGCGATGCCGACGACCCGAACTCGGCCCTCGGTTCGGCTGTCGGGTCGCAAAATCGGGTCCTTCTTCTCGACCGGCACCCAGCCGCGGTCGATCAGGACGGCGCCCTGATCGGTCATGAGGGGCGCGAGCACCCGATAGCCGGGCTTGCCATGCTCGAGTTGGCGGCCATAGACCTGGATTTCGAGATCGTGGCGGAAGGCGCCTTCGAGCGCGACGCGGCGGAACTCCCAGACGGTCGGTTCGAGCTTTCCCGGGGGCAGTGCTACCGGTTCGGCGACAAGGCGTGCCGCCCTATCGGCGATCAGCGCCCCCTTCCAGACCATGCGCTGAATCTGCCAGGACCCCAGCCCGAGCATGACCATGATCGCGCCGAGCACGACGACGGTCTGCCACAGCGGCGCGGTTGTTTTCATCTCCAGTACGCCGAAGCCCTCTCCCCCGGTCTGGAGGAGAGGGCTTCGAACCACTCCCGTCTAGTGGGCCGGGAACGGCGCGTTGCCGCTGCCCCACCAGTAGATGCAGACGAACAGGAACAGCCAGACGACGTCGACGAAGTGCCAATACCAGGCTGCCGCTTCGAAGCCGAAATGGTGATCCGGCTTGAAGTGACCGGCATAGGCGCGCACCAGGCAGACGACCAGGAAGGTCGTGCCGATGATGACATGCGCGCCGTGGAAGCCCGTCGCCATGAAGAAGGCCGTGCCATAGAGGCTGCCGGCAAAGGCAAAGGGCGCGACCGAGTATTCATAGGCTTGGATGCAAGTAAAGAGCGCGCCCAGGATGATGGTCAGCCACAGGCCGTTCTTCAGACTCCGACGGTTGCCTTCGCGCAGCGCGTGATGCGCCCAGGTGACGGTCGTGCCCGAGGTCAGCAGGATCAGCGTGTTGACGAAGGGCAGATGCCAGGGATCAAAGACTTCGACGCCCGATGGCGGCCAGACGCCGCCGATGTCCTTGCCGGGAAACAGGGCGTTGTGGAAAAAGGCCCAGAACCAGGAGACGAAGAACATCACCTCCGAGGCGATGAACAGGATCATGCCGTAGCGCAGCCCGATCTGCACGACCGGGGTGTGGTGACCCTGATGCTCGCCCTCGGCGACGACGTCGCGCCACCAGACGAACATGGTGTAGAGCACCAGCAAGAAACCGATGATCATGATCCAGGGCGTGCCGCCATGGAACCAGACGACGCTGCCGCCCGTGAGCACGCCCGCGGCGAGAGCGCCGATGATCGGCCAGGGGCTCGGATCTACGAGATGGTAATCGTGATGCTTGGCGTGACTTTGGGCTTGCGCCATTTTCCTCTCCTCGGCTCCTCGAAATTCAACTGCGCGGACCGCCGGCGCGGCCGTCGGTCCGGTGGAAGGTGTAGCTGAGCGTGATTTCCCGAAGTCCCTTCAGGTCGCGGTCCTTGAGAATGTCGGGGTCGACGAAGAACGAGACCGGCATTTCGATGCTCTCGCCGGGTTCGAGCGTCTGGTCCGTGAAGCAAAAGCATTCGATTTTGTGGAAATACTTGCCGGCGAGCGTCGGCGTGACGTTGAAACTGGCTTGGCCGCCGACCGGTTCTTCGGTCGGATTGCTGGCCCGGTAGGAGATCAGCATCTCCTCGCCGAGCTTGATCTCGACGGATCGTTGCAGCGGCGCGAAACGCCAGGTCATGCCGCGCGTGACCGAGGCATCGAAGCGTACCGTCATTGTCGGCAGATCGGCGCCAGCGGGCGCGCCCGGTGCCGCGGCCGCGACCTTGGTCGTGCCGCCAAAGCCGGTGACTTGGCAAAACAGGCGATAGAGCGGCACGGAGGCATAGGCGAGGGCGAGCATGCCGGCGGCGGCGCCTGCAGCGATCAGCGCGACGCGGGCATTGCGGGGGCGGTCGATGGCATCGGCGCTCATGACACGCTCGCCTTGATCTTGACGATCGAGACGACGAAGACGAAGGCGACGAACGCAATCAGCAACAGGAACGTCGCCCAATTGCGCGCTCGCATCTTCTTGTGCATCTCGGAGAGGGCCATGCTCATCCCCAGAGCCCGAGCGCGCGCTCGGCCAAGAGCGCAGCGAAGATCGTGAATAGATAGAACAGCGAAAAACCGAAAAGCCGGCTAGCGTCCTTGTCCGTGCCGCGCCGATAGACGGCCCAGGCAAAGCCGAGGAAGGCGAGGCCAAGCGCGCCCGCGATCGCGGCATAAGCAGGACCGGCGATGCCGACGAAGGTCGGAGCCACACCGAGCGGCGCGAGCAAGAGGCTGTAGAGCCAGATCTGGCGGCGCGTTTCCTTTTCGCCCGCGACGACCGGCAGCATCGGCACGCCGACCTTGGCGTACTCGTCCTTCTTGAGAAGGGCGAGCGCCCAGAAATGCGGCGGCGTCCAGAAGAAGATGATGGCGAAGAGCAGGATCGAACCGAGCGCGACATCGCCGGTCACCGCGGTCCAGCCGATCATCGGCGGGAAGGCGCCGGCCGCTCCGCCGATCACGATGTTCTGGGGCGTGCGGCGCTTGAGCCACATGGTGTAGACGAAAACATAGAAGCCGATGGTCAGCGCGAGCAGCGCCGCGGCGGCGACATTGACTAACAGCGCCATCGCGACGACGGAGAAGATCGCGAGCGTCGAGCCGAAACCAAGCGCGGCGCCCGGTTCGATGCGCCCCGCCGGCACCGGCCGTCCGGCGGTCCTTGCCATGCCGGCATCGATGTCGGCGTCGTACCACATGTTGAGGCAACCGGCCGCGCCCGCGCCGACCGCGATTGCCAAGAGCGCGGCGGAGCCGAGCACCGGATGGATCGTCCCCGGTGCGACGGCCATACCGACATAAGCGGTGAACACCACGAGCGACATCACCCGCGGCTTGAGCAGAGCGAAGAAATCGCCGATCCGCGCGGGCTCGCTCAGCCCGCGCGTGCCGTCGATATGGATCGCGTCTTGGATCACCGCTTCGTTCCGTCCGCGCTACTTGATGCGCGGCAGTTGCTCATAGGAGTGGAAATTGGGCGGCGACGGCAGGGTCCATTCGAGCGTAGTCGCGCCCGCGCCCCACGGATTGACCGCAGCCTGCTCCTTCGAGCTGAAAATCTTGTAGAGGATCAGCAAAAAGACGAGCACGCCGACGGCCGTGACGATGATGCCGAGCGAGGACACGAAATTCCAGCCTGAGAAGGCATCAGGATAATCCTGGTAGCGACGGGGCATGCCGGCGAGGCCCAGGAAGTGCTGCGGGAAAAAGACCAGATTGATGCCGAAGAAAGTCAGCCAGAAATGGAGCTTGGCCAGGCCCTCGGGATAGGGCCGTCCCGACATTTTGCCGATCCAATAATAGAAGCCGCAGAACATGCCGAAGACCGCACCGAGCGACATCGTGTAATGGAAATGCGCGACCACGTAGTAGGTGTCGTGCAGCGCCACATTGACGCCGACATTCGCCAGCACGACGCCGGTCACGCCGCCGACCGTGAAGACGAAGATGAAGCCGATCGCCCAGAGCATGGGCACGCGGTACTGGATCGAGCCGCCCCACATGGTCGCGATCCATGAGAAGATCTTGATGCCGGTCGGCACCGCGATCACCATGGTCGCCGCCATGAAGTAGGCGCGGCCTTCGAAGTTCATGCCGATCGTGTACATGTGGTGCGCCCAGACGACGAAGCCGACGCCGCCGATCGCGACCATGGCATAGGCCATGCCGAGATAACCGAAGACCGGCTTGTTCGAGAAGGTCGAGACCACCTGGCTGACGATGCCGAAGGCCGGCAAGATCAGGATGTAGACCTCGGGATGGCCGAAGAACCAGAACAAGTGCTGGAACAGTATCGGATCGCCGCCGCCGGTCACCTTGTAGAAGACGGTGCCGAAATTGCGGTCGGTCAGGAGCATGGTGATGCAGCCCGCGAGTACCGGCAGCGACAGGAGCAGCAGGAACACCGTCACCAGGATCGACCACACGAACAGCGGCATCTTGTGCATGGTCATGCCAGGCGCCCGCATATTGAAGATCGTGGTGATGAAATTGACCGCGCCAAGGAGCGAGGAGGCGCCCGCGAGGTGGAGCGCGAAGATCACCATGTCCATCGCCGGGCCGGGATGGCCGATGACGTCCGAAAGCGGCGGGTAGAAGGTCCAGCCGCCGCCGAAGCCGATGCCGCCGGGCGGGCCTTCGACGAAGGCCGAGCCGACCAGCAGCAGGAAGGCCGGGACCAAGAGCCAGAAGCTAATGTTGTTCATTCGCGGGAACGCCATGTCGGGCGCGCCGATCATGAGGGGCACGAACCAATTGCCGAAGCCGCCGATCAAGGCCGGCATGACCATGAAAAAGATCATGATCACGCCATGGGCGGTGACGAAGACGTTGAATTCATGGGGGTTCTTGAAGACCTGCTCGCCCGGGTACATAAGCTCCATGCGCATCATGAAGGACATGTAAAAGCCGATCAGCCCGGCGACCACGGCGAAGATCAAGTACATCGTACCGATGTCCTTGTGGTTGGTCGAATAGGCCCAACGGCGCCAACCATAGGGCTCGTGACCGTGGTCGTGGCCGTGATCGGCGGTGTGTGCGGGATTGTTGGCCATGGCGCTTTATCCTTGTTCTAGCGAGCGGCGGGGGCGAGGGCGGCGAGCTTGACGGCTTGCGTCTCCTCGACCTTGGCGAACTTCTTCTTGGCTTCGACCAGCCAGGCGGCGTAGTCCTTTTCGCTCAGCACGTCGACGGCGATCGGCATGAAAGCGTGGTTGGCACCGCAGATCTTGTTGCAGTGGCCGTAATAAGTCCCCGTCTTGTCGACGCGGAACCAGACCTCGTTGATCCGTCCAGGCGTCGCGTTGATGTTGACGCCGAAGGGGAAGACGGCCCAGGCATGAATGACGTCGGCCGCGGTCGTGATCAGGCGGATGTTCTTGCCGGCCGGAATGACCAAATGATTGTCGGTATCCATCAGGCGAAGCGACTTGTCCTTCAGGTCTTCGGCCTGAACCATCGTGGCATCGAAGCTGATGCCGTCGTCCGGATATTCGTAACCCCAATACCACTGATAGCCCGTCGCCTTGATGGTCAGATCGATCTTGGGCGCGTACGCCTGATGGGCCAGCAGTTTGAAGGAGGGTATGGCGATCAGCACCAGGATCAGGATCGGCACCGCCGTCCAGACGATTTCCAGGAAAGTGTTGTGCGTGGTCTTGGAAGGCACCGGATTGGCCGAAGCCTTGAAGCGGACCATGATGTAGAGCAGGAGCCCGAGCACGAAGCTCGCGATCAACACGCAGATCACCAGAAGGACGTTGTGCAGGTCGTAAATGCCCTGCGCGACCGAAGTCACCGGCTCTTGCATGCCGAGTTGCCACGGACGAGGGGTGGCCAGTGCAGACCCGCTCGTGGCGACCGCGATGGCGGTCGCGACCGCAGCGCTGATTTTCCGGTACATGTCTAGGCGCGCTCCTTCACAGAGATACGGAATCGTTCTAACTATGCCCCGCCCCCCCTCGTGAAAGCCCTGCGGCGGATTGTCGCACCACGGCTCAAACCCTAGGAAATTCGGGCCTCGGCGCCATAAAGCGCCTCGCCTTCGACGATCTTCCCATCAGGTCCAAAGCGCATGATTTCGACCGCGCGGACCGGTGCGGAATTGGACCTGGAAGAGATATAGCGGAGGGTCAAAGTCGAGCTTTCGGCGTCCCAATGCCAGCCCAAGGGACGAAAGTCAAAGCGTCCCGCGCGTGCTCGGCCTTGCTGCCAATAGGAAAGCAGGGCGGCTCGCCCGCGGACCACGGGATCGCCGACCAAGGCAGCCGCTCGAGGGCTGATGAAGACGCAGTCTTGGGCATAATGGCCAGCCACGGCTTCGACATCGCCTGCATTCCAGCTGGCGATCCAGGTTTGGACGAAGCTTGCGGCTTGATCGCGTGTCATGGCGCCTCCTTTATGTCAGTATTACTGACATATTGTCCGTGACCACTGCGTCGGTCAATGGCGGGTCGACGGACGCAAGGCGTGCCAAAGGATCACGCCACCCAGACCAGCGGCGAACATGGCGGTCGGAAAAGCGTGAGGGCCGAGCGGGGCGAGCAACGCGACCAGGGTCGCGCCAATCGCGGCGCCGAGCATCTGAAGCACGCCGGTCAAGCCGCCAGCAGTTCCGGCGATTTGGGCGAAAGGCATGATGGCTGCAGCGCCTGCCGCCGGCATGGCGATGCCCATGCCGAGCACGAAGACGAACATGCCAAGCGAATAGGTGACCGGCGTTTCCCAGCCGAGATGGCCAAGCACGAAGACCACGGCCGTACCGAGACAGGCGATCCACACGCCCATGCGGATCGCGGTCTCCGGGCTCCAAATCCCGGCTTTGCGACGCGAGATCAGGCCGCCGCCGACGAAGCCGAGAATGGTCACTGCCGGGTAGATGCCGTATTCGGCGGGGCTCACGCCCAGCCGCCCGATGAAAACGTCGGGCGAGCCGGCCAGAAAGGCAAAAAGTGCCGCCATGATGAACAGTCCAACCAAGGCCGGACGCCAATAGAGCGGCGAGACGACGACCGGTTGGTAGACCATGACCGCTCTGGCGAGATCGATTTTGGGCAGGCGTTCGACGATGGTCTCAGGCAATCGTCTGGCGGCGATCACCCAGACGACAACGCCGAAGAGCGCCGCCACGCCGAAAGAGACGCGCCAGCCCATGGCCTCTTGGATGATGCCGCCCAGGAAAGGCGCCAGGCCCGGCACGGCCGCGAAAGCGATCATGATCGCGGCCATGGCGCGGGCGAGGTCAGGGCCACCATAGAGATCGCGCGTCACCGCGCGTCCCGCGACCGAAACCGCTCCCGCGCCCATCGATTGCAGCACGCGGGCAGCGGCCAACATCTCGACCGAGTTCGCCGCGGCGCAGATCACAGTCGCGACCAGATAGATGCCGAGGCCCGCGACGAGCACCGGCTTGCGACCGAAGCGGTCGGCAAGCGGGCCCGCGACCAGCATGCTGAGGGCGAAGCCCGCCATGAAGATCGAGAGCGTCATCTGCACCGCGGCCATCGCGGCATCGAGCTCGACAGCGATCGCCGGCAAGGAAGGCAAGTAGATGCTGTTGGCGAATTGGCCGAGCGCCGAAAAAGACGCGAGCAGCAGAATCAAGCCGAGATCGCGGCGGATTTCGGGGTGATTGGGCGAAGGGAGCTCGGTCATGACGCGACCCTATCCGCTCGAAGCGCATGTTGCAGCGTCGATCGGTCGGCGCCAAAACAATATGAATCAGAATTCATTTTTTTCTGCTAGGTTGGGATCAGAGCGAGCGTGCCAGCCGATCGGAGGTCGATATGCACTCGATCTATTTTCGCGAAGAGCACCGTCTCTTGCGCGACCAAATCAGGCGCTTCGTCGAAAGCGAGATCACGCCCCATGCCGAGGCCTGGGAATCCAAGGGCGAGATCCCGAAGTCGCTCTATCGCGAAATGGGCCGGCTTGGCTTCCTCGGCATTCGCTATCCGGCGGCCTTCGGCGGCAGCGAACTCGACACCCTGGCAAGCGTGGTCCTGGCCGAGGAACTCGGGCGCTCGACCATCGGCGGCGTCGGCGCGGCGGTCCTCGTCCATACCGACATGGCAAGCCCGCATCTCTTTCGCTACGGCACGCCCGATCAGCTTCATCGTTGGATGCCCAAGATCATCAGCGGCGAGATCCTGACGGCGGTCGCGGTCACCGAACCCGGCGCCGGATCGGACGTCGCCGCGATCAGGACGCGCGCCCGGCGCGAGGGCGATCACTTCGTGCTCGATGGCCGCAAGATGTTCATCACCAATGGCGCGACCGCCGACCTCCTCTTCGTCGCCGCGAGAACGGACAACGAGGCCAAAGGCTCGCGCGCGATTTCGATGATCGCGGTCGAACGCGGCACGTCCGGCTTCTCGGTCGGGCGCAAGCTCGACAAGCATGGCTGGCGTTCGTCGGACACGGCCGAGCTTGTCTTCGACGAGTGTCGCGTGCCGGCGGCCAATCTGCTCGGGCGCGAGAACGCCGGCTTCTATTCGATCATGAAGAATTTCCAGAACGAGCGCGTCGTCTTGGCCGCCCAGGCCATGGGCGAGGCGGCCAGGGCGATCGAGATCACGCGCGACTACGTCCAGGAGCGCGCGGCTTTCGGCAAGCCGCTCTGGGACAAGCAGCGCGTGCGCCTTCGCCTGGCCGAACTCGCGGCCAAGGTCGAGGCGGGACGTCAGCTCGTCTACCATGCCGCCTGGCTCGACGCGGGCGGTCACGACGCCGTGCGCGAAGTGTCGATGGCCAAGGCCTTTTGCGGCGAACTCGTCAACGAAGTCATGTATGCCTGCCTGCAATTCCATGGCGGCATGGGCTATATGCGCGAAAGCACGATCGAGCGCATGGCGCGCGATGCGCGCATCCAGTCGATCGGCGGCGGCGCGAGCGAGGTCATGCTCGAAGAGATCGCCAAGCGCCTGGACCGCTAGATCAGTCCGAGGCTGCGAAGCGCGAAATAGAGCATGAGGGCGCTGGTCGCGCCCTGTGTGAAGATGTCCCAGAGTGGGTGTTCGAGCCGGGAGCGAAAGGCGGTGAGCGCGCCGGCGAAGACGCTGACCCAGACGATGGTGCCGATGAGCACTCCGGCCGCCATCCAGAAAGTCGCCTCGATGCCTTGGCTCGCAATGTCGGGCCGACCGACAATGGCCAGCCAGAAGGCGACGTTGTAGGGACTGGTCAGCGCGGCGACGGCGCCGAGAGCGAAGCCCGCGCGCGAATCGTCGAAGCGCGACGTCGTCGGCTCGACCAAGCCGCTCCGCCAATTGGCGAAGCGTCGCCAGGCGCCACGGGCAAAAACCACGGTCAGAAAGATGAGCAGAGCGATGCTGACCATTCCGAGGATCTTGGCCAATGTCGGATCGCGGGCGAGCGCGTTGGCGCCCAAAGCGACCGCGATCGCCCAGACCGTGTCGCCGACCGAGGCGCCGTAGCCGACCACGGCGCCCGGAAAATAGCCGCGCGCGATGGTGCGACGCGCGATCTCGGCGTTGATCGGTCCGGGCGGCCAGGCGACGGACCAACCGATGATGAAGCCCGTAAGAAGAAGAGAAGAGACGTCGATGGTGGCAGACAACCGAAGACTCGCTGGCAATGAGGGAGGGCGCGACCGTGTTGTTAGTCGAATTGGATTATTTTGTCGCCGGCGCCGATTTCAGCCAAGCGATCGCCTCCGCCATCGAGGCGAAGAATTCATGCTCGACGTCGCCGGTGTCGGGTCCGGTGTCGCGGATATCTTCGAACAGGCGCATCATCTTGGCGGCCATCGGATCATGGGAAACCGTGGCAATGCGGCGCTTGGCCTTGATGCCGGCATAGTGCTTGGCGATCTCGTCGCGAATGCGCATGAGGTCCTGGGGCCCGATGAAATGGGTCACTCGACGATCGTCCAAAAGCTTCGGCATGTCGTGGCGAAAGGCCGCGTCTTTGATCAGGCGCGCATAGACGTCGAGCAGAAGTTCGAGGCTCTCTTCGCCCACGACCTCGACGACGGCGATGCCGTCGAGAAAATAATATCGAGCCGTTCCCGTTTGCGGCATCGCTCAGGTCGACGCTGTGTCCTTCAACCAGGCCACGGCCTGATCGAAATCCGAGAAGATTCTAAGCTCGATCTGGTCTTTATCCGGTTCGATGTTCGCGACGTCTTGATAAAGGCGAACGAAGTTCTTCGCCATGGGATCCCCCGAGACGGTGCCGATCTTGCGCCGGCCCGCGAAGCCGCGATTGGCCTCGGCCATTACGGCACGGATTTTGATCATGTCCATCGGGCCGATGAAACTGGTGACTCGCCGATCGTCGAGAAGTTTCGGCATTCCGGGCACGAAAGCGGGATCTCGCGCCAATCGCGTATGAACATCGATCAGAAGCTCGAGGCTTTCTTCGCCCACGACCTCGACGACGGCGATGCCGTCGAGAAAAAAATATCGCGCGCGACCGGAAGGAGACATGGGCCTGACCTGCCTTTTTCGGGGCAATCCAGTACACCACCATCGCTCGGCGCAGCCGTCACCGAGGCGATCAGCGTCATTCCAAGTCCCGAATTGTGATCCGCAGCAAACAAATTTCAATCTGCCAATGGCTATTTCTTATCCATGTTCTTAAGCCATTTCTCGGCAGCGTCGATAGACGTGAAAAATGCGTATTCGACTTGCGTTGCTTGGCCAGAATGCCTCGCCGCCTCGCCATAGAGCCGAGCAATCTTTTCGACCATGATGTCTTCCGACACGGTGGCAATCTTGCGTTTCGTCGCGCCGACGTGGAGCTTCGCCGTCACGGCGATCACTCGGAAGAATTCGTCGAGGGTGTGGAACTCGGTGACCTTACGCAGATCGATGAGTTTCGGGATCTCGGGGTAGAAATCCGGATCGGCGGCGACGCGCGAGTGAATATCGACCAATAGCTCGAAAGACAGCGCCCCCGTATAAGTCAGTCGGGCGATGCCATCTTGGATGACGTATTGGGCCTTGCCGGCGTCGGTCATGGTCGAAACTTCTTTTCGAGAGCGGCTCTCGTATCGCAAAATGGCCAGTGGGACTAGGCGAAATCGACCGGGCAAACAATAGTCGCCGCGCAACTCGCCGAGCTTGCTCGGCAAGCCTAGGCTTGAAAAAATTGTCGCAAGAGACGATGTCGAAGCTGCCATCGAAGTGAGGTTGAGGTCATGAGCCAGACGCCGCAGACGACGCCCAATCCGCGCGAAGTCCTCTATGGACGCACCGGGCTCGATCCCGCGCGCGTCGAGGCTCTGGTCGCCGACGCGCTCAAGGGCATGGACGACGGCGAGTTGTTTCTCGAATACGTCCAGTCGGAAAGCCTGGCCTTTGACGACGGCCGCCTCAAGCAGGCGAGCTTCAATACCTCGCAAGGCTTTGGTCTTCGCGCCGTGATCGGCGAGTCGACAGGCTATGCCCATGCTTCCGAGCTTTCCGAAAGCGCCATGCGTCGCGCGGCCGGCGCAGTCCAGGCGGTCAAGAGCGGACGCGTCGGTTCGCTCGCGCTGGGTCCTGCGTCGACGAACGTCAAGCTCTATGACGATCTCAATCCCGTCGCGGGGCTCGATTTCGCCGCCAAGGTGAAGCTGCTCCAGGACATCGATGCCTATGCCCGCGCCAAGGATAAACGCGTGCGCCAGGTCAGCGCGTCGATTTCCGGCGAATGGCAAGCGGTCGAGATCCTGCGCGCCGACGGGCGTCGTGTCGGCGATGTCCGGCCGCTCGTGCGGGTCAATGTGTCCGTCGTCGTCGGCGAAGGCGATCGCCAAGAGACGGGCAGTCATGGCGTAGGCGGTCGCGCCGGCTATGAACGTTGGATCGCGCCCGATCAGTGGCGCGCACAAGTGGATGAAGCGCTCCGCCAGGCCTTGGTCAATCTGGAAAGTCGCCCGGCGCCGGCCGGCGAAATGGATGTCGTGCTCGGCCCGGGCTGGCCCGGTATCTTGCTCCATGAGGCCATCGGCCATGGCCTCGAAGGCGACTTCAATCGCAAGAAGACTTCGGCTTTTTCGGAACTTGTCGGCAAGCGCGTCGCCTCGCCCGGCGTTACCGTGGTCGATGACGGCACCATCGCCGACCGCCGCGGCTCGCTCAGCATCGACGACGAGGGTACGCCGACCGAGCGCACGGTGCTGATCGAAGACGGTATCTTGGTCGGCTACATGCAGGACCGGCTGAATGCACGCCTGATGGGGCGTCGTCCGACCGGCAATGGCAGGCGTCAAAGCCATGCTCATATGCCCATGCCCCGCATGCGCAACACTTACATGTTGGCGGGCCAAGATGATCCGGCCGATCTTCTCGGGCGCGTCAAGCGCGGGCTCTATGCCGTCAATTTCGGCGGCGGGCAGGTCGACATCACCTCGGGCAAATTCGTTTTCTCTTGCACCGAGGCCTATCGGATCGAGGACGGCAAGATTGGCGCGCCGGTCAAGGGCGCGACGCTTATCGGCAATGGCCCCGACGTGCTGACGCGCATCAAGGGCATCGGCCACGACATGCGGCTTGATCCGGGCGTCGGCACTTGCGGCAAGAACGGCCAAGGCGTGCCGGTCGGCGTTGGCCAACCGACGCTGCTGATCGAAGGCCTGACGGTCGGCGGCACCGAGGCGCGCTAGCCATGCGCGAGGCGGGCTGGCTTGCCGGCCTGCTCGCTTTCGGGGCTTGGACGATCGTGTTTGCCCAAGACCTCCATCCGCCGATCGATCCCGTGCCGCTTGGCGAAATCCGCTGGCTCGCGCCGGGGGCGGAACTGGGTCAAATTTGGCGACGACCGGCGCTTGCGCTCGTCAGGCCGCTCGATGACGATGCCGCGCTCGGCGAACTCCTCTTCCGCTCGCCTTGGATCATGGGCGGCATGGCGCGGCGCCTCGGACTTTCTTGCGATACCTGCCACAGCAACGGTCATCGCAATGTCGGCTTCTTTTTTCCGGGGGTCTCGAACAAGCCCGGGACCTTCGATCCGACCAACGGGGTCTTCAATCCGGCAAAGGATGATGGCCTTTTCGCGCCGGTCGACATTCCGACGCTTCGCGGCGTCGTCCGGCGCGGCGGGCCTTTCGGCAGCCTCCTGCGCGAACCTTCGCTCGACAAGTTCCTCAGGAGCGTGATCGTCGACGAATTTCAAGGCGCCGAACCGACGCCCGGCATTCGATCGGCGCTCTCGGCCTATCTTGGCCGTCTCGGGCCTAGCGAAGCGCCCGATCGGCCGATCTCGCTCGATGACGATCTCGACGCGCTCGGGCGTTGGGTGAGGCTGATCGGCGCTCTGATCGAGAAAGGGGAAATCGACTTGGCCGAACTCGCGCTTCTGTCCATCAGGAGCGAAATCGGTCGGCTTCACGAGCGCTTTGCGGGCGAGGGGCTCGAGGTCGAACGCGAAATTCTCGAAGGCATGGCGATGGTCCTGCAAGACATCGGCGCAAAGCTCGAAGCGAAGGAGGCGGCCGAAGCCGTCTCGGGCCTCGAGCGCTGGCTGATCGCTTTTGAGGATTTCGATCGCGCCTGGCTGCTCGCCGCCGAACCGCGGACGCTCTATTCGAAAGTCTCCGACGTCAATACGCGTAGGCCTTGAACGCCGGATCGACCGAGCCTTTCCATTCGGTTTTGTATTGCTCGAGCATGGTGTCGGCCAAGGTCTTGCCGCTGTCGACCACCTCGCGGAGCGCGTTCAGGAAATGCGTTTCGTCGCCGCCGAGATTGGAAATTCGGTTGCGCCGCTTAAGGCCGGCATGGGCGATGTCGAGCGTCTGGCGCGCAAGCTCGCGCACCGTGCTCTTGCGGAAGGGCGTGCGCATCGCGTCCTTGGTGACGCCGGCGCGCAAGGCCGCGCGCTCCTCGACGGTCCAGTCCTTGACCATGTCCCAGGCGGCGTCGAGCGCAGCTTGATCGTAGAGGAGCCCAACCCAAAGAGCCGGCAAAGCGCAAAGCCGCTTCCACGGCCCGCCATCGGCGCCGCGCATTTCGAGATAGCGCTTCATGCGCGCTTCGGGGAAGAGCGTCGTCAGGTGATTGCCCCAATCGGGCATGGTCGGACGCTGGCCGGGCGCGGCCGGATGCTTGCCGTCGAGGAACTGCCGGAAGCTGCCGTTGGTCGCCTCGTGATAACGCCCGTCGCGATAAATGAAGTACATCGGCACGTCGAGCGCATAGTCGACATAGCGCTCGAAGCTCATGCCGCTGTCGAAGACGAAGGGCAGCATGCCGGTGCGGTCGGGGTCGGTGTCCATCCAGACTTGGCTTCGCATCGAGACGTAGCCGACCGCATTGCCTTCGACGAAGGGCGAATTGGCGAAAAGCGCCGTCGCAATCGGTTGAAGCGCCAGTGCGACGCGGAATTTTTTCACCATGTCGGATTCGGAGCCGAAATCGAGATTGGCCTGCACCGTGCAGGTCCGATACATCATGTCGAGGCCAAGATTGCCGCGCTTCGGCATGTAGCGCGTCATGATCCCGTAGCGCCCTTTGGGCATGACCGGGATGTCGGCCCGCGCCCATTTCGGATTGAAGCCGAAACCGACGAAGCCGACGCCGATCTCCTCGGCGACCGTCTTGACTTCCCGAAGATGGGTATTCACCTCGTCGCAGGTCTGATGGATGGTCTCGAGCGGCGCGCCGGAAAGCTCGAATTGGCCGCCCGGCTCGAGCGAGACCGATTCGCGCCCGCGCGCGAGCGCGATGACGTTCTCGCCCTCGCGGACATAGTCCCAGCCGAAACGCTTGAGACCTTCGAACATGGCCGAGATGCTTTGCGGCCCGGCATAGGGCAGCGGCCTGAGGTCGCTCAGCCGAAAGCCGAATTTCTCGTGCTCGGTCCCAACGCGCCACTTCTCGCGCGGCTTGCAGCCGGCTTCGATGTCGGCGACGAGCTCGGCTTTGCTCTCGATCGGCGCGCTTCGCGTGTCGGCGACCGGCATGCTCATGACGTGAACCCCTGAAATGCTTGCGCGGAGTATCGGACTTCATGGGCAGCCCCGCAACCTCGCCCGACCTTCAAATGTGCATGATGCGCATTCGTGGCAAGCCCGTCGCATCACGGCATGGTGAGCGACTTGCCGACGGCCTTTCGCCAATCGCCTTTGAGCGCCTGAAAGGCCGCGAGCGCCGCGAGCGCCGCGGTATCCGCGCGCATCAGGCGCGGCCCAAGGTCGACCGCGACCGCTTCGGCCAAAGACCGGACCAACGCGAATTCCTCGGGCTCGAAGCCGCCTTCGGGGCCGATCAACAGCGCCGAGGGCGCGTTCGGCAGGTCTCGGAGCGCCTCGGTCATCGGCAGCCCCGCGCCGGTCTCGTCGCAAAGAATGAGGCGCCGGCCTTTGGGCCAGGACGCGATCAGGTCGCGCAGATCCTGCGGCTTGCGAATCTCGGGCACGCTCAGGCGGTGCGCGCTTTCGGCCGCTTCGATCGCATTCGCTTCGAGACGGTCGAGATTGACGCGCTCGACGATGGTCCGCCTGGTGTAGATCGGCTGAAGCACCGAGACGCCAAGCTCGGTCGCCTTCTCGCCGACAAAGTCGATGCGCGCGCGCTTGATCGGCGCGAAACAGAGCCATAGATCGG
>Ga0194120_10006014_pt1 | contig 17420 bp, 15 predicted proteins | sample TA2MahCa65mmetaG_FD_148642 | JGI IMG/M metagenome (GOLD analysis project Ga0194120, IMG submission 148642) | Freshwater microbial communities from Lake Tanganyika, Tanzania - TA2015019 Mahale Deep Cast 65m | ecosystem: Environmental > Aquatic > Freshwater > Lake | place: Tanzania: Lake...
AGGCGTGCTGAAAGCGATCGGCGCCGCCGCCGCCGCCGGTGGCGGTGGTGGCGGTGGCGGTGGTGCTCGCAACCGCGCGGGAGGATTCTAACCGCCGCTCGACGGCTTCCCATTACGAAACTCTCTTCGCCGTCCCTCGATCCATGCGAGGGACGGCGTTTTTTGTCGAAGTCCGGTCGCCGTTCGACTGCTACAATGCCACTATGCGTCACCTGCTTGAGCTGACCCAGAACGAACTGCGACAGTGGTTGAAGGACCAGGGGATTCCCGCCTACCGCGCGGCGCAGATTCGGAAATGGATTTTTACCAACCGGGCCGATTCGTGGGAGTCGATGAGCGATCTGCCGCGGGAGCTCCGCGAACGGCTGGCGGGCGAGTTCCCGGTCTGGGTCGCGCGCCAGATCACGCATCGACACGCGCTTGACGGGACCGAAAAACTGCTGCTGGAAGTGCCGGGCGGCGGCCGAATCGAATGCGTCCTGCTGCGCGAAGCTCATCGTCGCTCAATCTGCATCTCCAGCCAGGTCGGCTGCGCGATGGGCTGCGTCTTCTGCGCCAGTGGACTCGACGGCGTCGAGCGAAACCTCACCACGGGTGAAATCCTCGAACAGATCCTCCGGCTGCAGCGTCTCCTGCCGGCGGACGAACGTTTGAGCCATATCGTCGTCATGGGGATGGGGGAACCGTTGGCGAACCTGGACGCGGTACTCGCGGCGCTGGAAGTCGCCAGCCGGGACGACGGCCTGGCGATCAGTGCGCGCCGAATCACAATTTCCACCGTCGGTCTTCCCGCGGCGATTGATCGCCTGGCCACGGAATGCCCCAAGTACCATCTGGCGGTTTCCCTGCACGCGCCTAACGACGCGCTCCGTAACGAGATCGTGCCCGTCAATCGCCGCATCGGTCTGTCCGAGATCATCGCGGCTGCCGATCGCTATTTCGTCGCTTCCGGGCGGCGGTTGACCTTCGAATATGTGCTGCTGGGAGAGATCAACGATCAGCCCGAACATGCGCGTCAGCTGGCAGCCTTGCTGCGGGGACGGACGGCGATGCTGAACGTGATTCCCTACAATCCGGTGGCGGGCTTGCCGTATCAGACTCCGACGTTAGCATGCCAGCAGCGATTTCGTGAAATCCTGGAGCGCGGATCGATCAACGTACAGTTCCGCGTGCGCAAGGGGGACGAAATCGATGCCGCTTGCGGCCAGTTGCGGCGATCGATGCCAGGCGGCGCCCCGCTGGTTTCCTTGACCGATGCAACCGTCAGCGACCCGGCAGCCGGGAAGTAACTTTTCGACGGCCCAGGTGTTAGAATAATGCCCGCCGCGGTCCGAATTCCCTACCGCAGGTCGGGAGCCGTCCGTCGCGGTTCCGACTACCAAGCATTCCGAGGCATGATTGTCCGTCACCGTTCCTGCCGCTGTCCCCTACGAGACATCCGACCCGGATGTCCGCCTGATGCTGCAGGTACGGGACGACAATGCCGCGGCCTTCGAAGAGCTGGTTCTCCGCTACCAGAGTCGATTACTCACGGTCCTGGAACATCTCGTCAACGATCCGGAACTGGCCGAAGATCTGGCGCAGGAAACGTTCCTTCGCGTCTATCGGGCACGGAAGTCGTACAGCCCGAATGCCAAATTCGTGACCTGGTTATTTACGATCGCCACCAATCTTGCCAGTAACGCCCGTCGTCAGAAGTCACGTCGCAAGGAAATCGTGCTTGCCTCGTCAGGTCAGGAACAGTCGACCGGGATTGATCTGGCGAGTCTGGCCTTGGCCGCCAGCGGCCTGATGCCGACGCGCCAGATCGACAAGACCGAATTGGCGCAAGTCGTGCGGGCCGCGATGGACGCACTCACGGACCAGCAACGAACCGCCCTGCTGCTGTCGCGGTTCGAGGAAATGAGCTACGTGGATATCGCCCAATCGATGGGGATGTCGGTTCAAGCGATCAAGTCGCTGCTGTGGCGAGCCCGCGAGAGCCTTCGCGTGATCCTCGAACCGTACATGCAGGAAGGCCAGCATCCGCAGGGAGGATCGGCATCATGACGATCCCTTCAAAACCAACCCGCGAACCACCCAACGAACGCGCTACCCCGCCTGGTTTCGACTCGGCGGACGAGGAAAACCTGGTCGCATACCTCGATGGAGAACTCGATTACGAGACCTCCCAGAGCATCGAACGGCGTCTGGCTCGCGATGTCGATTACCGGCAACGCCTGCAACAACTGCAGCGCGCCTGGGACCTGATGGATGCGCTGCCACGCGTGCATGCCGGGCAGTCGTTCGCCAAAACTACGATGGAACTCGTCGCGATCAAGGCCGAACAGGATGTCGATTCCGTCGCGGCGCGATCGCGCAGGAGATCGATGCGACTCTGGATCGCCGGAGTCGTCACCACCGTGGCGGCCACCGTCGGCAGCTTTGAGCTGGTGCGATTGATCGTCACCGCGCCCGATCGCCAGCTGCTGAACGATCTGCCGATCATCGAGCGCGTCACGCTCTACCAGATGCTCGACAGCCCCAACCAGGAACCGACCGAAGCCGTGGAGTTCTTGAAACTGCTGGCACGGGAAAACCTGTTTCATGAGGACGCGCCCGATGAACAGTAACCTATGGATCGTCGCTTGGGCGGTCACAGTCGGAATGCTGCCGGGAGATCGCGGTACATTGGGGGAGCGCCGTCAGCAGCTGGAAGCGCTCAGTCCCAGCCAGACCGCTCGCCTGCTGGAACAGAAACAGACGTTCTACGCACTTTCGCCGCCCACCCAGGAACGTATTCGCGCCATGCACGAAACGATCCAGCTCAATGCCAAGGCCGAGCAGCTCGATCGCGTCCTGCGCGATTACTGCAACTGGCTGGGATCGTTGCCCCAAGACCAACAGCAGGAAGTCAAACAACTGCCTCCCCAGCAGCGCTTGGAAAAAGTCAAGGAAATCGTGAAGCAGCAGGAGTCGCGGCATAAACCCGAAGATGTATTGACCGCGATACGATGGCTGGACGAGTTCATTACCGCGCACGCCGCCACCATCACCGAACCGTTGCTCGAATCCCCCTCGCGGATTCCCGAAACGTGGCGGGCTCGAATCGAACAGGCCAAGGACGCCAATCGTAATTTCCTGCTCTACTTCATCCACCTGCGCCAGGCCAGCACCAAGATCGTTCCCGATACCGCCGACTATGAACGGTTGTTCGAAGAACTGACACCCAGCGGGGCTCGCGAACTGCGCCGCGATCCGAACGACGGCGATCGACTGGCACGACTGATGCGATGGATTTTCCAGCAAACAGCAAAGATGCCCGATCAGATTACCGACGACGAAGCTCGATTCTATTCCGAACTTCCCAAGGATGAACAGGAAAAGCTCGGCAATCCACGTACCAATCAATTCCGCCGAAGACTGCGCGAACTCTACATGAACCAGCAGCTGCGCAGAGGATTCACCCGGCCACTCGGAACCGATCGTGCGGAATGAGGGGAACGGGGGAACGGGTTACTGGGGCGGTGATGCCCAGGGTGCCACGGGTGAGGGAGTAGCCATCGGCCCCCTTCGGGGCGTCCCGCTCTTCTTTCACCCTTCACCCTTCTTAGTTGGCCGGTACTTGTTTCAGCAGTTCGGCTGGGCGAGCCGGTATGCCGCCGCGGATCACCAGTTCGATCCGGCGTGTGTTGCGGATATCGGCCAAGGGATCGGCGTCGAGCAACACCAGATCGGCGAGTTTCCCGGGTGCGATCGACCCCAGGTGGTCCTGTTGGCGCAGTGCCATGGCGTTGTGCAGTGTCGCCGCGCGAATGGCTTCCGCCGGACTCAAACCCGATTCCACCAGCATTTCCAGTTCCTGGTGCAGCGAGAAACCTGGCGTGCATTGCGGTTCGGGCGTGTCGGTGCCTGCCAGCAGCAGCACGCCGGCGCGCGACATTCGCCCGACCAGTTCCTGGAACTTGCCGAACTCGCGGCGCCGATCTTCCAGCGGTCCGCCTTGCGGACAACCGGTGCGAGTCAGATAGATCGGCCAGAATTCGCGCAGGCGGCGCGGCGCCAATTGGTTGTCCGGATGTTCCCGAACGGAAGGTACGTCCGGCAGCAGGATCATGTTGCGGAATACGGCCAGCGTCGGATCGACAAATACTTTGCGGCGGGCCAGTTCCTCGACCAGCGAACGACAGAGCGGATTCTCCAGATCGACGCGACCGCGAATCCCCGGCTCCCGCGCCACCTCGGGCGGAATCACGTAGTTGAAAACCGACCAGATATGTTCCAGGCAGTCGATGCCGTCGGCGACTGCGTCTTGAGCGGAATAGGCGCCGAGGTGGGCGGTTACCAGCATTCCTCGGCGGTGCCCCTCCTCAATGATCGACTTGCCGATCGGGCGACTGGTACCGGCATAAATTTTCAGTGTCGATACCTGCCAGCGGCTGAGGTCGTCGAGCAACGGCGGGACCTGGGATGGATCGGTCAGCCCTTTGCCAATGTCGCGATGGATCGGCGGATCGGCATCCAGGAGGGGGCTGCAGGTAAATACCCGCGGGCTGATCGCGGGTTGCCGTTCGGCGACCCGCGCCACCAGGGTCGCCGCGACAATCTCGTCACCCGTGCTGCGAACGGAGGTCACGCCGGCCGCCAGAAACAGCGGCAGCAGCTCGTCGCCGGTCAGGTTGGCAAAATCACTGATGTGGACCAGGTGCACATGGGCATCGATCAAGCCAGGAATCACGAACCTGGTTCGGCCATCGATCCGCATCGCTGTCGCTGGAATATCGATCGCCTGACCGGCTTCGCACACCGACACGATCCGTTCGCCACGGATCAGGATCGTTCGCCGCGACAGCATGCGATTCGATTCCGGATCGAACATCGAACAGTCGGTGATTACCAGTTCCCGATCGCTGGCGGCGGCGGCGGCGCATCCCTTGTGCAGCAGACTGAAGCCGACGAGCAACAGCAGCAATATCCGTAACGTCGATGCAGCGCGCGGTGGCGGTGTCTCCATGGTGGTACCACCTCGTGCGAAGAAAAAGGAAACGCAGCGCCAGTCGGAAATAATGGGGCGCCTCAAAACAGAAAAAGGGTAGGACTCGATTTCTCGACCCTTCCCTTGACGGTTCGTCATCGCGGCTGGTCCCGAACTATTTGTCTTCGGCGACTTTCCATTCGTATTCGACGTTGCCCTTCTTCTTGCTCTTGTTGTCGCATTCCGTGTATAGGTGACTTTAATCTCTTCGAAGTTCAACGACATCGATTCGGTCGGTTTATCCTCGCTGCCGCCGCTGACCGAGTACGAACTGACCATCACGTCTTTCAGCTCGTAAGCGTAATAGGTAACTCGCCCGGAATCGGTGTAGCTGGCGGTCGTAGGAATTTCGACCTTGGGAAACACCCTGCCTTTGGCCAACGCCTCGGCGAGCTTGGGACTGGACTTGTCGAGCAACTTCGAGATCTGGATGTCCTCAAATTGAGTGTCACCACGACGGCGAGCAGTACTTGTCGCGCCACCACCGATTTTGTGAATCACCTGACCGAAACTCAATAAATCATTCCAAGCCTTGTGATCCTTGTCCTGAGCTTCCCCATCGACCCCATCAAACTTGATGTAAGCAGCCATTGCTTTCTCCTGACCTGAAAAAGGTACTATTCCGACCGTTGTTTGATCGACACCAGGGTTGATTTCTTCCGATGCTGTTGACGGTCGGATGCGTCCGACAGTAAAGTTTTCGCGAAGTAACGCCAGCAGTAGCGTCTTTTCCAAAAAAATCTGGAGTTTGGGTCCTTTCGGGGCATTTTAGGGGCAATTCAGCGGATTTCGTAGGCAAATTTCCCATCGGCGGCGACCGCAATCCGAAGAAAACTGATCGGTTTTCCATCGGCGATTCGGGAAAGGAACTCCGCGGACAGTTCGGGGAGCAGGCTCCCGTTGAGAATATGATCCACATTGCGTGCGCCGGTGTCGACCGCCGTACACCGGTCGGCGAGATTGGCGCGCGAAGTTCGTATCCGCTGCGCGATCGCTTTCAGCGCGTGTGTCTGGCCAATGATCGCCTCTTCCATATGGTCTTTGAGCTTCAGAATCGTGCGAACCTGGTCAGCGACCATCCGTTTGAATGGGATACCGGTCCAGGCGGAAACCGTTCCCGCGACGGCCTGTGCGTCGACGCAGACATGCACCAGATCGGGACTAAGTGAAATGTTCCGCGCTCGGGAGCACCCAGACTACCCTCACCCGTGGCACACATGCGGCCGCCGCTGAGGGTACTGCCGATCAAACCGGACATGGTGTATTCCACCGTGTGCCACGGGTATAGTCCCGAGCCGTCCCGTAGCCTGCTCGAAGCCCAAGGTTCCCGAACGGGTTAGCGCGGTTCCAGCGATTTGCCGGAGCGCTGATTTGCCGAAGCCGCGAGCCATTTCTTCCAGCCGGTCGGCTGCGTCCAGGCTTGCCGCTTTTGGCCCTCGTAGACAGGGCGATCTGGCGGCTGGCTGCTGGTGATCAATGCCCGTACATACAGCTCGTCACCTGACAATCCGTAGCTCGCCTCCAGTCCCTCGACCCGCGCCAGTACTTGTCCGATCTCCCGGGAGTATTGCCGTGTGACAGCCAATTCTTTGCCGGCATCATCCACGAGCGGCTGGCTGGCCAGATTGACCCCGCGCCGCGTTCCGATGAACTCCGTCACAAATGTCGCTCCTTCCCGCGGGCGAATTTTGATCGACAGCCGCCCCGCCGACTCATCGACCGTCAGTTCTTCCAATTCCACACCACTGGAGGCATAGAAATCGCCGGCATGGATCGCCTCAATCAACCGTGTCCCGGTTAATTGCGGAGCGCGGACCATAATCCAGCCGCGTCCGGTAATCGCGCCTCGCTCCGCGAAGTAGTTGTGGCTGTCGTCGGTTGCCAGGCCGTAGAGCGGAGGGAGATTCGCGCCTGCGATCCGCAAGGTGTTGGCGATGTCCCAAACGCGGTCCATCGAAGCGTGGCGCGAATCGCCCAGCTGATTGACGCTGGGATGTCCGTTGTAAATCTCGAAGAACCGCTCTTCCACCACCGCCGCCATGTCTTCGGCGGTCACTGCGTATCCGAAGTTCGGATGATTCAGGTGCCCGAGTACCGGACGGCCAAGTGTCGCGCCGTGCTCGGCGATCGCCCGCAAATTGTTGCTCATGACCTCGCGGACGCTCTTGCCGCCCCGCGGCCGAATCAGATCGTCGATGTGGGTGGCATTGATATGGATCGGCAGGTTCTCAAAACTATCGGTGACTTCCTCGCCCTGAAGCAGGATAAACTGGCCGGGCCGCTCCACTAGTCCGCGGAATTCGCGCAGCGTTTTCAATCGCACTTCGAGCTTCCCGTCGACCTCCCGCGTCTCGATCCAGTCCGGGCCGAACCGCTGTCGGCATCGCTCGATTGCTCCCTCCGCGCCCCGCTTGATCAAGGTCGCTTCGTTCACCCACTTTGAGCCCGTACTGAGGATGTTATGGTCCGACAACGCCAGGAACTGGTACCCGTTGCGCGCGTACCAGTCGCAGATCATCTCGGGAAAATCATCGCCGTCGCTCCAGAGCGAGTGTGTGTGCAGATTGCCGCGGTACCAGCGTGGCGCATCGCCCGGTGATTCTTCGCCGGCCAGGCGAATCTGCCCCAGAAACAGCGCCAGAACGAGCATCGCCCCACAGCGTGGCCAGCGCGGCCGATGAGGATGCCCACAACGAAACAACGCGGTTTGCATCGGTAATTTCCTCGCGCCTGAAACAACCCAGTGAATCGACGCCCACGGCGGCTGAACCCGAACTCGCTCGATTCTGACCCGCCACACCGCAAATCACAACCCCCGGCGAACTCCTCGAGGATTCAACCCGGCGGACATTCCAGTCCAAGTGGCGAACGGTTCAAATCTTGTCGCCCCGACTATTCTCGTTTTTGAGCCGTTCGGCGAGTCCGTCGAACGGCTTTCTCTTCGTGGTGACTAGAGTTACGTCGCTCAAAGCGCGGTTCAAACAAACCAGATCGAGGATTTCGCGTTTTTGGGTAATGTTTGAACCGAGCCACAAATCCGCGACGTTTTGGCTCCAATCGAAGCCGTGTGGAGCGAGTTTCCTTCGCGTGGGAGCGAGGGAAGGTGCGGCTGCCGTAACGACCAAAATCACCCAGTTGCCGCCAAGAGACTTTGATTTGAGGAAACACCTGATCGGCAACTTGGGTGCATTTTTTTGTTCGTCCGCATTTTACCAACACGTTTGTGCGTAGTTTGCGTATTGTCGAGAAATGCAGTGACGAAACGCTGTCGTTGGAAACCTAGTCAACTTCGATTCAAATTGCAGTCTTTGTTCCATTACCGGACAAAATACGCGTTTTTGAAGTCGGTCACATCGGTCATTCAGGCGTAGATTCCGTTTGTGTTGCACACCATGGAACGACAAAGCAAGTTAATGCGACGGTTAATGAAACCCCAAACAGAAGTAATGCAATGGTCCAACTTGGATTCGCATACAGCAATCCGCTGCCGAATAGAGCCGACATTCCGCCAGCGCCGACCGAAATCATCGCTTTGGTTTTCCTGTCATACGATCGATGGTATTCAGTTGTGCTTGCATTGCACTTCATGGTCTTAGCCTTTCTGATTTGGGAGTAATTGTCTGCGAGTCCGATTGTCTTACAAGGACGAACGGCGCAGGTCAGGCGCGCTGTCGAGCGTCGCCTGCACCTGCTGGTTCGGAGTCCTTTGCCTTCATGCGCTCGCCTCAAAATCGTTCTGTCGGGTCGAAGACTACCGCAATGTCCATGGGCACAGCGAAAAAGTCTGCGGCAATGCGCTCACGTTGTCCTCGAATCTGTGCGCCAGCGGGGGCCTGAACATAGAAGACGAGTCGCCGTTCCTTCCCCTCGCCCTTTACTTCATGCTTAAGCGATCCCTCGGGCGGTCCGGAAGTGGCCCAGCTCGCAAGGGCGATCTTCTCTTTCTTGAAGTCGACAAGCTCAAGCAGTTTCTTGGCAGAGTCCTTGCCCAGTAGTCTCTCCACCGCAGCGGCGTTTGCCATTGTCGTTACCTTGCCCTGTCCTCCAAATCGGATATAGAAATCGTCCTCGCTTGGTTGAAATGTCAACTGCCGAACAGCGATCGAACCGTCAGTGCCGCCTGTTTGCTGTGGAGATTCGGAAGCCGTTAGAGTGATTGCGGACGCAAGCCCCATAAGACACACAGTCATGGCTCGAATCATCTTCTTCATCTTCGTAGTCCTTTCTCCGAACGACTCGCATCACGGGGCGGCGGGAGTTGGCGTTGATTACAGAACCCGTTTGCCGCCGCCGCTCCCGTGCATGCGATGGTTCGGCCTCACGTGACTATGGTGCCGGCTTTGTGGGCCTGGCCTGTCGAAAAACACAGACAATGCCAATGACGACCGCGATCAAGTAGGCAACGGTCCACGGGATCGATCGCGACTCACCCCAAGCATACAGCGCGCCCATCGCCGCGCCAAGGGTCACCGCGATGCCTGCAAGTACGCATAGAATCGATCTGCCCTTGTTAAACAGGCCCCAAGTACTCAGTCCGAGTACGATGAATCCTGTGAGGAATATGATCGCTCCTGCGCCACCCATGCCGTTTCACTCTCCGTTTGCGCCGAACTTATGATTGTCCAGAACGGCCTATCACGGGCGCCGCCCGCTGGGAATAGGCCGACCGTTGCGGCGGGCTATCCTGTCCGAAACCAACCGTAAAATATTGAGTCAAGCTATTGCCTGTCAATCATTTGAAGCCCGATCGCAGGGTTGCCGGTCACCCGGATAGGCCGACCGGGATAAGGCCCTATTGGCGGCCGGATAGGCCGACCAGCTGGGTCGGCCTATCACGGTTCGACTTGCGGCTTCGTCGCGTACCCAAGGTTGTGTCGCAAAGCAACTTGATGCTCGCGTGTCTGGATCATCCCCCAGACGATCAGCCTCGAGGCGACTGGGATTTCGCTATGGCGTTGATTTCTCCGGCGTCCAACGCACGCGCGACGACCAGTACATCCGTCAACAGTCCGCGATAATAGGCATCGTGCAAGTAAAACAACTCGGCGCCGAGGATGAGCGAGTCGGGAATCGTGGAGTTGGTTGGCAAGTTCCTGGCTTGTCCCTCCGCGACGAGTTCTCCATCGAGATGAAGCTTGATTTGCCAATGATCGCCCGAGGCCTGGCATGACATCGCGACGTGATACCAGCGGTCGGCGTCCAGCGTAGCCTTCGATTCGAACCGATCGTTGACGTTGATTCGGGAAACGAGCGTATAAGGGGCGGTCTGACCCTGCAGGCCCAGAATGAACCGACGACCGCCGTATCCGATGATGTCTCCCTTGCCGCTATGGTGACTCTTCCCCATCTCGGCAGCAGGCTTGATCCACGCGGCGAGGGTCAGTCCTTTGCGCAACTCACCGCCACCGTGATTGCCTCCAATGGCGAAAGCGCCGTGGCTCACGGGTTCGTAATTCTGCCGATAGACGGGATGCCTCAAGTTCTGATCGAGAATGCCGAGCGGAGGAAAGTCGCGACGCCCGATCGGGTTCTCGGCAAAGCGAATCGCCGAGCGCCCGTCCTCGTTCACCCAATCGATATTGGCCAGTTCCAGCGTGCGGTACGAGGACGAGCCGTAATTGTAGACGTAAAGGCCTCGTCGCTCCTGCATGCGTATGTCCCACAGCGCATCCGTCACGATCGTGTCGGCAGGCGGATTGGCGGAGACTGTTTCGACGGGAGGCATCTTGTCCCCCAGCGGTTCAAAACGCACATGAGAAACCAAGACGTCGCCCGTACCTGCATTGCCAAGACCAATTGCCAGTCCCGATGCTTCGGCGGGGACTTCGGCTAGAAACGTGACTTCTCGCCAATCAAATGTCCCGTTGCCGAAGAAGCGTACCTGCTCGCTAAGAACGTTTCCGGAATCCATCCTGGCGTAACCGTTACCTGCCATGTCCGCCTTCTTAAGCGCCAGAATTTCGATTCGACCGCCCGGCCCGTGGGTATTCATCGACTTGACCCGCGCCATGACCATGTAACGCCCCGGCTCGACGCGTTCCGGGCCGACTGGGGCGAGCGCATAGGAAACGGGTCCCAACTTCAACAGGCCTGTGTTACCGTCTTTCACAAAGTTGTACGTGGGCCGAGCATTGTGCCCGGACAGGAATGGACGTCCGCCCCACCATGGCTTGTCCATCGGGAGCCCGTCATCAAAGCGAATGGTCGGCCACTGCTCGCGAGCAAAGACGAAATGATGCTGGGGATCGATACGCGGGTTGTCCTGCACCTTGGAGGACGCCAAAAGTTGCGTCGTCTCCTCGGCCGGATAACCCGTGTACCGATAACTCACACGAATTTTGTCGCCAGGTTTCGCCGTGACAGGTTCGAACGAGACGCCGGTGTCATAAAACGCGGCACAAACGGCTGTGTTCAGTTTTAGGCGCGACGCGTTTCCCTTGTCGTCGGGAACCTGTACCCATTCCGGTTGGATGCTGTATTCCACCGCGGGTGAAACCCGATGCACATCACCCGTCCGACCGTGCCAGACTCGCAAGCCCTGGTACGTTTCGATGTCGTCCAGAGTGCCCGGATCGAACGGAGACAGGGGACGATACGTCATCTTGTCAGCGCGATCGCGAATCAGCAGATACCGCCAGCGGAATGGGTCGAGCGGCGTGTGGTGTTCGAAGTCGAATCCATAGCGGAACAGGAACGGTTCGCCGGGGAGCACTTCCAGTTCACTCTCGATGTCGTAAGTGTACGTCCCGCGATTGGAGTCATATCCAACCACGAGCGAGCTTCGAGTGACAAAGCGGTCTTTGATGTGACGAGCCGACCAGGTTGCTCGCACCGATTGTTCCTCACTCTTCACGATCGGAGCGGTCCAGGTCACCATCGCCTCTTTGTACGCCCCCTGGTTTTCCAGTCCCCAGTGCGAATCGAATGTCAGCAGCGGTTTGAGGCCGGGCCGCAGTTTGGCGAACATGCTCGGATCCTGCTCGTGATGCAGTTGCAGAATCGGTTCGTTGTCGTCAAAAACGAAGAGCCTCCCGCCAAGCCACTTTCGCGTGGTCAATCGCAGCTGGTGCGGTAATGGGGGTGGAGTCGTTTCGGCCTCGACCTCTCTTACCGCCAAATCGGAGAACGTAACGCGCGCCGCGCTCGAAGCACCGACCGCGATACGCCCGGTGTCAATTCGTGGTTCGAGCCGATCGACGTAGTGAATCAGTTCCCGGTCGTCAACGAAGACTCGCCATACGGAACCTGCCGCCTTCACGCGGAGTTTGATCGGGGTCTGTGTCTTCACGGCACAAGGGACCGACCGCACATAACCACCGTCGGGAAAGCGAACGAGCGCGACCTCCTGGTACTTCGACGACAACTGCACTCGGTACCCGTGCGCTCCCTCTTCCGCTCCGCGCAGCACGACTCCCGCTTCGAAACCGCGATCCTCGAATTTCGGGTCGGGCCAGGCATGCCAAGATGATCCGAAGAAACTGAATTCGGTCGCCGGGCTTTCAATCGTCACCGTCGCCGAGACATCCACGTTGGCCGAATCGGTCGGCGCGACAAGGTAGCGCCATTCGTTCGACTGGAGCGTCGTGGCTTGGGCAGTCACGGCCGTAGGACGCAATTTCGCCGGCAATGATTTCCATTGGGTGAAGTCGTTGGCCAAGCCTCTCGCTGCCTGCAACAGGCAAACGATCACGAAGAAACAGCGATACCATCGGGTGATGTTCATCAATGGGGAATCCTTGAATGTCGGTGGCGATGATCGGCTTGGGAGTCGCGCCCGAGCGATTCAACACGTAGCGGCGCTCTTCCTCTGCACTTCTCTGCGGTCTTGGTGCCTCCGCGGTGTATTATGGCCGTGGAAACCGCAGAGTTCCAGAGTGTAACGGTCCAACTGCGGACGATCTCGAAGAACCGGTCTTGTCCTGACGACCTTGCTCGCTGTTCCACTCGGCGCCACTACGGGATCGATTGAGCGATGCGACAGCAAGGATGGCAGATATACCGATTCGCTCCGCCAAGGCCCGAACGTCGGCGTTCTCGCGCGGCTGTAAGCCGTCGCCAGCAACGGCTGGTTGTGCATTCTATTCTCCTTGCTTCGTGGGATCGGTCAGGCGGCCCAAGAAGAGGATGCTCCCGGTCGCATGGTCTCGGATGACGAAGAGGAAGGGATGATCTGCTCTGAAAACGGGATAGCGCTGTATGCTTCTGGTCTGCATCTCGACCGCTGTTGCGCCTGCGGCCTCGGTGCCTTCCTCATTCACGTCCACATAGGCCTTGTGCTTGATCTGCGCAATCCAAAGTTCTCCCTTGGGCCAGCCCATGCCGCGGAAGTCAGCCTTGTCTGCATCAAACGCATCCTTGATGCCCAACGCCTGGCATGGCGGGACCAAGTCATAGCCAGTCTCCAGTTTGAAACGGGGCACAAAGACTTGCGCCTCGCGTTCCGTTTGCTTGTCGGCTTCCGCAAACCACTGGGTCAGCGTTTCAGCCGTCAGCATCTTCTCCAGCGCGGCCAATCCGTCCACGGCCTTCGGCAAGATAATGACCATGGACAACGTCTTGCCGTTGTATGGCATGACGAGCGCTTGGAACCCGTTCTTGTCCAGCAGCTTGAATTGTCCCTTCTGATACATGAGAGACACCGTGACTTCCTTGCCGGTCGCTGGCCGGAACGGCGCGTCTTGTGTCGCCTTGCGTTTGAACCGGCTGGCCCAGTTTCCTTTGAAGTAGATGGCGTTCAGGAGCACGCATACGGAATTGGGCGACAACTCCTCCAGGATCTTTTCGATCTTGCCTTCGGTCTTCTCTTTCACCCAACCGTTGATCTTATCCAATCCGCCGGGAAAAATCCCCGCGTCGAAGTTCTCCCGCAAAACTGCTTCAAACTCCTTACTCACACCGCCACCGGTGAGACAGAGCCCGTTGGCGATGTTCAGATTGTGGCCGCCATTGCGGGCACTGGCTTGAATGGCCGCGTTAAGGGATTTGAAGGCGGCCGGCAGTTGTTCCGGTGTTGCGGCGAACTCCAGCGCCTTGGCCATTTCGACGGCAGTGTTTTCCCACGCCCCGGCATAGGTCATGCCCATGGCAGACGAGATGCTGTAGGGCGAGAAAAAGAGATTCCCTTCCGTCGGCGCGAGCTTGCCGTACAGACTCAAGGCAAATTCCGTGTTGTCACGCGCCAAGGAACTGATATCCGATTCCGCCCCTATTGCAGCGGTAGAGCCAAGAATCCCACTCAACATGAGGACGAGTGCCACCCACTTGGTCGTCTGTTTCATCTTCATCTTCTCCTCTTGCACAACGCCCAAAATCACCCGGTTGCCGCCAAGTGACTTTGACTGCAGTAAACGCCCGATCGGCAACTCGGGTGCATTTTTTTGTGTACACCCGGCATGGGCGTGGTTTTATGGGGTGCCGTTCCGAGAGGAATCAGTCCCCTGTGCGAGGTTGGGAGCCTGAAGGAGATCAGCATACCAAATGACCACTCCGATCGGCAAAGCACGAAGTGAGGGCAACTGCTCCGGGGCGACACGGGGTGGGAAACCGCCGGTGCTCGATGCGCGCCTTGTTTCGCCAATAGTCCTGGCTACTCAGTTCACCGAACGCCAACCAGATTCCGGGATGCATCGTGAGGTGGTCGGCGGCATCGCCTTCGCGAGGCGGATGGTTGCGCGTCACCTTGGTTCCCTCAGGTGAATACACGTTCGCGAAATAGGGAGAGACCAGGGCTAGAGCGATGAATCCAAGCAAGAAAATGCGCGACATAGAATTTTTCCTTTCGAGTCCGTTCGAGTTGGCCGACATTTGCTGACACTGCCCAGAGGGTACCCAGAGACGGGGATCCGGGGGGCTGGCGGCGTGAGTCGGCGTTTTGCCGATGCCTTGAAACGGGGGCTGTGTACCGTTACCCTGACGGGGTGGCGGTACACAAGCAACAACGGGAGAACCCGCGTGGCAAATCCAGACGAGGTTGCGATAGTATTGCGGGGAGCGAAAGCAATTGCGGAAGCACGAGGCACCAGCCACGAAAAAGTCGCTTCGTTTGACCTGAGCGGTGCCAACCTGAACGGTGCCGTCCTGACCGATTCCGACCGGAGAGGTATCATTCTGCCGCAGGATTGAGGCACCTGAGAATGGCCACAAGTCACTGCGACAACATCGGCTTCGCAACCATTTGATGACATCGAACGTGGCCATCGAAGTGCGCCGTGTACAGGTCAGCCTGATTCGGGTGCAGATCGAAGTCGAAGATGTCGCTGGGGGTCTCCAGCAGATGAAACACATCTTCCTCGCCCGGGTTCCAGAATCCGATCTCCTTTTGGACGACGCCCAGCATGATTCCAGTCGGATGGTAGAGTGCGCGCCACATCGTAGCGTCGAGTTCCTTTTTGATGGACTCCTGCTTGGGTAGCTTTTCACCGCTGTCCCAGTTGAATGAGAGAGCGACGGCTCGGCGAGCCCCTGCTGGAGCGTTCGAAGTCTTGTGCAGGCCGGTCGCGGTGAGCCGTTTCAGATCGGGGCTGAACGCCAGATTGATGATCCCTCCGAAAGGAGCGAGATCTCCGATGAGGTTGTGAATCTCGGAAGCGTCGAACTTCCTCACCAGCTGCCCAGCGTCACTCCGCCAGTGGTGGATGTTGCCAGTGATGTCACCGCTGACGAGTTCCTGCGAACCCGGCACGAAGTGGAGACAGTATGGGATGCTGGAATGTCCGGGCAACTCACGAATCAGTTGTCCGTCCGTCGCGTTCCAGACCTTGACCAGCCGATCATTGCCGCATGTCGCCAGAAGTTGCCCGTCGCCGCTGACCGCCAGACCGCGCAGCCAGCCCTGGTGGGCCTGAATCCGGCGTACAGGCTGAGGCGCTGCGGCGCCAGTCTCCCAGGAAATGAGCTGGCCGTCGTAGCCTCCTGAATAAAGTGTCGCCCCATCGGGAGAGAAGCCCAACGTGCGAATCCAATTGTCGTGACCGGTGAGAGCTGTCTTCGTTCCGGTCGCGATTTCCCAACGCTGGATCGTGTAGTCAATGCCGCCAGCCACAACGAATCGACCCATCGGATCGACGCGGCAGCAAAGCAGCCGGGCGTTGTGCTCCCAATCGTGGATCTGCCTGGCGGTCTTGGGATCGAAGACCGGGGCGACGGTCGTTTCAGCGTTCATGCCAGCAACTCCTCGATCGGACCATACGCTGGATCGGCGATGGGGAACTGTCGACCAGCCACATCGAAATGCCCTGATGAGTCGATACCAACGGCTCTCAAGTAGGTGTGAAACAGGTGGCGATGATCGACTTGCCGCTCAACCACCTCGACGTAGGGAACTTCCTGTTCCACCAGTCGCCGTGCCAGCAGAAGTTGCATAGAGAACGGCGACGTCCCATAACCAGCCTGGACCGCTTCAGGCTCGCGAGAAATGTCGAACAGCTCCCGTCGCTCCATCATTCGGAGTGCCTGTTCGTAGCTTTGGGTGTAGGCGTCCATCTCGGCTGACTGTACGCGGGATCGGTGTCGATTGTTGACAAATCGGCGCCAGTCGTGACGGCGACTGTCGATGGCGACAGTCATGCCATCAGGGAGTTGCGTATTGACGATCCCTCCCTTCTCGGCTCCGACATTGACGCTGGCATACCGCGGTCCCAGATAGGCCGCATTGTTGCTGCGCCCGCCGACTCCTTCAGGCATCGTGCGGATATGACCAGGAAGGGGAGAGTCCGTACGTTCCAGCCCCTTGGCAACCACAGCCCCAAATTCCGGATACTCCGTCGCCGTGCGTGTCGTTCGCCCGCTGCGGATAATGTTAGTGGCCAAACCATGGTCGTCCAGTCCGGTACTCATGCTGCGCACGAGGGCCATGTGATGCATCTGCTTCGCCGTATGCGGGAGCAGTTCAGAAATGTGAATTCCGGGGACCGACGTGGGAATCGACTTGAATGGGCCTCCCGTTTCGAGGTCGGTCTTGGAGTGCCATGAATCGAACTGGCTGAGTCCGCCGCCCAAGTAGATCACGACGACCGACTTACCCTTCTTAGACACCTCTCCCGCACCGAGCGGATGCGAAAACAGACTCATCCCTGCCGCGAGCGTTCCTGCTCCGGTCAGAAAGTCTCCGAGGAACTGCCTGCGTCCGAGCGTGTGCTCACTCGAACCACAGGGACGATAGCCAGGAGCAGTCATCGAAGTGCTCCTGCGAGATTTGGTGGTTGTCGCACCATGCAATGACCTCTTACTATGGCCTTCCCCCGATCTATGTACCACTCCGAATGAGAGGATCTGGGGTAAAGCGAGCGGCGAACTCCGCCGGGGTCTGGTAGTCTAACGCACTATGTGGTCGGCGGTGATTGTAATCGAGCCGCCAGCAATCGACGACCCAGCGAGCTTCCGCCAGGCTCAGGAACAACTCACGGTC
>Ga0194120_10006015_pt1 | contig 17419 bp, 18 predicted proteins | sample TA2MahCa65mmetaG_FD_148642 | JGI IMG/M metagenome (GOLD analysis project Ga0194120, IMG submission 148642) | Freshwater microbial communities from Lake Tanganyika, Tanzania - TA2015019 Mahale Deep Cast 65m | ecosystem: Environmental > Aquatic > Freshwater > Lake | place: Tanzania: Lake...
CGAGAGCTCCGCTGCGGCCCCCGCTGTGGCCCCCGGTGCGGGTGCGCGCAGCGCGGGGTTGCGCTCGGGCGTCCGCTGGTCCACCATGCGCGCCTCGGGGATGGGCGCGCGCCGCCCGCCCCCGTGGCGAGCACCTCCACGATGGCGACCACCGAAAAGCCCTCCGCCCGCTCCGACTCGGGCGGAATGTCGTTCGAGCGTCCGATCAAGGAGCTCGAGGCCAAGCTGGCCGAGCTCGAGGCGCTCGCCCTGCGCACCCGGCTCGACATCTCGAGCGAGATCGAGGCGCTGCGCAAGCAGCACCGCACCGCGCTCGAGTCGACCTACAAGGACCTGAGCGCCTGGGAGACGGTCAACATCGCGCGCCACAACGACCGCCCCGTGGCGCTCGACTACATCCACATGCTCGACGACTTCGTCGAGCTGTGCGGCGACAAGTACTTCGCCGACGACAAGGCCATGGTCGCGGGCCTCGCGACGCTCGCGGGGCGGCGCTTCATGCTGATCGCGCACCGCAAGGGCAAGACGACCAAGGAGCGCCTCGCCTGCAACTTCGGCTGCGCGCATCCCGAGGGCTACCGCAAGGCGCTGCGCAAGATGCAACTCGCGGCGAAGCTCGGCCTGCCGATCGTGACCCTGATCAACACGCCGGGCGCGTACCCGGGGATCGGCGCCGAAGAGCGCGGTCAGGCCGCCGCCATCGCCGAGAACATCTTGCAGATGATGTCGCTGCGCACGCCGATCCTCTCGATCGTGATCGGCGAGGGTGGCTCGGGCGGAGCCTTGGGCATCGGAGTGGGCGACCGCGTGCTGATGATGGAGTACAGCTACTACTCCGTGATCAGCCCCGAGGGTTGCGCCGCGATCCTGTGGAAGGATGGCGAGCGCACTCCGGACGCCGCCGAGGCGCTCAAGCTGACGAGCAAGGACCTGATCAAGCTCGGCCTGATCGACGCGGTCATCCCCGAGCCCTTGGGTGGAGCGCACCGCGCTCCGGCCGTGGCGATGGAAGAGGTCAAGCGCACGATCCTGCGCGAGCTCGACGCCCTCGGCGGACGCGACAGCGCGACGTTGGTCCGCGAGCGACGCAAGAAGTTCCGCCAGATGGGGTGGCTCTCGGGCCGCTTCCCGACCGTCTAGACCCCGCCCCACACGTCCGTTCCACAGGGCAGCCCCACAGGGCCGTCCCACACGTCCGTTCCACAGGGCCGTCCCACAGGGCCGTCCAGCGCGCGGGTTCGACGCCAATCGCGGGTTTGGCGCAAACCACGGTCCCGGGCGCCAACAGCGGGCCTCGGGGCGCGTAGGCTCACGTTCAGGTAGCCCGCGGGGTCTCGAATCCCCGCGGCGTTGGCCGATGAGAACCGCCCAGCCCATGGCGCACGCGCTCCCCCCCGAGGACGAGCCTCCCCCGAGTCCTGACTCGGACGAGCCTTCGTCGAAGGACGCGCGTGCCCCGGCTCCCGATCCGGCCGAGGCGGAGGTGATCCGCAGGGCGGCGCGCGGGGAAGAGCAGGCCTTCGAGGCGCTGGTGAAGTCCCATCAGGCGCGCGCGTTCCGCGTCGCCCGCCATCTGGTGCCCAGCGACGACGACGCCCAAGACATCGTGCAGGAGGCCTTCCTGCGCGTCTTCCGCAGCTTGGAGCGCTTCGACTACCAGTACAGCTTCTCGACCTGGCTCAACCGCATCGTCACCAACCTCGCCATCGACCACCTGCGGCGGCGGCGGCTCGTGACGCAGTCCTCCAACGGCGAGGACGACGACGGCGAGAGCTGGGATGCGCAGTTGCCGAGCAACGCGCCGCCACCTTCGCACTCGATCGAGGCGCAGGAGACGGCGGGACGGGTGCGCGCGTGCATCGCCGCGCTCGCCCCGCACTTCCAGTCGGTGCTCACGCTGCGCGAGATCGAAGGGCTGCCCTGCAACGTGATCGCGAAAATCGTCGGCGCGACCCACGTCACCGTGCGCTGGCGCCTGCACCGCGGGCGCAAGCTGTTCCTCGAGGAGTGGGAGCGACGGGAGCGCGTTGCCGAGCTGCGCCGAACACCAGCGACCGACAAGAACGAAGCTCGCCCCAACGCGAGCCGAGCGCGCCACGTACCCCTTCGAGAGACGGACGATCAGGCATGAACCGCGAACCGATCGACTGCGCCAGCGTCCTCGAGCACCTGCTCGAGCGCGATGACGAGACCCCCGCGAGTCCGGAGCGCGCCGCGGACTGCGCCGCCCACCTCGGACAGTGCTCGACCTGCCGTGCGCAGGCCGAGCGTCTGGGCCTCGCCCTCGCCGCCCTGCGCGAGCGCGCCAGCGATCCGGTGCCCGCGATCGACGTGTGGTCCCGCGTGCGCCCGACGCTCGCGGCCGAGGGTCGGCTCGCGACCGACGAACCTACTCCGGCGCCGTCGGGCGCCCTGCCCTCGGACGCCGCTCGAGCTCGCCCCCAACGTCTCCTGACACGTTTTTCGGGGCGTCTCCCGCGACTGTTCCCTGTAGTTTCCCCTGAAGTTTCCCCTGAAGTTTCCCCTGAAGTGTCTTCTCGAGGCAGCGCGGCGGTGCGCCGCGCGAGCGTGCTCGCCGCGGCCGCCGCGGCCGTGGCGCTGGTCTGGCAGTTGCTCCTGTCCAACCCCGCCACGACGGCCACGGATTCCGCGCTCGCCAACTCGCACACGCCGACCACCGCGTCGGAGCCCGTGCTGGTCGCATCGCCCGCAGGGGAGGCGCTCGCTCCGATCGGGACAGTCCCGTTCACGGGCGCTCCCGAGCTGCTGCCCGCTCCGTCGTCCGCCGGGACGGGCGGGGGTCTGCGTCGCGCGCCGGGCGAAGAGCGTCGGCGCGACTTCTCCGTTCCGTTCGAGTCCACCACCGGTGTCAGCACGGGATCGCTCGCGAGCGATCGCGAGCTGCGCTGACGCCGATCGACGCGCGCGGTCGTTCTCCGCGCACGCCACCTTGCCATCACCACTCCCAAGGGGCCGCGCGCGTCCCCAGCTCGCCGCCGCGAGCCAATCGCGCGCTCCAACCATGCACCTCACCACACTCGTCTCGCTCGTGCTCGGCAGCGCCACGCTCGGCGCCTCGTTCCAACCGCTCGCGACCGTCGCCCAAGGCCAACTCGTGCGCGTGGCGCCGACCGCGCCCGCGACGAGTGCCGACATCGAAGGTTGGAAGAACAAGCTCGCGGCGTCCGACCTTGATCTGCGCGAGCAGTCCTTCGAGGCGCTCGTGAACGCCGCTCGGCGCGACGAGAGCCTGCGCGCGGCGCTCGAGGGCTGGGCGCGCGACGAATCCAGCGTCGAGCTGGCGTGGAGCGCGCGGCTGGCGCTGCGCGAGCTCGGTGCGCGCCACGCCGCGGGTCAAGCCCCGCGCGCTCGCCGCGGCGTGTGGTTCGTCGATCCGTTCGGGCAGGACTTCGATCTCGACGAGCTGCGCCGCGAGCTGTTCGAGGACCTCGACCACTCGCTCCCCGGCTTCTCTCGCCGCGGCGGCCCTCCGGTCCCTCCCGCCCCGCAGAGCGGAAGCGGTCTGTCGACACGCAGCCAGTCCGAGTCGATCTCGCTGGAGAGCGGGCCCGGCGGCGTCAAGTGCAAGATCTCGCGCAGCGAGAACGGCCAGACCACGACCGAGGAGTACAGCGCGAAGTCGATCGACGAGTTGCTCGAACAGCATCCTGAGCTGCGCGGCAAGATCGGCGAAGGCACTGCGCACGCCGGTGCGCACGCCGGTGCGCACGCGGGAGGGGGCTGGCCCCTCGATCCGCAGCGCGAAATCGCGCCCGAGGCTCGCACGGACAACCGCACGGACATCCGCACTGACATCTTGGGCGTGGCGATCGTGCCGCTCCCCGCGGAGGAAGCGACCGCACTGGGACTCGAGCCGGGCGTGGGCCTGCGCATCGAGCGCGTCGAGCCGCTCACCATCGCGGCGCAACTCGGCCTGCAGCGCGGCCACGTGCTGATCGAAATGAACGGCGTGTCGCTGCGCTCGCGCGACGACGTCTCGCGCCAGCTTCAGGCTCGCGAGGCGCACGGTTCGATCGAGGTGATCGTGATCGATCGCTGGGGCCAGCGCCGCACGCGCAGTTGGAAGCCGACTGCGTCGCGGCAGGTGTGAGTGCGGCAGGTCTGAGCGAGCGCGAGCGCGCTACCCGCCGAACGCGCCGAGTTGGCGCTGGCATTCCACCAGCATGTCGGCGGCGCGCTTCATGTCGGGGTGCTCGAGCCCGAGCGCCGAGAGCTTGATGAACTGCTGCAAGTCCTCGCGCGCCTCGCGCAGCCGTCCGAGCTCGACGTAGAGCTGCGCGCGGCGGCTGTAGACCTCGGCGCGGCTCGGATCGAGCGCGAGCGCCGCCGAGAGTTGCTCGGCGGCCGCCGCCTTGCGATCGAGCGCGAGGAGCGTGGTCGCCGCGGTAAGGTGCGTCGCGGCCAACAGCCGCGAGCTCGCTTGCAGACGCCGACGCAGCTCGCCCTCCTCGAGCGCGGAGAGGTTCGGTCGCTGGAGGTCCGACTTCCAGAACTCGATCTCGACCTCGGCCACGTCGAGCAACTGGCGCGACCAGCCGAGGCTGGCTTCGAGGTCGCCCTCGAGCACGCACACGCGCTGCAAGCCGTTGAACGCGGGAACTTCCGAGGGCCGCGCCTCCAGCACGGCGAGGTAGCTCTCGCGCGCCTCCTTCCACGCCGCGGCGGCGTCGTGGCGCAACTCGGCGCCGCGCCGCTTGGGATCGGTGGCGCGCGTCGCGGTCTGCCCGTTCTCGACCTTCTCGGCGGACTCGCGGTAGAGCACGCCCTGGCGCTCGCGAGTCTCCGCCAGCCCGAGCAGCGCGCGATAGTCCTTCGCGCGGGCCTGTTCGCGGAACAGCTTCTCCGCGACGAACAGGTCGTCGCGCCCCCCCGCGCGCAGACGCATCCAAGCCTTCATCAGGAGCAGGCCCTGATCCTCATCGTCGAGCTCGAGCCCGAGGTTGACCTGATGCTCGGCCTGCGCGAACTCGCCGGCGTCGTAGTACTTGCGCGCGAACTCGCGGTGCAGGGTGATGCGCTGCTCGTCCGTGACGCCGCCCTCGTCGGTCTTGCAGGCGGGTGCGACGAAGGCAGCGAGGGCGAGGAGCAGCGCGAACGGACGCGAGAGCGGTCGGTTGGACATGGAATGCTCACGGGCGGGATTGCTCACGGGCGGGATTGCTCACGGGCGGGATTGCTCACGGGCGGGGATGGCTCGCAATGGGGGTTTCCTCGCCCCGGGGGCGTGGAGCGCGGAGCCTAGCAGGCCTCAAGCGCGCGCGGGATCGAGTAGCCGTCGGAGGCGCTCCGGTTGCACGCGCAGGGCGAGAACCCTGCCGCCGGAGAGCGTCACCAGACCGGGCTTCGCGCCGCGCGGCTTGTGGACTTCCTTGCGGCGCGCGACGTGCACGTTGACGCGCGTGGCGTCGCGCAGCGGCGAGAAGTGGGCCGCGAGGTGCGCCGCGTCGAGCAGGTCCTCGGGGTCGGGCTCGGCGCCCTTGTCGAGCACGAGGATCACGTGGCTGCCGGGGCTGTCGGCGGTGTGCAGCCACAGATCGCCGCCCTTGCTGTGGTGGAAGGTGAGGTCGTCGTTGTCGGAGGCGTTGCGCCCGACGCGGATCTCGGCGCCGTTCTTGCCGCGATAGAGCTTGTAGGGTTTGCGCGGCTCGGGAGCCTTGCGCTCGCGCTCCTCGACGGTCGCCTGCGCGCGCTCGAGCAGGCCCTGCGCGATGGCGCGCTCCTCGAGCGCCGCCGCGTCGCCCGCGGCGTCCTCGCAGCCCGCGGCGAGCGCGCGCAGGCCCGCGAGCTTCTCGCGCGCGAGCTCGAGCTCGCGCTCAACCGTCTCACGCGCGCGCACGAGCTTCTTGTAGCGCTCGAACACGAGCTCCACGTTCTCGCGCGCGCTGCGGCGCGGATCGAGCTCGATGCGGCGCTCGCGCGGCTCGAGCGAAAACGGATCGGGCACGTTCACCGCGCTCATGCCGCGCTGCACGAGGTGCATGCTGGCCTTGAGCGCCTCGCCGTCCTCGCGCACGCTGTCGGCGTTCGACGAGGCCGCGAGGCGCTGCTCGAGTCCGCGCACGAGTGATTCGCAGCGCTCGAGCTTGCGCGCCACGCGCTCCATGAGGTCGCGCCGCGCGCGCGCGGAGGCGAGCTCCGCCACCGCGCGGCCGAGCACCTCCTGCACGAGGAACGACAGCGGCGCGGCAGAGTCCGCGCGTGCCTCACCGGCTTGCGGCGGCGGCCCGAGGCGCGCGGCGAGGCCGGGCTCGCCGGCGCTCTCGCGCGGACTGCCCGGCGGCGGAGTCCACGGTGCGCCGAGTTGCAGCCGCGGCGCGCTCTTCGCGGCTCCAGGAGGCGCGACGAGCACGTCGAGCACCTTGTCGGCGGGACCGAGCAGCACGAGGTTCGAGTGTCGACCGACGAGCTCGGCCACGAGCGTGCGACGCTCGCCGCGGATCGCGTCCTCGAACTCGAGCAGCACGATGCGGTCGCGCCCGGCCTGCGAAATGCGCCGCAGGCGCGCGAGCGCGAGCTCTTCGGCGCAGCGGCGGAAGAAGGGACCCGCGGGAGCGTCGGGGCGCTCTTGACGCGCGGTCTGCAAGTACAGGCGCGGACAGTCGCCGTCCGCGGAGAGGTGCAGCTTGCGCACCAACGTGCGACCGTCGCTCGACGCCTCGAACTTGAAGTAGAGCACGAGGTCGCGCGGCGGCAGCGCGACGAGCTCGGCCATGTGCGCGCCGACGACGAGCGGCGCGAGCTCGGCGACGAGCGCGCCGACTTCGAGCGCGGACAGGCCGCTCGCGCGTCCCGCGCTCACGGCCTGTCCTTGCGCGTCGGACGCGGTTCGCGCTCCTCGGGCAAGCCCGCTCGCGCGCGCGTGTCGAGCCTCGCGCTCAGGCAAGCTCCTCGGCGACGTTGTAGATCCACGGCGTGGAGATCGGCGTCCAGTTGCAGACCTCGGCGCAGTCGCCGAAGAAGTTGGCGAGCTCCGAGGCGGCCGACTCGGGGCCGTCCGAGCCGTGCACGAGGTTGTTGGAGAAGCTCATGCCCAGATCGCCGCGGATCGTGCCCGGGGCGGCCTTGCGCGAGTTGGTGGCGCCCATCATGCCGCGCACGACCTCGATCGCGTCGACCCCTTCGAGGGCCAGCGCGACGACCGGCGACGAGCTCATGTACTTGACGAGGCCCGGATAGAAGGGCTTGGCCTTGTGCGGCTCGTAGTGCTTTTCGAAGGTGCTCGCGGGGAAGCTGCGCAGCTTCATGGCGACGAGCTTGAGGCCCTTGTGCTCGAAGCGGGAGAGGATCGTGCCGACGAGGCCACGCTGGACGGCGTCGGGCTTGAGGAGGACGAGGGTGCGTTGGACGGCCACGGCTAGCTTCCTTCCGGAGAACGATGGTGGGGGACGATGCTGGCCTCGCTCCGGCGCGTGCCGGGCGAAAAACAGGGGCGAAGAGTCTAGCAATGCGGGACGCCGCCCCCAAGCTGCCCGCAGCGACCACATTGGCCGCGTTTTTATGGGCTCCTAGAGTGTTGACTCAGGCCCTTGCATCCCTATCCTCCTTGGCCCCGAAGTCGAGCGGGGCGCCGCGCGCGCTCCGCGAGACCCACGGGAACTCGGTCGCGATTTTGTCCCACGCTCCCCCGTGCGACGCCGCGCTCCGAGCGCTCTCCCAACAAGCCAGACGACGAAGGATGCGTGCGGTGCGCCCGAGCAGGGCGCGCGGCGCGTGCACGACGTGGACCACGACACCCCGAAAGCGCCGCGTGCGCCGCGAGGGCCCGCCGATCCGCAGTACATGAAGTACGCGGGCGCGGGGTTGCAGTTCGCGTTGACCTTTCTCGCCTGCGGGGCGCTCGGCTGGTGGCTCGACGGAAAGCTCGGCACATCACCGTGGCTGATGATCGCCGGCATCCTGCTCGGCGCCGCGGGAGCGATGTACTCGCTCGTGCGACGCCTCGGCTAGGTTCCGCGATCGGCCAGGTTCCGTGATCGAGACGTGCGCGCCCGGTTGTGCCGAGTGCCGCGCGGCTCCCTCCCCGCTCGTACGCCACCCTTCACAGACGCCTCCCGTGACTTCCAAGAGCTCCTACCTCCTGCTCGCCACCGGCCTACCGGTCGCCGGGCTCGTGGCGTGGCAGCTCGGCGCGCGCAGTGGAGCCGGCGCGCTGCTCGGAGTCCTCGCGGCGACCTTCGTGTCCGCGCTCGGGCTGGCTTGGAGCGAGCGCGCGCGCCGTCTGGGCCGCGGCCGTCCCCTCGAGGGCGTGGCATTCACCTTCCTCGCCAAGCTCGGATTGCTCGGCGCCGGCGCGCTGTGCCTGCGCTTCATCCCGGCCGCGGGGGAGATCTTCGACTGGTCCGCGTACCTACTCGGATTCGCGGCCGCGGTGCTGTGGGCGATGCTCGCGACCTCGCTGCCGCACCTGCGCTCGCTGCGCCCCGCACGGAGCAGTGCCCAATGACCCGTTACCTCCTCTCGCCCCGCGGTCTCGTCCTGCTGGCCATCGTGGTCGCGGCCTGCGCCGTCGCCACGCTGTTCGCCTCTCACCACCACGAGAACGACGTCTTCCAGCAGCTGTTCGCGCACTTGAAGCCGTCTGCGCTGCTCGGAGCCGACCACCAGCCGATCGGCATCCACGCCGGCTGGCTGCCGTCGCTCTTCACGCTGGACTCCGCCGGTCACGACACCGACACGCTGGTGCTGACCAACCTGCAGGTGTTCCAGTTCGCGGCGGTGGCGTTCGTGCTCGTCGGCTTCTCCGGCGTGCCGCGGTACCTGCGCACCGGCAAGGGCGATGCGATCAGCAAGATGTTCGCGGGGTTCGTGCTCTTCATCCGCGACGAGATGGTCTTCCCGGTGATGGGCAAGCAGCACGGCGCGCACTTCCTGCCGTACTTCCTGTGCGTGTTCTTCTTCGTGATGTTCCAAAACGTCTTCGGTCTCTTGCCGCACTCGGCGACCGCGACCGCCTCGATCGCCGTGACCGGAGCGCTCGCCGGCATGACGCTCTTGGCGATGATCGGCGGCGGCATGGCCGTGCAGGGACCGATCGCCTTTTGGAAGCACCTCGTGCCGCACGTCCCGCTGCCCTTGTGGCCGCTGTTGTTCGTGATCGAGGTGATCGGCCTGCTCGTCAAGCCCTTCGCCCTCACCATCCGTCTGTTCGCCAACATGACCGCCGGGCACCTGATCGTGCTCTCGTGCATGGGTCTGATCATGTTCTTCGCCGACTCGGGCGCGAACGCGGTCGCGGGCTTTGGCTCCGCGCCGCTCGCGGTCGGTTTCGGCGTGTTCATCATGATCATCGAGACCTTCGTCGCGGTCCTGCAGGCCTACATCTTCACCCAGCTCTCGATCATCTTCGTCGGAGCCTCCGTCCACCCCGAGCACTGATCCCAGCGCGCGGGGCCACCAGCCCAACGAGGCTGGCCGTCTCTCCCACGTCTCTGTATTCCCACGACCACCAACGAAAAACTGATACATCCATGATGACCCCCTTCGACTTCGTCGCCGTTCAGGAAGCCGCCAGCAACCAGTGGGCGTTCTTCGGTGCCGCCATCGGCGCCGGTGTGACCGCCATCGGCGCGGGCATCGGCATCGGCCGCATCGGCGCCTCGGCCAACGAAGGCATCGCCCGCCAGCCGGAAGCCGCCAACGACATCAAGGGCGGCTCGCTCATCCTCGCCGCCTTCATCGAAGGCGTTTCGCTGTTCGCCATCGTCGTCGCGCTCCTGATCGCGCTGAAGTGAGCCCCGCGGCTCGCCGCGCGACCCGTCGTGGGTAGCTCGCGCGAGCCTCGAACGCTGGAGTCCGAATCATGTACATGCTTCTCATCGAAGGTGCCGGAGAGGCCCACGGCGGCGGGTTGAACCCGTTCGACCCGGCCGGCTTTGGCGGCATGCTCTGGACGTGGGTGATCTTCCTCGCCTCCCTCCCGTTCATGTGGAAGGTGGTCATGGGTCCGATCACCAAGGCGCTCGAGGCTCGCGACGAGCAGGCGAGTCGGGCGATCCTCGAGGCCGAGCAGGCCCGCGAGGAAGCCGCTCGCGCGCGCACCGAAGTCGAGGGCAAGCTCGCCGCGGCTCGCGCCGAGGCGGCCAAGCTCTTGGCCGAGGCCCGCGAGCGCGCCAGCGTGGTCGAGCGCCAGATCACCGACGAGGCCAACGCGCGCACCCAGCGCATGGTGGCCGAGGCCACGGCCACGATCCAGACCGAGCGCGACAAGGCGCTGGCCACGATCCGCGAGGAAGTGGTCGATCTCTCGATGGCCGGTGCCCGCGTGGTGCTCGGCCGCAACGTCGGCTCCGACGACGACCGCCGCATGGTTTCCGACATGGTCGGCAAGCTCAAGGTGGCCAAGAAGTGAAGATCGGGCTGGTCACCGCGCGCTACGCCACGGCGCTGTTCGAGCTCGCCCGAGACAAGGGCGTGATCGCGCAGGTCGGCGCCGACATCGAGCGGCTGCCCAAGGAACTCGCCAACGGCGAGCTCTTCGACGCCCGCGTGGCGCCGGAGGCCAAGCGCAAGCGCATCGAAGCGCTCGCGTCCAAGGCGCACCCGCTGTTCGCCAATTTCTTGCGCCTGTGCTTCGACAAGCGCCGCCTGCAGGTGTTGCGCGAGCTTCCGGACGCGTTCCGGCGCTGCGCGCTCGCCGACCGCGGCGCCGTCGAAGGTGTCGTCGAGTCCCCGCGCCCGCTCGGGCCGGGCGAGCTCGCCGAGCTGCAGGTGTCCGTCAAATCCGTGCTCGGCAAGGAAGTGCTGCTCGAGCAGCGCGCGAACCCGGAGCTGATCGCCGGCGTCCGCGTGCTCGTCGACAATCGCCTGATCGATCAGTCCGCCCTCGGTCGCCTCGAAGGTCTCGAGCGTCGCCTCCGCACCTCGCGCGTCCAGTAGAACCGCCCCTCTCCACTCACGCACCCCGCGTAGCCACAAGAAGAGTCAGAACATGGAACTTCGTCCCGCAGAAGTGACCTCGGTCCTCAAGAAGGAGATCGAGTCGTACAAGGGTGACACGACGCTGCAGTCGGTCGGCAGCGTGCTGTCGGTGGGCGACGGCGTCGCCCGCGTGTACGGCCTCGACGACTGCATGATGAACGAGCTGATCGAGTTCCCCGGCGGCGTGCGCGGAGTGGCGCTGTCGCTCGAGGAGGACAACGTCGGCTGCGTGCTACTCGGCGACGCCACGAAGATCCGCGAGGGCGACCTCGTCAAGACCAGTGGCCGCATCATCTCGGTGCCGACCGGCAACGCGCTGCTCGGCCGCGTCGTCAACGCGCTCGGCGACCCGCTCGATGGCAAGGGTCCGCTGGCCGTGACGGCCGCCGACTACCTGCCGATCGAGCAGCCCGCGCCCAACGTCGTCGAGCGCGAGCCGGTGAAGCAGCCGCTGCAAACCGGCATCAAGGCCATCGACGCCATGATTCCGATCGGCCGCGGCCAGCGCGAGCTGATCATCGGCGACCGCCAGACCGGCAAGACCGCGCTCCTGATCGACACGATCATCAACCAGAAGCTCACCGGCGGGGGCGATCCCAAGAACCCCGAGCAGGTGATCTGCATCTACGTGGCCATGGGCCAGAAGCAGTCGACGGTGGTCGACGTCGTGCGCCGCCTCGAGAAGGCCGGTGCCATGCCGTACACGATCGTCGTCTCCGCCTCGGCCATGGAGGAGGCCTCGATGCAGTACCTCGCGGCCTACGGCGGCTGCACGATGGGCGAGCGCTTCCGCGACGAGGGCCGCCACGTCGTGATCATGTACGACGACCTGTACAAGCAGGCGCTCGCGTACCGTCAGGTCATGCTGCTGCTGCGCCGTCCGCCGGGCCGCGAAGCGTTCCCCGGCGACGTGTTCAACCTGCACAGCCGACTGCTCGAGCGCGCGGCCAAGCTCTCCAAGGACGCGCCGAAGATCAACCCGCGCTACAAGGCGGGCGGCGGCTCGATCACCGCGCTGCCGGTCGTCGAAACGCAGGAAGGCGACGTGTCGGCCTACATCCCGACCAACGTGATCTCGATCACCGACGGCCAGATCTTCCTCGAGTCCAACCTGTTCAACTCCGGCGTCCGTCCGGCGGTCAACGTCGGTATCTCGGTCTCGCGCGTCGGTGGCTCGGCCCAGATCGGCGCGATGAAGAAGATCGCCGGCGGCCTGCGCATCAACCTCGCGCAGTACCGCGAGCTGCAGGCCTTCGCGCAGTTCGGCTCGGACCTCGACAAGGCCACGCAGGCTTCGCTCACGCGCGGTGAGAAGCTCGTCGAGCTCTTGAAGCAGGGCCAGTACGTCCCGGTCCCGGTCGAGAACCAGATCATGCTGATCCACGCCGGCACCTCCGGCGCCCTCGACGACTTCCCGACGGCCAAGATCGGCGCCTTCGAGAAGGCCTTCCTCAACCACATGAGCGACACGCACCCCGAGGTCGGCAAGGAAATCGTCGACACCAAGGCGCTGTCCGACGGCGCCAAGGCCAAGCTCGACAAGGCCATCGCGACGGTCAAGGCGCAGCTGAAGGGCTGATCCGGTGGCTTCCCTTCGCGACCTGCGCTCACGGATCAAGTCCGTGGGCAACATCAAGCAGATCACTCGCGCCATGGAGATGGTGGCGACGACGAAGCTGCGTCGGTTCCAAGACCGCGCCGTCTCGTCGCGCCCCTATGCGCAGGAGATCGCCCAACTGCTCGGCCGCATGTCGGCCGCGATGGGGGACAAGCTGCACAGCCGCCCGGTGTTCGCCCCCGGGCAGGGCAAGGCCGTCGCGATGCTCGTGGTCGGCTCCGACCGCGGCCTGTGCGGCGCCTACAACTCGGCGCTGTTCGCCGCGCTCGAGAGCTGGCTCGAAGCCCATCCGGGCACCGACGTGCGCTTCTTCGTGTACGGCAAGCGCGCCTACCAGTACCTGCAAAAGCGCGGCCTGCCGATCGAGCGCTACTTCGCCGACCCGCCGCTCGAGAAGATCGACTACCGCCTCGCGAAGTTCACCGCGAAGACGCTGCTCGAGGCCTTCCTGTCGGGCCAGTACAGCGAAGTGCTCGTGCACTACACCGCCTTCGAGTCGATGGCGAAGTACGTGCCCACGACGATCCCGTTCCTGCCCGTGCAGGCCGCCGCTGCCGACGCCAGCGAGCAGGGCGGCGCGAGCGACGTGATCCTCGAGCCCTCGGTGGAGACGCTGCTCGACAAGCTCGTGCCGCGCTACCTCGAGACTCGCATCTTCAACGCGCTGCTCGAGGCCATCACCTCCGAGTACGCCAGCCGCCGCATGGCCATGAAGAACGCCACCGATGCGGCCACCGACATGCAGGCCCTCCTGAAGGGGGTCTACAACCGCAAGCGCCAAGAAGGCATCACCAAGGAACTCCTCGACATCGTCGGCGGCGCGGAAGCGCTGCGCGGCAAGTAGGACACGTCTAGAGCACGCCCATGACCACGACCGCTTCCGCCAATGTTGGCTCCGTCGCGCAGATTTTCGGCGCCGTCGTCGACGTCCGCTTCCCCCCGGGCAAGCTCCCGGCCATCTACAGCGCCATCCTCGTCAAGGACGAGAAGGCCGGCATCGACATGATGCTCGAGGTGGCCCAGCACCTCGGCAACGACGTCGCCCGCTGCGTCGCCATGGCCTCCACCGACGGCTGCCGCCGCGGCATGAAGGCCATCGACACCGGTGCGCCGATCAAGGTGCCGGTGGGCGACGCCTGCAAGGGCCGCATCTTCAACCTGCTCGGCGTGGCGCTCGACGAGAGCGCTGGCCGCGGCAAGGTCAACGCGCAGGAGTCGTGGCCGATCCACCGCCCGGCGCCGTCCTTCGAGCGGCAGGAAGCGATCAGCCAGGTGTTCGAGACCGGCCTCAAGGTCGTCGACCTGCTGTGCCCCTTCGCCAAGGGCGGCAAGATCGGCCTGTTCGGCGGCGCGGGCGTCGGCAAGACCGTGCTCATCCAAGAGCTGATCCGCATCACGGCCGTCGAAAAGGGCGGCTTCAGCGTGTTCTGCGGCGTCGGCGAGCGCACCCGCGAGGGCAACGACCTGTGGCTCGAAATGAGCGAGGCGACCTACAAGACGCCCGACGGCAAGCAGCAGTCGGTGATCGACAACGCCGTGCTCGTGTTCGGCCAGATGAACGAGCCGCCGGGCGCGCGCCTGCGCGTGGCGCTCTCGGGCCTGACCATGGCCGAGTACTTCCGCGACGTGCGCAAGACGGACGTGCTGCTGTTCGTCGACAACATCTTCCGCTTCGTGCAGGCGGGCTCGGAAGTGTCGGCCATGCTCGGCCGCATGCCTTCGGCCGTCGGCTACCAGCCGACCATGGCGAGCGAGATGGGTGCGCTGCAAGAGCGCATCACCTCGACCAAGGACGGCTCGGTCACGTCGATGCAGGCCGTGTACGTGCCCGCCGACGACATCACCGACCCGGCGCCGGTCGCGACCTTCGCGCACCTCGACTCGACCATCATCCTCGAGCGCAAGATCGCCGAGCTCGGCATCTTCCCCGCGGTCGACCCGCTCAAGTCGACCTCGCGCATGCTCGACCCGCAGGTCGTCGGCGAGGAGCACTACAAGGTCGCGCGCTCGGTCCAGCAGGTGCTGCAGCGCTACAACGACCTGAAGGACATCATCGCCATCCTCGGCATCGAGGAGCTCTCCGATGACGACAAGCTCGTCGTCTCGCGCGCGCGCAAGATCCAGCGCTTCCTCTCGCAGCCGTTCTTCGTGGCCGAGCAATTCACGGGCACGCCGGGCGTGTTCGTGTCGCGCGAGGACACGGTGCGCGGCTTCAAGGAGATCGTCGAAGGCAAGCACGACGCGCTCCCCGAGCAGGCCTTCTACATGGTCGGCAGCATCGACACGGCCATCGCCAAGGCCAAGAAGATGGCGAGCTGAACCGATGGCCGGCGCTCTCACCCTGCGCGTCATCACGCCCGACGCCATCGTGCTCGACATCCAGACGAGCGCGGTGCGCCTGCCGGGCGTCGATGGCCAGATCGGCATCCTGCCGCGGCACGCCCACATGGTGGCCGCGGTGGACGTCGGACAGCTCTCGTACAACGAAGGCGGCGTCGAGAAGTCGCTGTTCGTTTCCGAGGGCTTCGCCGAGGTCAAGGGCAACACGCTGCGCGTGGTGTGCGAGGCGGGCGAGCTGCCCGCGGACATCGACGAACAGCGCGCCAAGGAGGCCGAGGGCCGCGCCCGCGCGCGCCTCAAGGCTCAAAAGGGCGGGCCCGACCCCGTCGACCTGCTGCGCGCCGAGGCCGCTCTGCGTCGAGCGATCGCGCGCCAGCGCGTGCTCGGCCTCTACGCGCGCGAGCGCGTCCGTTCCTAGTGCGCGCCGCGGGCGCGCTCTCGTCTCCTTGCGCGCCGCACTCGCGCGCGGGCCTGTCGTTCGGCCGTTGCCCGGCCCACGGCGGGCCGACTTCGTTTTCTCGGAGCGCTGCGTGATGACCCAACAACCTACTTGGCGCCGGACTCACACCTGCGGCGAGCTGCGCCCGACGCACGTCGGGGCGATCGTGACGCTCAACGGCTGGGTGCAGGCGCGCCGCAACCTCGGCGGCATCTACTTCCTCGACCTGCGCGATCGCTACGGTCTGACGCAGGTCGTGATCCCCGAAGCGATCGGCGAGAGCGTGAAGCTCGGACCCGAGTACGTGCTCAGCGTGCGCGGCAAGGTCAGCGCGCGCGTGGGCTCGCAAATCAACAACGAGCGCGCGACCGGTGGCGTCGAAGTGATCGCCGAGGCGGTCGAGGTGCTGTCCTCCTCACCGCCGCCGCCGATCGACCTCTCGGGCTCGACCGAGACGTCGATCGAGACGCGCCTCAAGTACCGCTACATCGACCTGCGCCGTCCGGCGATGCAGCGCAACCTCGCGCACCGCTCGCGCTTCATCAACGCCATGCGGCGCGCCTTCGAGGCTCAGGGCTTCCTCGAGATCGAGACCCCGATCTTGACCAAGGCCACGCCGGAAGGCGCGCGCGACTTCCTCGTGCCCAGCCGCGTGCATCCCGGCGAGTTCTACGCGCTCCCGCAGTCGCCGCAGATTTTCAAGCAGATCCTGATGGTGGCGGGGCTCGATCGCTACTTCCAAGTCGCGCGTTGCTTCCGCGACGAGGACCTGCGCGCGGATCGCCAGCTCGAGTTCACGCAGCTCGACATGGAGATGAGCTTCGTCGAGGAAGAGGACGTGTTCTCCACGTGGGAGAGCGTGCTGCGCGACACGTTCCGCGACGCGATGGGGATCGAGCTCGCGTTGCCGTTCCCGCGCATGCGCTGGGAAGAGGCGATGGAGCGCTTCGGCGTCGACAAGCCCGACCTGCGCTTCGGCCTCGAGCTGCATGCGGCCGACGAGTGGGCCAAGAGCTGCGAATTTCAGGTCTTCCGCTCCGCCGTCAGCTCGGGTGGTCGCGTGATGGGCCTCACCGTCGCGGCGAGCCACAACCTCTCGCGCAAGGACATCACCGAGCTCGAGGCGCTGGCCAAGGGCATCGGCGCCAAGGGGCTCGCGTGGTGGAAGGCCGGCGTCGCCGGTGGCTCCGGTCCGCTGGCGAAGTTCTGCGCCACGAGCGAAGCGGCTAGGGCGCTGATGGCGGCCATGGGAGCGGCGGAAGGGGACACCTGCCTGTTCATCGCCGACCGCAAGTCGCTCACGCGCAAGGTGCTCGGCGAGCTGCGCAACCAACTCGGCCGACGGCTCGACTTGATTCCCAAGTCGAACGGCCCGACCGATCCCGCCCAGTGGCGTTTCACGTGGGTGACGCACTTCCCGCTGTTCGAGTGGGACGAGGACGCCCGCCGCTACTTCTCGGCCCACCACCCGTTCACGGCGCCGGAGGACTGGAGCCTCGATGGGGCCCTCGAAGGCAAGGAGCCGGATCTGGGCCAGCTCTCCAGCCGCGCTTACGACCTCGTGCTCAACGGTTGGGAGCTGGGCTCGGGCTCGGTGCGCATCCACCGCGCGGACGTCCAGCAGAAGATCTTCTCGCTGCTCGGCATCGGTCCCGAGGAGCAGCAGCGCAAGTTCGGCTTCTTCGTCGAGGCGCTGTCCCAGGGCGCGCCGCCGCACGCCGGTTTCGCGCTCGGTCTCGATCGCACCACCGCGCTGACGCTGGGCCTCGACAACATCCGCGAGGTGATCGCCTTCCCCAAGACCGCCTCGGCCGTCGACCTGATGTGCGACGCGCCGTCGCAGGTCGATCCCGAGCAGCTCGTCGAGGTCCACGTCCGCTGCGTCGTGCCCGCTCCCTCCCCCGACTCGACGCCGACCGCGAGCGCGACGCCGAGCGCGCCGCCGACCGCGAGCGCGCCGCCGACCGCGAGCGCGACGCCGATCACGGGCGCGCCGCCGGGCGCGATGCCGACCCCCAATCCGGCCCGCTAGCGCGTCTCGCGCCGTGGGCTTATTCTTGCCACCCGTCCCGAGCCTCGCGCTC
>Ga0194120_10006018_pt1 | contig 17417 bp, 13 predicted proteins | sample TA2MahCa65mmetaG_FD_148642 | JGI IMG/M metagenome (GOLD analysis project Ga0194120, IMG submission 148642) | Freshwater microbial communities from Lake Tanganyika, Tanzania - TA2015019 Mahale Deep Cast 65m | ecosystem: Environmental > Aquatic > Freshwater > Lake | place: Tanzania: Lake...
ACGCCAGAGCGAGCACTTCACCGGTCTTGGGGTCGAGGACTATAGCCACTGCCGAGAGGGCTTTCTCGACTATCACAGCCGGTGCCAGTTCTTCCTCGACGAGTGACTGAATGCGCAGATCGAGGGTCAGGACGACGTCGAGGCCGTCGATGGGCGGCGTTAGCGGTGCAGCAGGATCGATGTGGGGACGCCCCTGAACGTCGAGTTGGTAGATCCTGCGGCCCGATGTGCCGCGCAATAACTCGTCGCAACTCTTCTCCAGCCCGGCAATGCCAACGCCGTCGATGTCGGTAAAGCCTACCACTTGACCGGCCAGCGCTCCGTGCGGATAGACCCGGTGCGTCTCGGTCTGGCGAATCAGGTTCCAATTCCGACGGTCGATCCGGTCGGCCAGTGTCGGTGGTAGTTTCCGCGCCAGATGGACGAAGTCGGCGGCCCGATTGAGTCGCTTCAGATAGTATTCGGTCGAGCGCCCGGTCAGTCGGGCCAGATCGGCTGCCAGCCCGCGAGGATCGGTCACCCGCTTCGGGTTGACGCCCAGGCTTACATAGTTCCCGGCTTGATCGGAGAGCGGAACGCCATAGCGATCGAGGATGTCGCCCCGCCGGGCGGGAGTGATCACCTCGGTGCGATGCTGCAAATCTGCAGTGCGGCTAAGTTCAGGTGCCATCCAGATTTGCAGCATCACCAGGCGCACCAGTATCACCATCGCACCCGCGAGTAAGAGTGCGCGAATGATCAGCAGTCGCCGGAGGCCGGATGGATCGGGCTGGAGCATACCTTAGGTTCAAGATTCGCAAATAAGGAGCAGGCTGCCGATGCGTCAGCCCCGTGTCAAGGCGGCTTGCAGGAGCCGCTTGACTGAGGGAAGCGCACCTACCACACCCATCAGCGGTGCTTCGTGGTGCGTTTCGGTCCAAATCGTATCGGGCGGCACCTCGGGCCAGACCATCCCGAGCCGCTGTCGGGCTAACGCCTCGACCCGTGCCAGTTGCGAATGCTTCAAGAGGTCGCGACGAATCTGACCGGCTTCATCGAGCAGTTGCTGATGCTGCCGTTCAAGGCTTAGATAGCGCGAGGAGTAATGCTCGTAACGTCCCGAACGCCAGATCCAGACCAGCCCGAGGAACGTTGCCATGATTAGCCAGCCCAATAGGCGCGCCTGGGGCTTTAGGCGCGACGCAGCCATAGGGCGGGTATTAGAAGGTGATGACATCGGACAGCCTTCCGTAGCGAGGTTCGACGTTCGATACCAGAAGTGCAAGGTGCAAGGTGTGAGGTGCAGGGTGATAGGTCATTAGTTGCATGCGCGGTGCAACCTCGAATGGGTGCGACAAAGTCTCCACTATGCCCGACGCAACTTCTCAACAACACGCATCCGGGCACTGCGGGCTTGCGGATTGGCCGCCATCTCCGCCCGGTCGGGTCTGATCACATGTGGTGTTAGGATGGTCAGTTCCCAATCTGCATTCATCGCAGAATCGGATACCGCTTCTGCCTTGCCTGCCGGTCGGCTCAAACGGCGAAAGGCTTCCTTGAAAATGCGATCCTGATGCGAATCATAGGCTATGGTCACGAACCTCCCGCCCGGTCGAAGCAGCGCCAGCGCTTGCGAGGCTAAAGCCCGGATTGCCTCCAGTTCGTCATTGGCAGCGACCCGCAACGCCATAAAGACTCTTGACAGCGTTTTGACGCGAAAAGGTCCCCTTACGACCCGACCGACCACGTTTGCCAATTCTCCCGTCGTCGTGAGCGGACGACTCCGGAGGATCAGGTCGGCAAGACGCCCGGCTTGCCGTTCCTCACCGATTTCCCAAAAAAGCGCACTCAACTGGTCTTTGCTCCAACGGTTGACGATCTCGCTGGCGGGAACTCCCCGCCCTGGAGAGTAGCGCATATCGAGCGGTCCGTCGAGGCGATAACTGAAGCCCCGTTCGGAAGTTAGCAACTGATCGAAGGACTGTCCGACATCCGCCAGGATTCCATCCACCGGTTGGAACCGGGCTCTCCCGGCAACTTCTCCTAACTCCCTATAATCCCCCTCCACCACCTGAACCCCGGATCGTCCGGCAAAGCGTTCCCTCAAGTGCCGGACAGCATCGGGATCGACTTCGACGGCTAATACCTCTATCTGCCAATCTGCCCGTTCAAGCAACTCCTCGATGTGTCCGCCGCCGCCGGCGGTGCAGTCTATGAACCGCCTTCCGCCGGTTCCGAGCAGATAATGAACTACCGGCCCAACCAGGACCGGCTTATGCTGGGCATCCAACAGACTCCCCCGCGTCCGGCTATTCGTCGCCCGTCGGAAGTCCGGGCAGCATCGCCGGTTTCGCTCCTTCTGCCGCTGGCCTAAGCCTGCGCCCTACCAGCAACTGCCGGTGCGGTGCTTGATAATCGAAGGTGGTGTCGCCGGTCGCGGCCGGATAGTTGTCGGGATGCCAGATTTCGATGCGGTCGCGCATCCCGACGACCTGAACATCACCCTTCAGTCCGGCAAAGTTCACCAAATGGAGCGGTATCCGCACCCGGCCCTGCCCGTCGAGCAGACATTCGACAGCGCTCCCGTAGAGCCAGCGGATGTAACGGAGGAACTCCTCATCGGGGAGTTCAAGCGACTCGGCGCGCTCCAGCAACTCCTGCCAGATGTTCAGCGGCCAGGCGGCAACGCACCGGCCCAGCCCCGGCGCAAGCACAAAAGTGCCTCGTGCCGAGGGCGACAGGCGATAGCGATAGGACGACGGGATCGCCAGCCGGGACTTGTCGTCAAGGCTGTAAAGATCTGATCCCCAGAAGCCTGGTATGGGTTCATTCCCCACGTTTGTCAACTCTATTCTGAACTGTTCCCCAAATTTCTCCGGTCAATCTACAAAAGGAAGGCCGCGCTGTCAAGTGTTTTGCGCGGCCTTAACGAAAAAAAATCCCCACCCTGTATCTCAGGAGGCGATTTCTAAACCCTTTATATCATATTATCAAGTAGATACTATATTAGGTGTTCGAGTTCTTTATTTATCCAGCGATTGCCGCTGTCACGTGCCTCACGTGACAGCATATGAGCACGAACCTTCCGTCACGTGAGGGCACGTGACGGAAGGTTCGTGGCGTGAGAGACGAATAAGTCAAAGAACTCGTGTTCATTATTCCGATTTTCCGTCTTCAGACTACTAACTGGTGCGATATCAACTTGTCTCGTCCCCCTGCTCAGCGGGGGGACTTCAGGAGGGTAGAAGTGCATCCCCAATTACCCCCCCTTTCATTGCCCCCCCGGCAAGCAGGGGGGATCAGACAAGAACTAACTGCACCATGTAGTAGCCCTCAAATGCGCTCATCCAAGAATCTCCCGCAACTGCAGCGACCGTTCGAGCCGTTCGCGCAGGTCTTCGATCACCTTCAGCAGGTTGACGGATCGAGCGTTCACAATCTCGGCAAATGCCTCGTCGGCCATCAGCATTTTTGTTACCCGTCCATTGGTATGAGCAGCCATAAGATGACCGATCCGGTCGGCCCAATCGAGCATTTCAGGCAGTCCCAGTCGCGGCGAGTCGGACGGCCGGATATGATGCTGGGCAATGGCGTTGATGATGTCGTCGGGGAGGTTCCAGCGGCCCGCGAGCCAGCCGCCGATGTGGCCATGATCGACGCCGATGACATCGGCTTCGGCACGGGCAATGTGAACACCCTCCTGATTAGCCTTCTCGGCACAGAGCAGGTGATAGCGATAGAAATATTGGTGCAGTACCAGTTTACCAATGTCGTGAAGGAGTCCCGCTACATAGGCGCCGGAGTGCTTGGGAACCCTTAGGCCGGCATAAAGCCCCTGGACGATCTCGGCGACCGAAGCGCTGTGCTGCCAGAATTCTGCGCTGTCGAAGTGTGCTACGTCGGGACGTTCAGGGAAGAGACGCAGGACGCTCGCTGATGCGATCAGATTTGAAACCTCCTCGATCCCGATGATGACGACCGCCGTCTTGAGATTGTCGATCTTGCGCGGGACGCCATAGTAGGCGCTGTTGGCGGTGCGCAGCAATTTGCCGGCAAGTGAGACGTCCTCCTCGATCAACTCGACGATATCGCCGGCGCTGCTGTGCGGATCGGCGACCCGCTTCATCACTTCGACAACGATGCCGGGCAGCGTCGGGAGGTCGCGCACTTCGGTGATCGTCTTGCGGATCTCAGCGATCACCAGCATCTTGTTCAAACCTTCGGCGGGGGCGCCGCCGGCGGGAGTGCCATCGGCACCCCAGGGGGAATTCATCGGTAGAGGATTCCTATGGCGGTATGATGTGGACAGTTCAAGGAGAGCCCTTATCTCAAGTGAAATCTAATCGGTTTGTATTCCCTTTGCAAGGGTTCTATCGTCATAGCCAGTCATATCGGAGGTGATGAGATAAACGCAGGTGTGCCGTTCAATGGTTGACAAGCAAGACCGCAAGGCTTAACTTGATGATTATGTTAACGGTCAACCTGACAGAGTCGGGGCGTGCCTGGTAGTAATAGGACGTTGAACGGCGATCCAAATAGACCGGTGCTGGTGCACCGGATGCCGACACCGGTCTTTTGGCATCGTCTCTCGCTTGCGCCCTACATAAGCGATGACGATGCCCGGCGCGCTCGGGTTCATCCGCGAGACGGCTTTCCGAAACGGCTCGACCGGGCTTTATCCGGTCGCCGGAAGGTCTTGCCCGACCTGGCTTTGATGGGGCCGGCTGCAGACCCCTATACGGCTGTTGAGCGGCGTCAACGCATCACCCGTCGGGCTCTCGAGGTCCTTGCCAAGCACAATTATCCGCTCCTGCTGATGACCCGCTCGACGATGGTGCTGCGCGATATCGACATCCTGCGCGAGATTCACCTGACGGCTCAAGCAACTGTCGCAGTGCCTCTGGGGGATGGTCGCTCCGAAGAGAACGGGAATGTCGCTTCGTCCGATCAGCGACGCCTACTCGACCGGATTGTCCGCAGCGGCATCCAGACCGGTGCTCTGATCCGAATGCACTCCGGACTATCCGACCGCCGGCTGGAGCGACTTTTTAGGAGCGGCAGCGATCTAGGACTAGACTTCATTGCCTTCCAGCGTCCGTGGTTCGACGGCAATAATCCATCACCTCGCGCTTCAAACTTCGAGCCTCGCTTCCGACTCCTCGATCTGGCCGCCCGCTATCAACTGCCCTTGCGGATGAAAAGGTTCATTCCCAAGGATTATCGTCGTGAGAACTACTGGCTTGCCGGACGCCTCGCCGACAGCGCCCTCATTCGTTGGTGCAGCGGCGAGCCGTTTCGCTTGCACCTTCGGGCTGCGAGGCTCATCAACAACCTTAGGCGCGATGTCCGCAACATCCTCAGAGAAGGCGAAGTGCATCGCATTGAGGGAATAGATACGGCGGTCTGGCCTGAAATCGACCGATTGCTCAGCGGAGACTGGACCCCCCGTATGATTTGGGAAGGATGACCCGTCCCAAGACGTCGCTTCCGACGCCCGAAACCGCGCTGGTCTTGCGGTCGATCCGCCACGGTGAGACCTCGCGGATCGTTACGCTGTTCAGCCTTGAGCGAGGCAAGTTTGCCGCTATCGCCAAGGGCGCTCGCAGCGGTAAAGGCAATGGCGCGATCGGCAGCCTCGCAGCACCCAGTCTGATCGAAGCGATGGTCTATCACAAGTCGTCGCGCTCGGTGCAACTTTTGGCTCAGGCTTCGGTGATCGACCCTTACGTGGGTCTGCGGGAAGATATCCTGAAGAGTGCCTATGGCGCCGCGATTGTCGAACTGCTCGACCGCTCGATGATCGAAGGCGATGTCAACCGGGCCGCGTTCGCTGCAGCCGGGAGTGCGCTGGAGCGTTTGGAGCGGTCTGAAATCACGCCGCGCCTGGCATTCCAGGGCTTTCAACTGGATTTAACCGCTGCGCTCGGCTTTGCGCTCGACGCCACGGCATGTCCGGTCTGCGGTACAACTCCGGCGCGAACCGGCTGGCATAACGCCCTGATGCTCTCGGAAGGGGCGATCTGTTGCGAGGGATGCCGCATCGAGGGCGACGCTGTAACCCTCACAGGCGAGTCGGTCAATATACTGCGTTTGCTGGCCCGGCGACAGACCGATCTGCTCAAGCGCCTTAAAACCAGTGAGATGGCTCAGAACGAACTGAGCAACGCTCTGAGCCGCTATATCCGGCATCATCACCCGGCGCTCGGTTCGCTTCCGGCACAGGCGATGATAGACCGGCTTGAGTAATTATGTTGATGATGTTGATGTTAGGGATGCTGCCATACGAGGGCGTCTGGATGCACACAGGTCTTTAACTTCCCAATTGACGTCATCATCATCATCATTAGCATCAGCAACACATCCCTCGGAGACCAAATGAAACTTACCACCACGCTTCCTATACTGGTCCTGTTGCTGGCTCATGCCAACAGCAGTTTCGCCGAGACGCGTGTTTCGGGCGACGTCAGCGGGCGCTGGCTGCGGCAAGGCAGCCCTTTCATTGTAACCGGCGACGTCACAGTCCGAAACGGCCAGGCGCTTGCCATCGACGCCGGCTGCGAAGTCCGCTTCGAAGGCACGAAGATGTTGATCTATGGACGTTTGACTGCTGTCGGTTCGATCGACGATTCGATCCGGTTCCTGCCGGCCGAAGGCGCCGAAGCTTTCGGCGGTCTGCGCTTTCTGGTTGCAGACAGTGCGACAGTGCTCAATTATTGCGTAGTGTCAGGCGGGCGGGCGTTGGGAGGACAGGGGGAACTCGATTCCCTCAGTTCGGGTGGAAATATATTCGTCAGCGCCGGCGATGTTACCATTCTCAACAGCCGCATCTCAGGCGGGCATTGTCGGACGTTCGGTGCCGGCATCGCCCTCTGGCGCGCAAACACCGTGATCGAGAACTGCCTCGTTGCCGACAACAATTCGCAGAATGGCGGAGGTGGCATCGCGCTGATCTTGAACGCAAATCCACAGATTCGCAATACCACATTCGTCAACAATGCCGCTGTCAACCAGGGCGGTGGAGGGATAGCGCTGCTTGCTGCGGGACGCCTGGAGAACTGCACTTTCAGCCGCAACCGGACGACCAATGCCGAGAGTGGTCTTGGCGGCGCCTTATTGATAACGGAGGATGCGACAACCGCATTTGTCAAGTGCAACTTCCTCGAAAACACTTCCACCACCGGCGGAGCCATCAACGCCCGCGGTCACTCCACCGCACCGCGCTTCGAGTGGTGCTACTTTTGGGGTAATTCGACCAACGCCGGAGCCCGCGTCGGGGGAGCGATCTACGTCCGCGGCGGAGCCCGCCTGGAAGCCGTCTATTGCCGGTTTGTGGAGAATAACGCCAACTATGGCGGGGCAATCTACATAAAGGAAGCGCCGCTGCTGAATGTCAACCACTGCCTCTTTCTGCGCAATGCCGCCACCCGCGGCGGAGGTGCTATCTCCACTTCGGAAAACGACTGGGGCGAAAACAATCTATGGCGCGCCAACAACTGCACCTTCGTCAACAACACCAACATCGGCGGCGAGCGCATAGCCCAGTCGGTCCAGGCCCGAAACGGCGCACGCATCCTGCTCAATAGTTGCATCGTAGTCGGCGATCCGCCCCTTTTCGGCAATCAGGACTTTGTCTCGGCGGTCTATTCCCATATCCGAGGCGGGCTTCCCGGGGAAGGCAACGCTGCCGTGGATCCCGGCTTCTTCAAGATCGATTCGACCTACTTTATGCTGATGGGTAATTCGCCCTGCGTCGATTCGGGCGACCCGGACCTGCCGCCGGATCGCGACGAAACCCGCACCGACCGCGGCTGGCTCCACTTCCCGCGCAACGTCTGGAATGGGCTATCGACGGACCGCCTCGAGGTCGAACTAACCACCATCGACCGTGTAACCGAATCGCTGGAGCTGCGTAACGACTCCGGCGTTCCGGTCTATGCCAGCGTCATGGACCGCTGGACTGAGGGCGGTCGGGAAGCCTTCATCAACGTCTCGCAACTGACCAACGATTTCGATGTCAACGGTGTCGCACTGGCCGGGAACAACTTCTACCTCTGCGGCGGAAACAATGGGCAGTCGCCCAATATGCTCTATCGGCTCGACCGCAACTACGACCTTCGGCAGTCCTTTGCCCAGCCCGGCAATCCGGAAGACGATGGCTACCTCGACCTCGCTACCGACGGCCGGCAGCTGCTCTACGGCGGTTACCGGAATCTGATTGCCGAGTTTACCGTTGACGGTGAATTAGGCGAAGTCGTCAACGGGCCGCAAGCGATTCGGACCATGCGGGCGCTGGGTGTCGATTTTCGCTACTCGGACAACTTCGTCGATTTCTACATTGGTGGCGACGAGGGCATCATCGCCCGCACCGATGCCGAGTTCTGGGAACGCGACCGGATTGTCCTGGGGGATACCGTCCGCAGCCTTGGCGTAAAAGGCAACACCCGTGCGCTCTACGCCGTAACCGAACCGCGTCCTGGCGTTACGCTCCTGTGGCTGATCAACCCGGACGAGCATCTTGCTACGCCGCTCTATACGTTGACGCCGCCCGACTCCCTCGCCAGGATTGGGGGAGTAGAAGTTACGCAGGCTTTCCAGGACGGCCGGGGCAGTCTGATCGGTATCTGGAAATCGACCGGTGATACCCCCGACCGGCTTTTCGTTGTCGATCTCTACACTTCGTGGCTGGTGATCGAGCCGTCTCTGCAACTCCTCTTACCTGGAGAATCGATCGCCTGGCCGGTTACCTTCTGCGGCGACCAAATGCCGGCAGGTTACCACGAAGGAAACTTCTACGTCGCTGTCAACGGATATGGTCAGGGCGGCGAAGTAGAAGCCGCAATGACCTCGACCCAATCCTCTGCGACTGATGACGACGCTATGCCGACCGACTTTCAGATCGAAGCGATATGGCCCAATCCGTTTAATCAGCATGCAGTGGTATCATTTAACCTCCCGCGAGAAAGCCGCTACGAACTGCAGGTGTTCGATGTAACCGGACGTCGTGCCGGGCTTGTCGTTTCCGGAGTAGGAAGCGCGGGTTCTAACCGAACGGTACTCGATGCCGCCGATCTGCCGGCCGGCGTTTTCTATCTCAAGGTTGTGACTCCCTACGGAGCAGTCGCAGCGCCTTTCAATCTTCTCAAGTAGCCCTCTAACCGGCGGCCGGCCGTTACGCCTCGGCCGGCCGCCGGTCAGTCTCGCCTCATACCACTTTGCCCGCCTTCGACGACAACGACCTCGACCGCATCCGACAGGCCATCAGTATCGCCGATTTGATCGGTGGTTATGTCCAGTTGAAACAACGCGGAACGGGCGATTTCTGGGGTCGTTGCCCATTCCATGGCGAAAAGACGGCCAGTTTCCACGTTCGCGCCGACCGCGGGATGTTCCATTGCTTCGGTTGCGGCAAAGGCGGGAACGTCTTCACTTTCCTGATGGAGATCGAGCACCTCTCGTTCGGCGAAGCCGTCCGGCTGCTCTCCGACCGCGCCGGCATATCTCTAAGATCTCAATCCGGCGCCTCCGGCGCCCGGCAGCGCGATGAGAAAGAGCAAATGGCTGCGGTCAACGCCTTTGCCGTCAAGTGGTTCCACGAGCGCCTCATAACCGGGACGCCGTCGGCGAGTGCGCGGCGGGCGCTTGAGTATCTAACCGGTCGTGGCTTGGGCCGGGAGACCATTGTTCGTTTCAAGATCGGCTGGGCTGAGCCGGAATGGGATGCCTTCAGCCGGGCTGCCAACAAGACCGGCTATCGCGACGATCTATTGGTGGCGAGCGGGCTGGCTTATCGCCGACGCGACGGCAGCGGGGTCGTAGATCGCTTCCGGGCGCGGATCATCTTTCCGATCCACTCCATCACAGACCGCGCCGTCGCCTTTGGTGCCCGCCGGGTCGAAGGCATTACTCCCGATGACGACGAAGCGAAGTATCTTAACAGCCCCGAGACGCCCCTCTATCACAAGGGCGAGCATCTCTACGGACTCGATATCGCGCGGGATGCAATCAAATCGGCCGGTAATGTCTTCATTGTCGAAGGATACCTCGACCTCTTGGCACTCGTCAGGGGCGGCTTTCCCAATGCTGTAGCCAGTCTCGGGACGGCGCTTACCCGGCGTCAGGCACAATTGCTCGAACGCTATGCCAGTCGCGCGGTCGTCGTCTATGACGGCGATGACGCCGGAATCGCGGCGGCAGCACGAGCCGGAGATCTCCTTACCGAATCGGGGATCGAAGCGCATATCGTCCGGCTGCCGGAAGGCGAAGACCCCGATTCGATCCTGCGAAGCAATGGACCGGAAGCGCTTGGCGAGGCGCTCGCCCGTCCCCTATCTTTGGTGAATTTCCGGCTCGAAGCGGCGGGCTTTCACCGGTCTCTACCCCCCAGTGTGCAAATCCGCGCAGTGCGGGACATTTTGGGTGCCGTCGCCGGGGTCGTCGATCCGGTTCGCCGCGATTTGCTATTGGGCGAGTTACAGCAAGCCACCGGCCTGACGCGCAACACTCTCGACCGTGCATTGAGCGACATCCCCAAGCCGGATGCTCCTTCTCCAGACGGAACAGCCGCGACTCCGGCGCCCGACTTCGGGCCTGAGTTTACCGGCGAACGCGATCTCATCGTCTCGCTCTTACGACATCCCGAATTCTTAAACGTCGCAATGCGAGAAGTTACATCGGCACACTTCGAGCAAACTCAACTGAAGGCTCTCTATGCGCGACTTGAGAGTGCATTCCTGCGCGGCGAAGCGATCGATTCGGCGGCGCTTTTCGAAGCGACCGCTGATCCGGCGGTGAAGCAGTTGATATCGCGTGCGGCGGTCGAAATGTCGGAGAACGCTGAGCCGGGATCGGCCGAACGCGCCGTCCGCGATGCCGCCAAGTCGATCCTCCGAAGGTCGCTGCGGCGCCGCCACAATGAACTGCGGATTGCCGTCGCAACAGCCGAGCGCAATCACCTCCCGACGGCCGACCTGATGCGTGAAATGATCGCGCTCCAGCGTCAAATGCGCGAACTATCAGCCGGATGAAGATCCTCATCCCCACGGCCTGGTATCCCTCACCAGATCATCCCTCCGACGGGTTGTTCATTCGCAAATATGCGGAGTTATCGGCTCGAAGACACAATACGGTCGTGCTGGCGCTATATGTCGAGCGTGACGATGGAAACCGTCCTGAACTGCATAGGATGGACGAAGGCGGCATCGTCGTCTATCGCCACTATCAGTCGCGCGGTCTGGCTCCGCGCTTCAGGTTTCTAACCCGGCTCTGGAGGCAATACCGGGCCGGGCTTGAGGTCGGAGCACGGGAAGGACCTTTCGACCTGATACACGCACACACTTATCAGGCCGGGCTGGTCGGCGCGCTATTGGCTCGCAAGTGGTGTGTGCCGCTGGCGATCACCGAGCATTGGAGCGGCTTTGGCAGTGGAGAGTTGACCTCGGCCGAGCGTTTAAAGGCGCGCCTCGCATTCCACCATGCCGACGCTTGCATCGTCGTTTCGGAGCATCTTCGAAGAGACATCCGGGATAGCGGCATAGCGAGCGACTTTATGGTGATACCCAATCCCGTCGATACCGATCTCTTTCGGCCTGCCGATTTCAAGCCTAATTTAGGTGGTCGTAACTCTCTGCGGCTGCTTGCGGTCGGATCCCTCATTCCACGCAAGGAGTATCCGACCCTGTTCGAGGCGATGAACAGGGTGCGCGATCATGGCATCGAACTTTGTCTCGAACTGGTCGGTGACGGGCCGCTGCGAGAGATTTTATCCAAACTGGTTGGTAGATTGAGCCTCGGGGATGCGGTGCGGTTCCACGGCTTTCTCCCTCCCCTGGAAATCGCCCGTCTGACGCGTGAGGTTGACTTCTTCGTACACCCCGCGCGTCACGAGACCTTTTGCATCGCCACCGCTGAGGCGCTGGCTGTGGGTCTGCCGGTGATCGCTTCGGACCTGCCGGCGATCCGGGACTATATGGACGAGTCGTGCGGCATCTTCGTGCCGCCGGGTGATGCAGCAGCGCTCGCCGACGCCATCGAAAGGATGGTCCGCAGTATCGACGAGTATGATCCCCACGCCTTGGCCGAACGTATTCGGTTGAGGTTCTCGCCGGAGGTCATCGCCGACCGGCTGGAAGAGGTCTATGGCCGGCTGCTTCATCAATCTATCTGACATTGCAACATTACCTATTATATGACTGCTCGACACTTTCTTCGTGCGACAAAGGTCTCGGCTCGGCTCGGATGGGACATCGAAGGCAACTGGACTCACCCGGCGGTCTATCTCCTGGTGGCGCTCGCCGCTCCGGTCTCGAGCCTCTTGATGCTGATCTATATGTATCGAGTAGTGTTGGGCGGAAGCGGCGACCCGCCCTTTCTCGCTTTCCTCATCAGCGGCTCGGCCGCCTTTATGTTCGTCCGACTATTCCTTGCCGGAGCCGGAATGGTGGTGGTTGAAGACCGCGAACATTACCGCATCTTCCGATACCTTTACATTGCGCCAGCCTCGTTCCCGGTGCAGGTAATGGGACGGGTCCTTCCCAAAGTTGCGATCTCCGTTGTGGGTGCGGCACTCGCCTTTCTGGCGGGAAGATACTTGCTCGGTCTGACCTTCAGGCCCGACGGGATCGCCTGGCCGATCGTCGTCGGGAGTTGGCTTCTTGCCGTCATTGGCATGGGTGCTATGGGCTGGATGCTCGCCAGCGCAATGTTGCTCATCGACCGGATGGGGTGGGTGCTTGCGGAGGGTATCGCGGGGCTGCTCTTTCTACTCGCTGGAGCCGTCATTCCGCTGTCGGTGATCCCGCCCTCCCTTGCCGCCATTGGGCAGTTACTGCCGGTTACCTACTGGATCGACCTTTGGCGGATTGCGTTCTATGGCGGCGCCGTTCGACTCGCTCTGCCTGAGACACCAATGGCACACCTTTGGCAGGGCTTGGCTCTGACGAGCGTAGCCTGGCTGGTCATAGCTCTCGTCTGGTATCGGATTGCCGACCGCCTGGCGCGCCGCTGGGGGCGAATAGAGAGAGAGACGTTCTACTGATCGAAGAATGATAAGATGACGGCAAATGTCGGACGGAGCGGGCCGGACGTCCGCTCGGACTGCCGGGTAGAATTAGAACTCCGCACCTCGGGCGGCGTCGAATTCCACCTCGTTAGCAAGGTCGCGGCACTTTACGGCCGCGACATTGAGCGCCAATGCCGCAGCATGTTGGCTGAATGGGGCGTCTTGCACTGTCGGCTGAGCCTTTACGACGCCGGTGCGCTCTCTTTCATCATCGCCGCCCGGCTCGAATGCGCTCTCCGGCGATCCGGGCTGACACCCGGACCTTCTACTGCACCTCTACGACCGACGGCTGACTATCCTTCACATCGGGACCGTCTCCGCCGCAGTAGGCTCTATCTCCCCGGCAACGAGCCTAAGTTCTTCCTTAACGCCGGTCTGCACCGGCCCGATGTCGTCATCCTTGACCTTGAGGACTCTGTCTCCCCTTCAGAGAAGGATGCTGCTCGCATTCTTGTCCGCAACGCGCTGTTGACCGTCAACTTTTACGGCGCCGAACGTTCCGTCAGGATCAACCAGGGCGAACGCGGATTCGATGATCTGCGCGAGATGGTCCCAACTCGACCGCACTCCATCCTAATCCCCAAGGTCGAAACCGCAGAGCAGGTCGAGGCGGTCGATCGCTGCATCAGGGAGATCCGTTCAAGTAGCGACAAACTCGCGAGCGATAATGACGATGCAAAGCGGGATATTTTTCTCGTCCCGATCATCGAATCGGCAAGGGGCGGGTTGAACGCCGCCTCCATAGCAACGGCATCGCCTCACATCGTAAGCCTCGCGATCGGGCTTGAGGACTACACTGCCGACATCGGCGCCCGGCGGTCGAAGGATGACCGCGAATCGGACTGGCTCAGGTCGCAGGTGCTGAACGCAGCACGCGCTGCAGGAATCGAGCCGAGCGATTCGGTATTCTCCGACATCGCCGATGATGCCGGACTCTTCGCATCGGCACGGGAGGCGCGCGACCGCGGTTTCGATGGCAAAGGCTGCATCCATCCGCGCCAGATCGGGATCATTCACCGTGCCTTTGCCCCCGAACCTCGTGAGGTCGAGCAGGCACAACGGATTGTGGAAGCCTTCGCAGCCGCCAACCGGCAGGGACTCGGGGTGGTCGCACTCGGATCGAAGATGATCGATCCGCCGGTGGTGAAACGCGCCGAACGGATTCTGAAGATAGCCGAAGGCGGATGTTAGTATGAAGGACAGGTTCGTCACCAATGCCGCCAGGCGGATCGTCCCTACAGTTGTCAACGGGATCCCGCAGGTTCCTTATCGAGGCGTAGGCGGCTATCGTCCAACCGGTCGCAGGGTGGCGCCGCAGATTGCTTCTTCTATGGACTACCCGCCGGATGGCAACAAGGTCGTAGCCGGTGGTCTCGCCGAAGCCCTACACCGCTGCGGTCTTAAGGACGGGATGACGATCTCAACCCATCATCACTTTCGCGATGGCGATCTGGTGGCGGGACAAGTCTTCGACATTGCCGCCGGGATGGGTGTTCGCGACTTACGGTGGTTCCCTTCGGCATCGTTTCCGTGCCATTCGCCGCTGATCCGGCACCTTGAATCGGGAGTTATTCACCACATCGAAGGCTCGCTCAACGGGCCGCTGGGCGATTACTGCTCGTCGGGAAGGATGCGTGGAACGGGCGTTCTTCGGAGTCATGGCGGGCGATGGCAGGCGATTCAGGACGGCGAAGTGGAGATCGACATTGCCGTCATCGCGGCGCCGTCAGCCGATCCATTCGGCAATGCAACGGGTGACCGGGGACCATCGGCATGTGGCGGGCTTGGATTTGCGCTGGCGGATGCGAACTTTGCCGACAAGGTCATCGTCGTTACCGACAACCTCGTCCCCTTTCCCTGCATCCCGTGGCAGATTCAGGGCAATCATGTCGATTATATTGTCGTTCAGGAGCAGATCGGCATCCCCGAAAAAATCGTCTCCGGCACCACCCAGATTACCCGTTCAGCCGATAGGCTGCTGATCGCGGAATTGACAGCCCGGTTCTGCGACGAAGCAGGCCTCGTCCGCGACGGTTTCTCGTTTCAAGCCGGAGCCGGCGGGACAGCGCTCGCCTTCGGGATCTACCTCGCCGACCTTATGCGCAGGCGAGGTGTCAGAGCCCGTTTCGCGCGGGGCGGATCGAACCGCTATCTGGTCGAAATGCTCGAAGAAGGTCTGGTGGATTACATCCTCGACGGACAGACCTTCGACCTGGACGGCGTCCGGTCGCTCCGCGAAAACCCCCGCCATATCATGACCTCGCCCTTCACTTCCTACAACTACCACGGCAAGGGCAACTTTGCATCGCTTGTCGATGTCGTCGTTCTGGGGGCAACCGAAGTCGATCTCGGCTTCAACGCGAATGTCGTAACCCACTCCGACGGGCGGCTCCTGCACGGCATAGGTGGCTGGCAGAACTGTCTCTTTGCCGGCTGCACTATCTTGCCGATACCGTCCTTTCGGGACCGGATACCGGTCATCGTCGATCGCGTAACAACCCTCTGCGGTCCGGGGGAACTGATCGACGTGATCGTCACCGAGCGCGGCATCGCCATCAATCCCCGACGACAAGACTTGATCGACAAACTGCGGGGGACGTCGCTGCCGATCCGGACACTGGACGATATCAAGAATGAAGTGGAGGAGATTTGCGGGAAGCCGGACCGAATGGAACCTGAGGAGACGATCGTCGCGGTAGTGAAGTGGGTCGATGGGACGATTATCGACGCGGTGCGGAAGGTGCCGGGCAGCGTTGTTGAGGCGTCTTCCGGTGCGGATGCTATGGAATGAAGAGATGCGCGTAAATGAGTGATAGATCGACCCGCGTTCCTTCTACCCCGCCCTGCTTTGTATTCCACTCCCACTTGCCGTCCAGTTCAAGTCGCAAGTCTCTTAATATCCATCCTCCGGCGCTAATCTCCAGGAATGTCGCGGAACCGACCGGCGCGCTCGGAAACGACACCTTGGGGGCAAGGGTCCGTGATCGATAGGGCGACCTAAGGAGCGAGTTTCCACCTCTGCGAGCCTGTCCGATGGCCGCTTCATATATGCCCAAGGACGCCGGTATTAGCCTTGCACCGATGCGCATCCGCTCGGCGTCGTTTCCAACAGGATGCCCCATATAGACGCCCCGTGTAACAGCGTTGTTAGCGGCAACATCGTGCTGCGTTGTAAAAGTGCCGATTCGGACATAGTCACTCCACAGTGTAGCAAGGATCGAACCGATTACCGGCGACCAGGCCGCTCGAGCCAGCCAGCCGAGTTGATCCTGGGTGCGCTGCCGGTCTTTCGCGTCCAGTTGGAAGTCGTCGAGTAGGATGGCTCCGGAGAGTCTAAGGCGCGGCGCGGCCAGATAATCGGCATTTAGCACCCACCACGCGTTTTGAGCCTTGTCGCTGCCTTGATTGTCGCGGTGATTTTGATCGATTTCGACGTGAAAGCCGAGCGGATTTATAAATGCCCAATCGAGCGGCCGGTCCCGTCCCGATAAGTAACTCACCTCAGTAAATCCCAAGAGAAGCCTGTTGCCGGACGCATACTGCAGCGTTCGTCCGGCGATATAGCGCTGGGTGATGCCGGAATCCCCCCGGATGGCTTCGAGGAATCCGTAGAAACTGCGCCAGGTGAAACGGCCAAACGTGGCTTGCACAGCGAATCGGTCGTAAGCGGGAGACTCCGCTCCGAGGGCCAGGTTCTCGTCCGGCAGAAAACCGACGATCTCGCGGCTCCGGCCCGCTTCAATGACCGCCCAATCGTTGCGGAAGGCGATTTGCGCCTGGTCGATCTCAGCACTGTTGAATCCGGCGCGCTCGATGGAACGCGTTCGACCCGAATAATGTGCAAGGCTCGCCGCGCGGTTGGTCGCACGAAGGTAGAGATCGGCGCTCCAATACTGGTGAAACGATAGATGCCCCCGGACAAACGGCGTCAACCCCGTCCCGCGATATATGCGATCGGAGCCTTCCGACCGGGAAGTGATGAAGCCGGCTGCGCCGATAAACGCGGTTTCAGAAGCCCCGTGCCTCTGCGCGTCAGCGGACCCTTGAACCAGCCTCGTGAGCCGTTCGATCTCTCGGGAGTTTAGTCCGGCTGCCGCAGAATCGGTCATATAGAGCAGCGAGTCGGGGGTAGCCGGATGAAAAAGCGAATGGCTCTCCCATCCGATCCCGGCGTCGATCAGCGCACTCCAGGTGCGGGTGTAGCCGAAGTCCTGCGGCAATGGCTCACCGGCCCATAAGGTTGGGATCGTGCAGAGGATCAAGCCTATTGACAGTGTGCTGATATCGACACGCATGTCCTAAAACTCCGCCTTCACGCCACCGATAAAGAAGAACCGGAACTGGTAGGCGGTCGTCCGCGACCCATCGTCGCCGTATATGT
>Ga0194120_10006021_pt1 | contig 17405 bp, 13 predicted proteins | sample TA2MahCa65mmetaG_FD_148642 | JGI IMG/M metagenome (GOLD analysis project Ga0194120, IMG submission 148642) | Freshwater microbial communities from Lake Tanganyika, Tanzania - TA2015019 Mahale Deep Cast 65m | ecosystem: Environmental > Aquatic > Freshwater > Lake | place: Tanzania: Lake...
TGGTCTCGATCCTTGCCGGGGCGCTGGTGCTCGGGGGTAGCGTGCTTCCCTATGCGAGCCCGCGCCCGGCCGAGCCCGAGCTCGTCGTCGCCTTCAAGCACAGCGGCGCCAAGGGCGGCTGCCGCAAGCTCAGCGAGGCCGAGAAGGCCGCGCTCCCGGCCCACATGCGCCGCGACGAGGTGTGCGACCGCGGCCGCGCGCCCGTGCGCCTGCGCGTCACCGTGGACGGTACCGTGACTCACGAGCAGGCCTACGCCCCCCGCGGCCTCTGGGGCGACGGCAACTCCATCGCCATCGTCACCCTCCCCCTGCCCGTGGGCCCCCACCAGGTGACCATCGCCATCGGCGAGACCACCGACCCCGAGGAGTGGTCCCACGTTCGCACCGAGAGCGTCGAGGCGATCGATGGGCGGCGCGTAGTGATCTCCCACGTCAAAGGTGCCGGAGGTTAAGGGTTAAGACTTAGCTCTGGACGCGTCAACACCCACCCCCGCGTTAGCCCGGCCCCATGCGCCTCAGGATCCCCGCGGCGGTCTGGTGGCTCGGCCTGGTGAGCTTCCTCAACGACGCCGCCAGCGAGATGGTCCTCCCGCTCATCCCGGCGCTGGTCACCGGCTCGCTCGGCGGCTCGGCGGCCACGCTCGGGCTCATCGAGGGCGCCGCGTCGCTCGTCGCGAGCGTGCTGAAACTCTGGGGCGGACGCCTCGCCGACCGGACGGGGCGCCACGGGGCCTTCGTGGTGAGCGGCTACACGCTCTCCAACCTCGTGCGCCCGCTGATGGGCCTCGTCGCCACCCCGCTCGGTCTCCTGCTCCTCCGCCTCGCCGACCGGGTGGGCAAGGGCCTGCGCACCGCGCCCCGCGACGCGGTGATCGCCCATGCCACCCCGCCCGAGGCCCGCGCCGCCGCCTTCTCCATCCACCGCGCCCTCGACCACGCCGGCACCATCGCCGGCGCGGGCGTGGCCGCCTGGGCGGTACACAGCCTCGGCCTCGGCGCCGCCGAGATCTTCCTGTGGAGCGCCGTCCCCGGAGTGCTCGTCGTGGCCGCCGCCATCGTGGCCACCCGGGGCAACGACGGCCCGGTCTCGCCGCCGCCCGGCCCCAGCGCCCCGCTCTCGGCCGACCTGCGCTGGCTCCTCGTGCTGATCGCTGTGTCGCGACTCGGCATGGCCAGCGAGTTGTTCCTCCTCCTCTTCGCGGGGCGCTTCCTGCCACTGTGGGCCATCCCTGCGCTCTGGGCCGGGCTGCACGTGGTGAAGACCCTCTCCTCCTTTGCCGCCGCGGCCGCCGGTCGCTGGGTCGGACCGGCGGGGCTCGTCGTGGCGGGCTGGTCGACACACGCCGCCGTGTTCGCCGGCTTCGCCTTCGCCGCCTTGCGCTGGGACACGGTCTTCGCCAGCGCCGCGGCCGCCGCCACCGGGGTCGCCACCCGGGCCTACCCCGCCGAGCCGCAGGCCCTGCTCGCGCTCCTCGGCCTGTTCCTCGCCTGGGGCCTCTACGCGGGGCTCTCCGAGGGCGCCGAGAAGGCCCTGGTCGCCGCCGAGGCCCGGCCAGACGCGCGGGGTGCCGCCTTCGGCGCCTACCACCTGGTCGTCGGCGTCGTCGCGCTCCCCGCGTCGGTGGCCTTCGGCTGGCTGTGGGACCACGCCAGTCCCGCCGCCGCCTTCGCCACCAGCACGCTCCTCGCCGGGCTCGGGACAGCGGGGCTGGTGGCTACCCGGCAGCGCCGCTGAGTCGCCTCCCGGACTCGGCGGCCACCGTCCGGAAGCTCGCGGAGATATCGACATTCTCCGCCACTGCCGCCCAGAACGCCCGCGCGGCCGCGAGCGCGGATCGCGCGTCACCCGGGCTCGCCTCGACCAGCGTCGGCAACGGGAATGGGCGGTCGAACACCTCGCTGCCCCGGGGGAAGTAGTGCATGGGCAGCATGTCGTAGACCGGTGCCAGCCGCCCGATCCGCCCCTGGTCGAAGCGGAAGGACAGGTTCCCGAGGTGACGGTCGGTGTTGCCGATGTAGGCGCCGAACAGGTCGAGCCAGGTCGCGCGCCGGGCACACTCGCGCGCGACGCGACGCTGCGCGAGCAGGTGGTGACAGGTGTCGGTCCACGAGTGGCCCCGCCCCACGAACTGCGCGTCGAGCGCCTCCAGGCTCACGATGCCGTGCCTTCCGCCCGCCGGGTCGCGGTCGAATCGCTCCACCTCCAGGAACACGCGTCCACCGGACTCTAGAACTCGCGCCGAGGCCGCCTCGAAACCCTGGCGAGCCACGTCGTCGAGCGCCATCGCCTCGGCGCGCAACAGGTCGGCCACTCGCGCCGAGGGCTGGTCGCACACCACGGGGCTGAACTTCACCAGCACCGGCACGCCGTCGCGACGAGCGAGGAACTTTGGCTGCTCGCCAGCTGCGCAAGAGCCGGGGAAACCATCGGCCAAGGCCCGCTCAGCCAGTGACGGGTAGTCGGCCTCGGTCACGCTCCGCGCCTCGCCGCCGGCGCAGGCCCGATGCGCCGCCGTTCCGCCCACTACCAGCGAGCCCGGCACCTCCACGCCCTCGAAATTCAGCCAGCCCAGCACGTGATCGCCCGACCAGTAGCGCACGTCGGGAGGCAACCCGAGCTGGGGGAAGTCGCGCGGGAGGCGGCGGCCAAGGAACCCGCGTGGCCGGAGGTCGTGCATGAACCACGGGAGATCGTCGTAGAAGCCGGTGAGCGACGGTGGACCCTGGAAGTGGAAACCCCGCGGGTAGACCGGGCTGAGCATCCCGAGGCGATGGCTCGCGCGGTTTCCGACCTCGTAGATCGAGAGCGACTCGGGCAGGCCCGGGATGGCACGCCGCGCCGCATAGCGGGTAGATCGAGCGGCACCCACCACCAGCACATCGCCGTTGTTCGACACGCTCCGAGACAGCGTCGACTGCGAGATACCTAGTGTTTCACAAAGCTCATGCGCGACCATCGGCCCGCGTTGACGCAGGAGTTCGACGGCGGGGGACGGCATGATTCATGCATAGATATTCGCATGAATAAACATCGTCAATGGCGGCGTCGCCACCCCAGCGCAACCCACGCGACCAACCCCGCGCCACCGCCGCAGCCGCAGTCATCCGCGGGCCCCTCGCCCGCCCCCGTGTCGCCGCCGCTGTCCTCCGCCACGGGCGCGCTGTCGCAGGTCTCGCCGTCGAGGCACCCGTCGCCGTCGCTGTCGCGATCGAGGTAGGCCGGCACGCCGTCGCCGTCGTCGTCCACCTCGCCCTCCACCACCGAGAGGATGCCGTCGCCGTCGTCGTCGTCGTCCTCGTTGTTGGGCACGCCGTCGTTGTCGGTGTCGCGACCGCCCTCGATCTCGTCGGGAAAGCCGTCATCGTCGCTGTCGAGGTCGAGGTGGTCGGGCTTCCCGTCGCCATCGGTGTCGTCGGGGTCGAGGGGGTCGCCCACCTCGCTGTAGGTGGTGAGGCCGTCGCCGTCGTCGTCGGGGTCGAGGGGGTCGATGTCGCCGTCGTCGTCGCTGTCGAGCTCGCCCTCGGCGCCGTCGAGCAGGCTGTCGTTGTCGCTGTCCGGATCGTCGAGGCCGGTGCCCAGGCGCCGCTCGTCGGCGTCGTCGAGGCCATCGCCGTCGCTGTCGTGCGGCTCGGCGGCGCCGTCGCAGTCGCTGTCGAGGCCGTCGTCGTACTGGGTGGCGCCGGGGTACACCGCCGGGTCGGCGTCGTCGCAGTCGTCGCCGTTGTCCACGTGGCCCTCGGGGGCCTCGCACGCGAGCACGGCCACCTCGCCGCCGTGTCCATCCCCGTCGGCGTCGAGATACCACAGCGACTCGTCGACCGCGTCTTCATCGGTCGACCCGTCGCAGTCGTCGTCGGCCTCGTTGCAGGACTCGGAGGCGCCGGGGAACACGGCCGCGTTGTCGTCGTCGCAATCGTCGGCGGTGGACAGGTAGCCACTGGGCGCCTCGCAGGCCCGGACAGACTCCGCGCCCGCGAAGCCGTCGCCGTCGTTGTCGGCATACCAGGCGAGCTTCTCGCAGCCCCACTCGCAGGCGTAGGCGTAGGTGGTGGCGCAGTCCTTGTCGTTCCATGCGCCGCCGCCGCCGTCGGCCATCGCGGCGCAGTCCTCGTTGCCGCCGTAGTCGTTGGGCTCCCCGGCACGCCAGTCGGTGAAGGTGGAGGAGGAGCCGCCGTCCCACGCGAAGCTGCCCTCGCTGTAGCGGTCGTTGAGGCCGATCCACCACGCCGTCGCGTCGTTCACCGACTCGGCCAGCGCCCAGGCCCAGGCTTCCTCGGTGGCATCGTCGAGATCGACAAGGTGGTAGCCGCGCGAGGCACACTCGGACTGCGCGCTCTCCCAGCTCGCGGGGCTGCCGACGAAGAAGTACCGGTGATCGTCGTACTCCGCCAGCGTCCCGGGACAGTCCGCGCCGTTGTCGACGGTCCCGTCGCAGTCGTCATCGGCGGCGTTGCAGCGCTCCGCCGCGCCGGGGAGGGCCTCGGCGTCGCTGTCGTCACAGTCGGTGCCACCGGCCGACTCCGCGTCGACCCCGTCGCCGTCGGCGTCGAGATCGGACACCAACCCGTCGCAGTCGCTGTCGACCGCGTCGGCGGCCTCGGCGGCGCCCGGGTAGGCGCTGGCGTCGGTGTCGTCGCAATCGCTCGGCGACAGGCTCGCGCCCTCGGGCTGCGCGCAGGCTTCCACGGTGCTGGTGCTCCCGGCGTAGCCATCGCCGTCGGCATCGGCGTAGAAGGTGGTGAAGCCCGCGGGGTCCACGCCGGGGTCGTCGTCGTCCACCAGGCCGTCGCAATCATCGTCGACGTCGTTGCAGCTCTCGGTGGCGGCGGGACCGATGCTCGCGGTGCTGTCGTCACAGTCGCCGGCTAGGTCGACGTAGTCCGGCTCGGTGGCACAGGCCCGGACGCTCTCGCCGCCGTAGCCGTCGCCGTCGGCGTCGACGTAGCGGTCGTAGGTGCTGCACCCCGCCTCGCAGATGAAGCTGCCGAGGGTGGCGCAGTCCTTGTCGTTCCACGCGCCTGCCCCGGTGTAGGCGTACCAGGTGCAGTCCTCGTTGCCGCCGAAGTCGTTGGGCTCGCCGGCGCGCCAGTTGGTGTAGGGGCTATCGCTGCCGCCGTCCCACTGGTAGCTGCCCTCGGTGCCCGCGTCGCCGAGGCCGATCCACCAGTTGGCGGTGGCATCGACGGACTGCGCCTGCGCCCAGATCCAGGCGTCCTCGCTGGCGTCGTCGAGGTCGGCGAGGTGGTAGCCGAAGCCCGCGCAGTCGGCCTGCGCGTCGGCCCAGGTGGCACCGTCGACACAGAAGAGGAAGTCGTGGACACCGTCGTTCGCCGCCGTGCAATCCGCCAGTTCCGCCTTGGGGCTCGCGGGGAGGCCGGGGCGAGCGGGGATTTCGGCGCAGGCGAGGAGCCACCACATCAGCAGATCCTATCCCGCGCCGATCCCTGCCCGCGTGCGCCCGCCCGCCGGGGTGGCCACCGCCGCGGAGCGCCGCCTGCCCTGGGGCTGGAGGCGGTCGCCGGCCCCCCGGGCGCGACTATCCCCCCCAGGATGCGACACTCGGCAAACTATGCCACCCTCGATGCGACAGTCGGGCCCCCCGGCGGCCACTTCCGCGGGATCTCGGCCGGGTGGCACACGAAAACTCCGCCTTTGCCCGCTCGCCCCGCGAGGCGCCGCCCGGCACTTTCGCAAATCCGGGGGCATAGTCGCCGCGAAGTCGCGTTTTCACCCCCATAGGTCCCACCAGGGCGCTCCACACCGCGCTACCAGCCCGCGATGCTCGCCCTCGCCGCCCTCGCCCTCGCCTCCGACGCTTCCCTCGGCGTCCACGACCCTCTCCTCGCCGCCGTGCTGGAGGAACACTGGACGGCTCAGATGTACGTCTCCCCGGTGTGGGCCACGCAGCTCGGCGACCACCGCTACGACACCCGCCTCGACGACAACAGCGAGGCGGCGCGCAAGCGATGGCAAGACAAGCGCCAGAGCTACGCCGACCGCGCGCGCAAGCTCGCTGGCCTGGCCCCCGGCGACGCGCTCACCCGCGACCTGCTCGTGGCCAAGCTCGACGACGAGCTGCGGGTGGAGCGCGAGTGTCGCTTTGCCGAGTGGTCGTTCTCGGCGCGCAGCAACGCCCTTGTGTACGCCGCCGACCTCGGCCGCGCCCACGCGGTGAAGACCGTCGACGACGCGGGCAATCTCGTGGCCCGCTACCAGAAGCTGCCGGGCTGGATCGACACCGAGGTGCGGAACCTGCGCCTCGGGCTCGACGACGGGCTCGTCGCCAACCGGGCGAGCGTGGAGAAGGTGATCGCCATGGTCGACGAGGAGCTGGCCGCCGCCGAGCCAGACTCGGCCCTGGCCGCGCCGCTGCGCGAGGCCTACCCGATCCCGGGCGACAAGCTCGGCGCGTTCCACGCGGGCCTCCGCCAGGCCCTTCCCCCGGTGCGCGCCGCCCTCCAGCGTTACCGCGACTTCCTGCACGCCGAGATCCTCCCCCGCGCCCGCGGCGATGGACTGGAGGGCCTCGCCGCGCTGCCCCTGGAGGGTTGCTACGCCGCCCGCGTCCGGCAGGAAACCACCAAAGAGCTCGACCCGGACACACTCCACCAGAAAGGTCTCGACGAGCTGGAGCGGATTCACGCCGAGATGGCGCCTGTCGGCGAGAAGCTCTTCGGCACCACCAGGAAGTCGGAGATCTTCTCGCGCCTGCGCTCCGACCCGGCGCTCCACTTCGACACCCGCGAGGCCGTGGAGCAAAAGGCCCGCGAGGCGCTGTCCCGCGCGCAGGCGGCCGTCCCGAGGGTGTTTGGGACGCTGCCCAAGGCGGAGTGTGTCGTCAAGCCCATCCCCGACCACGAGGCGCCCTACACCACCATCGCCTACTACTGGCAGGCGGCGCCCGACGGCAGCGAGCCCGGCGTCTACTATGTGAACACCTGGCAGCCCACCACCCGGACGCGCTTCGACGCCGAGGTGCTCGCCTTCCACGAGGCGGTGCCGGGGCACCACTTGCAGATCGCCATTGCCCGGGAACTCCAGGGCGTGCCCAGCTTCCGGCGATTCGACGAGCTGACGGTGTTCATCGAGGGCTGGGCGCTCTACTCGGAGCGACTGTCCGACGAGCTGGGCCTCTACTCCGGCGACCTCGACCGGATGGGCATGCTCGGCTTCGACGCCTGGCGCGCCTCGCGGCTGGTGGTCGACACCGGCATCCACGCGATGGGCTGGAGCCGAGGCGAGGCCGAGGATTTCCTCCGGGAGAACACCCCGCTCGCCGAGAACAACATCGTCAACGAGGTGGACCGGTACATCACCTGGCCGGGACAGGCCCTTGGCTACAAGCTCGGCCAGTTCGAGATCCGGCGGCTCCGAGCCGAGGCGGAGCAAGCGCTCGGAAGCCGCTTCGACCTCGCCGGCTTCCACGACACCGTGCTGGGCGCCGGCGCGGTGCCGATGGCGGTGTTGGAGGCGAGGGTCAGGGGGTGGGTGGAATCGAGGAAGTAGCCCCCGAGTCTCAGCGGCTGCCTCCGAGGAAGATCCATATGCTACCTGAATCGTCCTCCCAGTTCCCCCGATCAGAGCCGACGACCAGATCTTCGAAGCCGTCGCCGTTGGAATCGCCGGCGGCCAATGCGGCACCGAGGTTCTCCCACTCGAGGCCGCCGAGAATGCGCGCGCCGCCTGGTTCGCCCAACTCCCGCGCACCCTCGAACGGCCCGTACTCCACGTAGACGGCGCCGGCGTTGGAGGCCGCGGTGCTCGCCACCGAGTCAGACACGGAGATGTCCCGGTGGCCATCGCCGTCCAGGTCAAGCGTCACGATCTCCGCCCCGAAGCCACTGTCCGAGCAGTCGCCGCCGGACAACAGGGGCGAGTCCGTGTCGAATCGGGGCAGGCCAGCCTCGATCACCGTTCGCACGAGTTCGCACGTCGGATCGCTCCGGTCGCCCACCGCCATCGTCGTCATCAGCTCGTCGCGACCGTCCCCGTCGATGTCCGCCGCGTGGTAGGCGAAGGCACCCCAGGCGCCCGCGTAAGCGTCGTCGTCCGGCCATGTCCCGCCGAGGCGAGCGTCGGCCTCCCGGCCCTCCGCGTCAGTGGAAAGGGGACCGAAATACAGGTCCATGAGTTCATCATCGGCGAGCAGAAGCTCGTGCTCGCCGTCACCATCCAGATCCCCGGCGTCACTCGGAATGACGGCCCAGCAGTCCTTCCCTACGTTCGCCGTCGCACCGAGCCGTGCCAAGTCTGGGACCGCGAACACGCCGGGCGCTGCGGCGTCTGCGACCCACGCGCCATACTTGCAACTGTCGTACGTCACGTACCAGGCGGCCGTGTACACGAGTGAGCCACCAACAGCCTCCGGGACGAGGGCGGCGTCTCCGGTGCTCCAGCGCTCCTCAGCATCGTCTCCCGGGGGGCGCCAGCGAAGATCCACCTCGGCGTCGTCGCGAGTAAGCCCTCCAAGCAGGTGGACGTAGTACAACGCCCCGAGATCCTCCTCCTTCGCACCGTAGATCGAGGCCACCAGACCCGCCCGGTCAGCCCCCCCGGCGACTGCCAGTTGCGTGGTCCACAGGAACGAGTCGGAGTCCATCTCGGAGAGATCCACCACGCCATCGAGCCCGAGGTTCGACTGGAGGATCGGTGGAAATGGGCCGTGAAGGGCGAGCACGTCTGCGGTTTGTGCCCTCGGCACGCGCGTCACGACGTCCGCGAACCCGTCGGCATCGATGTCTCCCGCGTGAACGCTGGCGCCGAACCCGAGGTCCGTGTCGGGTCCCAGGATCACCACCTGCGCGGCCTCCACCCCGAGGTCACCGACCAGCGCCGGTGCGCAGCCGTCGTCGACAATATCGTCGCAGTCCTCGTCCCGGCCGTCACACGTCTCCGTCGATCCCGGGTAGATAGATGCGTCACTGTCATCGCAGTCCTCCGGAGACCGAGTGCCATCGCCATCAGCATCATCTCCGGGATCCCCGCTTTCAGCCCCGGTCTCAGGAAGATCGGACGCGGCAGAATCGCCGTCGCCGGTGTCGGTCACCTCGCCCGTGCCACCGTTGGGTGCGACATCGCTATCATAGCCCAGCTCAGGAACACAACCTCCGAGGATGAGTGCGTGCCACATGGTTCACCACACGTTCGCGTAGCCGCGAAAGGCTGTCCCGTTCCGCTGGTAGCCTGCATCGCACTCCAGCTCCACCGCCCATACCACGCTGTCGCTCGAGTCGAACTCGTTCACCATCGCCGTGTTGGTCCCACCCACTTCGGCACAGGTGGCGAGGGCGTGCCCGGCCAGCATCTGCCAGAGAGACGAGCCCGTGGGGCAGTAGAGGTCGGCCGCACCGAGGTCTTCCATCGTGTACTGGGCCGTGGCGGAGGCGGTCCCGGCGGAGGCATCGAGGTCGTACACCACGCCGCGGCTCACGCCGCTGCCACCCGACGCGGGCGAGGCGTAGTCCCGCCAGTCAAAGGTGTCGCTCGGCTTGAGGCCGTGAAGGGTGAACTCGTGGGACGTCTTGTTGAAGGAGGCAGCCGTCGAACGCGGCTCCTGACATCCCACCGGCAGGTCCTCCCCGAACTTGATGAAGGCATTCGACGCCACGTCGGTGGTGACCGTGCAATCAAACCGCAGGCTGTTGTCGGCCTGCTGGGTGCACGTGGCGCCCGTGATGACTAGCGCCCAGGCCGGGGAGCTACCCCCCCGCAAGAACCATGCCAAGAATCAGCGACTGCATAGCTTTCTCCTACCGTGCAATTAGCACGATGTTACGACGGCGCAACCCACTTCAGCAGAGGACTCCAACCCCCCGCTCCACCCCTCGCCCATCGACCGTCGTCGCCACCGCCCGGGCCCTCTCCCCGAGGGCCAGCGCCTGCCGGATGGCCCCGGCCAGTCGCGCGGCGCCGAGCTGCCCGCGAGGCACCGTCCCACCGGACACCCCCGCCCTGAGCGCGCGGGACGCCCAGTAGAACTGGTCGAACACGTGGGGCACCACCACCTGCGGCACGCCCGCCCGCAGCGCCGTGGCCGTCGTCCCCGCGCCGCCGTGATGGACCACCACCGCGCAGCGCGCGAACAGGGCGGCGTGATTGACGTCGCCCACCGCCTGCTCGCCGGTGAGTCCCGCCCAGCCGCTCCCCACCAGCAACCGGACACCCGCTTGCCGGGCGGCCTCGGCCAGGACGGCGCGCGTCCTCCCGGGATCACCGTCCGGCATGGAGCCGAAGCCCGCGTACACCGGCGGCGGACCCGCAGCCAGGAATCGCTCGACATCGGCGGGGAGCGGCCGCTCGTCGCGCAGGAAGAAGGTGCCGACCTGGGTGGCCGGCACGTCGACATCGGCGGGAATCGGAGACAACGCGGGCTCGCTGGCCACGATCACCCCCGGCGACAATCGCTGCCGGTACACGTCGAGCACCGGGGCGAGCCCGAGATCGCGCCGGGCGGCGTTGATCCGCGACCGGAACCACAACTTCCAGACGCCGCCGTTCATCCACCACGTGAAACGGTTGAACCACCGGGGCATGTCCTGCATCGGCAGGCCGGGGAAGGGGTGTTCGCCCGAGGGCAAGACCTGCGGCGAGAGCGCCACGTGACGGTAGGGAATCCCGCGCGCCTCGGCGAGCGACACCGCCACGTCGTACACCGAGGCCGACACCACCCGGTCCGCCCCCTCCACCAGCGGGCGCAACTCGCGCGCGTGTACCGCGATCTCCGACTGCATGATCGGCAGCGCCTTGCGCGGGCTCGTGCCCACGTGGCGCATCGCCACCTCGAAGTCCACCCCCACCCCGTGCGCCTGGAGGCCGAGCGATCTCGCCCATTCGACCGCATTGGGCGGCAACGCCACCGTCACCTCGTCACCGGACGCCCGTAACCCCAGCGACAACGCCAGCATCGGCTGCACGTCGCCGCGCGTGCCGAAGGTGACGACGAGGACTCTCACGCGTCAGGCGCCGCGGAGGTGCAATCGCCGTGGTCCGACATCGACCTCCCGGCTCCACATGCGCTCGTCCCACGTGAGCCCTGGCCGAAGGTCGAAGACGATGAGCCAGCCCTCCGTCACCCCCATGGTGTCGAGGTAGGCGCTGAGCTGGGCTTGCCCCTCGCGCAAGACCCGCTCCGGCGAGTGCAGCCCGGGCACCACCCGCTTGAGTTCGATCACGGTGCGGTGTCCCGCCAACTCGACGCAGAGGTCGACCCGTCCGGTGCCCGCGGCGAACTCACGGTGCACCTGCCCGCCGCCGTTGACCACCTTCTGCAAGAAGGCCATGAACGCGAGGTGGACGGTGGCCTCGTGGTAGCCCGCCGGGGTGTTGCGCACCGCGAAGTCGGAGTTCTCGCGCCACCACTGGAGGAACTGATCCACCAGCAAGGGCGCGTCGAGCGTGCCGTCCGGTCGCAACCAGGCCGCCTCCGGCAGCGGCAAGTTCGACTGGGCCCGATAGCTCACCTGCCGCGCGAGCACCTCGCGGTAGATCGGGTTGGCCGGCGTGGGACCGGAGCGGCCGCGCACGAGCAGGCCGAGGTCGACACAGTAGTCGAAGTCGTCGCTCGCGGTGTCGATGTCGTCGGCCCCGACGAGGACCCGCGACACGATCGCCGCCACCCGCGGCTCCTCCAGTCGACGCGCCAGGTTGTCGAGATGGGTGACGCGCGACACCACGAGCTGCTCCTTGGCCTCGTCCACGTGGGCGGCGGTGATCGACACGGAGCGGTCGGTCACCAGCTTGTCCATGCAGATGGCGCCGAGCTTGTTGGCGAGGAAGGGCTGACCTTGCGACCAGTAGTAGGCTCGCGCCACGGCCGCCGGCTCGAAGGCCTGCCCGGTGTCGGCGGCGTGCTGGGCGTACAACTCGCCCACCTCGGCCTCGGTGAAGTTGCGAAGAGTCAGCGACTCGGCCTTGATGTTGAAGGGCGAGCCTGGATTGACCGGGACGCCGTCCTTCGCCGCCGCCAGGTAGTCCCTGAGATCCCTCATGCCGACCAGGGCGATGGACGCGGGGAAGCGGCCGGGGCGCAGGTGGAAGCCGGATCGGAGCTGGCGCAGGAGGCTCACCATGGCCTCGCCGGTGACGACATCCACCTCGTCGAGCAAGAGCACGAGGCGGCGCGGTGCCAAGGCCATGGCCCAGGCCTCGAGCCAGTGGGCGAGGCGCTCGCCTGCCGCCGCGCCGCGGGGCTCGGGCGGCTGGTCGGTGATCGGCAAGTCGGCGCGAGCGCCCCGCGCGATGGCCTCTAGCCACCGGGGCTCCGCCTCGGCCAGTGTCGCCCCCTGGCTGGTCTCGATCGTGGCGTGGAGCGCCACCACGCCCTGCGCGCGAAGCGTGGCGGCGAAGCTGCGCATCGTGGTGGTCTTCCCCGTCTGGCGCGCGGCGTGGACCACGAAGTACAGGTCGCGACGCACGAGCGCGCCCAGCTCCGGAAGGCGGCGCTCGGCGGGCAGCATGTAGTGTCGGCTCGGCTCGCAGGGGCCGGTGGTGTTGAAGAAACGCTCCATGCCCGGGCAGCCTAATCGCCGCCGCCCGGGCCCGTCATCCCAGCGCCGCCTTCCACGCCGCGAAGCTGCCGCCCCCTTCCACGGCGCGCACCACCGCCTCGCCCTCGGCCACGCCCCCCTGGGCCAGCCGGTACTCCACCCAGGCCCAGCGCGCCGAGGTGGGCCGCAGCTCGGCGCGGTGACCCCGGAGTCCGCTCCTGATGCGCTCCAGTCGTTTCTCGACCGTCTTGATCCCGGCGAACGGCGCCCCGTCGAGCGGCGTGTGTACCTTCGGGACAAAGGGCGCCACGCCCAGCGCCACCGGGTGAATCGCCGCGAGCTTGCGGGTGAAGTGTACCAACTCCTCGATGTCCTCGTCGGTTTCCCCGGGCACGCCCACCATCATGTACACCTTCAGCACCCGGTACTCGTACACGCGCGCCGCCTCGGCGCAGGCAACCAGGTGCGCCTCGGTGGTGCCCTTCTGGATCTCACGGCGCAGGCGCTGCGAGGGCGCGTCGCTGGCCACGGTGAGCGTGGCGTAGCCGCCCTTTCGCAGCAGGCGGGGAATGTCGGGCTTGAGGGCCACGCGGTCGGCCCGCAGCGACGACACTCCCACGCCGCGGCCGCTGTCGACGATGGTGCCGAGGAGATCCACCAGCCGCGGGTGGTCGCTGATCGCGGCGCCCACGAGGCCCACGCGGCGCGCCGCCTCGGGAATCAAAGCGGACAGTCGCTCCGGTTCCACCAGCCGCATGCCCCCGTTGGTGCTGCGCCGCATCACGCAGAAGGTACACGCGCGGTGACAGCCACGCTCCCCCTCGAGCAGGAACATGTCGGCCAGCTCGGTGTCCGGCGTCAATAGGCGCGATCTCGCGGGAAGCAGGTGGTCGTCCGCCTTGGCCACCGGCACCCGCGCCGAGCCCATGTCCGGCACCCACCCCCCGGGCAAGGTCGACACGTGGTCGAACTCGCCCGTGTCGAAGAACCCGGCCACCGCGGGTACCACCACGTCGTCGGCCTCGCCGAGGATCATCGCGTCGGCGTAGGGCATCGCCGGCACCGGGTTGCTGAAGGTGAGCGGCCCGCCGATGAGCACCCGGGGGTGGCGCGGGTCGCGGTCGCGACGCAAGGGGGGGATGCCGGCCCGCGCGAGCAGGTCCACCAGCCCCGCCAGCTCCAGCTCGTAGGCCAGCGACACCGCGATCACCGGGAAGTCGCGCAGCGGCGACAGCGACTCCATCGTGAGCGGCACCTGCCCCGGCTCGTCGGGGAGGAAACACCGCTCCACGCCGAGCCCCGCCTCGGCCAGCACCGAGCAGATCCACTGGTAGCCGAGCGACGACATGCCCACGCGGTAGGGCGAGGGGTAGGCCATCGCCACGCGGTCGCGACCGCGCGGCAGCGGCGGTCCCGTCTCGCGAGCGCGGCGCGCCAGGAGTTGTTCGCGAAGGGCGCGAGGGGCGCTCACCGGGGTCTGTATAGCCGACCGCGGGTTACCTGTTCCGTGATGCTCCTCGCCCTCGCCCTCGTCGCTGTTGCCGAGGAGCAGCGCGTTGTGTACGACGTGTTCATCGGCAAAGACGACGTGGGCGACCGCGAGCTCGCCATCCGCTACCTCCCGCGCGACGACGGCGAGCGCCGCGTGATCTCGCTGGTCTCCAGCGCCACCACGCCGCTCGGCGCGATGAGTGCGCGGGCCTCGGCCCAGTCGGGGCCGCGGGGCGCGAGCTTCACCACCTCGCAGAAGCTCGGCGAGGGCCTGTCGCAAGTGCAGGGCGTGCTCCTGCCCGATGGCGGCTGGCAGATCGTGAGGAGCGACGCCACCGGCGTGTACGAGTCCACGCTCTCCGCCGAGCAGGTGCGGATGACCACGCTCGACGTGTACGATCCCGGCCGCGCGCGGCTGCTCACCGTCCCCGGGCGCATCCACCTGCTCGTCGCCGAGACCGCCGAGCTGGTCGACGGCAACCTGCTCGCCCCCGAGGAAGTCTCCGTCAAGATCGACGGCAAGACAACTAGCGCAACGCGCTGCACCATCGAGGAAGATGGCGAGAAGTTCAACTTCTACTTCGACGCCGACATGGTGCTGCTGCGCTCGGAATTCTACATGTACGGTGCCCAGATCACCACGAGGGTGCGTACCCTCCCCGAGCCGCGCAACTACGGCACCATCGAGGCCATCACCACGCCCGGCGAGGGCATCAAGGAAGCGGAGCTGTAGAGGCAAGGTTAGCGCCGGGGGATGCTCCTCCTCGCCACCGCCGCGCTCGCCGCCTCGCTCGACAACATCGAGATCGGGGGCCCCTGGGGCACCCCCACCACCACCGACGGCTCGGCCGGCTGGTGGAACCCGGCCGGCTTCGCGGCGGCGAAGGGCACCCGGGTGTTCCTCGAGGGCGGCTACATCACCGCCGACTTCGAGTTCGACCGCCAGGGCGACGACAAGGGCGTGGACGCCTACGAGCTCTCCGGCATCGCGCCCACCATCGGCGTGGCCAGCGACCTCGGCATCGACCACGTGGGCCCCGGTCGCCTGGGCGCCGGCCTCATCCTCGCCGTGCCCTACGCGCGTGGCGGCGCCGAGGTGGATCCCCCCGGCGGCGGCCACTTCCACATGATCGACGGCAACAGCCGCGGCATCTGGGCCGGCGCCGGGCTGGCCTACGACATCAAGGACATGCTCAGCATCGGCGGCACCTTCGCCGTGGTACACACGCAGTGGCGCGCCGAGGTCGACCAGGACACCCTCCCCGACCTGCGCAACGCGCTCATCGAGAACGGCGCGGGCGACTTGCTCACCTACACCGATGAAGACCTCGAGAACCCCGAGTACACCGCCGCCCTGGACTTCTCCGACCTCTCCGACACCACCTACTCCTTCTCGGCCGGGGTGCTCATCCACCCAGTCGAGTCCTTCTCGGTGGGTGTCACCTACATCCACGAGGCGAGTGTCGACAACGAGGGCAGCTTCAGCGCCAGCTTCGTGTGCCCGCCGGAAGACGACATCCTCGGCCGCTTCGCCGCCGAGGATACCGGCCTCTGCGACCCCTCCGGCGAGCCGGTGGTGGTGACGGGCACCGGCAACGTGGCGTACACGCTCCCCGGCCGCGTGCAGGGCGGCGTGATGGTCAAGCCGGTGGACTGGCTGCGCACCGAGGTGATGGGCGCGTATGTCATGTGGAGCGCCTACGACGACTTCACCATCACCGTGTCGGAAACCGACCTGGAAGACGAGCGCGCGAAGGAGCTGGTGGAACAGTCGCGCAAGTGGGCCCGCGCGAATGAGGACAGCTTCTGGGTGGGCCTCGACGCGAAAGCCACCGTGGCCGAGAAGTGGACCTTCGGCGGGCGCTACTGGTTCGACAAGGCGGCCGTGCCCGACAAGGCGCTGTCTACCAACAACTGGGACGGCGACGAGCACAACCTGAGCGCGCTGGTAGCCTACCGGCCGCTCAAGTGGATGGACGTGGGCCTTTCATACACCCACCACTTCGTCGCGGAGCGCGAGGTCACCTCGTCCGGCTACTACGTGAGCGTGGAGAGTCCGAACCCCGACGACCGCTGGAACTACCCGCATATGAACGGCACCTACTATGGCGCCATCGATCGCTTCGGCCTGGTGCTGCGCGGCAACTTCGGCGACGCGCCTAGGGAATAGCGCCCCAGAGCGCCTTTACCTTCTCGTCGCGACGACAGCCCATGCGGTAGCTCGTGTACCGGACGGGGTTGGTGTGGTGGAAGTCCTGGTGATAGGCCTCCGCCGGCCAGAAGCGGACGCCGGGCTCGTAGATCCTTGTGACGATCTCCTGCCCGAGCCGCGCCGCGACGCTCGCCTTCACCGCCTCCGCGACCCTCGCCTGCTCGGCGTCGACCGGGAACACGCCGGTCGCGTACTCCGGGCCGCGGTCGCAGAACTGTCCCCCGGCGTCGGTGGGGTCGACGTGGTGGAAGAAGTAGGTGATCACCTGCTCGTAGGTCAACTTCGACGTGTCGTACACCACGTGCAGGCTCTCGAGGTGCCCTGTCCCCTGCCCGGCCACCTCCATGTAGGTGGGGTTGTCCACCTCGCCGCCAGCGTAGCCGCTGGTGGTGGCCACCACGCCCTCGAGCTTGTCGAAGTCGGACTCCATGCACCAGAAACAACCGCCGGCCACCACCGCCACCGCCTGGCCGGACGCGGCCACCGGCACCGCGGCGAAGTCTTCCCCGCGCTCGGGGCTGGTGGCAGCCATGCAGGCGCCAAGGAAGGCAACAGACGCGAGCAACATGATGATCTCCCGGTTCACGCGGCCTGGAACACGAGCGAGGCCGAGTTGATGCAGTGGCGCTGGAGCGTGGGCGGCGGGCCGTCGTCGAACACGTGCCCGAGGTGGCCGTCGCAGCGCGCGCAGCGCACTTCCACGCGCACCATCCCGTGCGAGGCGTCGCGAAGCTCGCGCACGCGATCGGGCTTGCTGGGCCGAGTGAAGCTCGGCCAGCCGGTGCCGCTGTCGAACTTGTCGGCGCTCTCGTAGAGCGCGAGGCCACAGCCACGGCAGAGGAAGCGTCCCCTGTCGTGGTTGTTCCAGTACCGGCCCGAGAAGGCCCACTCGGTGCCCTGCTCGCGCAGCACGTCGAAGGCCTCGCTGTCGAGCCTGGCGCGCCACTCCTCGGCCGTGTGGGCGACCTTCACGATCGCGGCGGGATCAGCCTCGCCGGGGAAGGCGACGGCGGGCTCCGTGCCCGCGGAGGATCGCGAGCAGGCGAAGAGGCTGGCGAGGCTGGCGGTGAAGGCTCGGCGGGTCACGGCGGTTCCGGGTGGATGCCCAAGGTACGGGGGAAGTTGCGCACCTGGATCGGGGCGTGGTGATTCGTGACCAAGGGGGGCTCTCCCGTTGCGCGACCGCAACTGGTCGTGTAAGGTACGTCCACTGGAG
>Ga0194120_10006028_pt1 | contig 17373 bp, 20 predicted proteins | sample TA2MahCa65mmetaG_FD_148642 | JGI IMG/M metagenome (GOLD analysis project Ga0194120, IMG submission 148642) | Freshwater microbial communities from Lake Tanganyika, Tanzania - TA2015019 Mahale Deep Cast 65m | ecosystem: Environmental > Aquatic > Freshwater > Lake | place: Tanzania: Lake...
TTTTTTCGGCACGCCCGGGGGTGCTGGCGCAACTACGGTCGAGCTTCGCTCTCCCTCCGTCGCGCCAGCACCCCCGAGATTCTCATCCTGATTGTCGCTGGACTCTCACGCTGATTGTCGCCCGGCAGAAACTGCGTTCAGCCAAAAGCCCGGCGGAAGCTCGCGCCTCCCCGGGCTTAACAGTCCTAGCCGCGTATTGGACGAACCTGTCGAGCGCCGCTCACTCGGCAGGGCTATAGGCCTTCGCCGCCGACTCAATCGGCTTGAAAACTTCCTTGGCCATCGACGAATAGAGCTCGCCGAGCTTCGTCGCTTCAGCGAGGAAGTCCTCATAGGCGCCCTTGGCGTAGTCGGACTGAAGCTGCAGGGCTTCGTCTAACTTTTTGACCGCAATAAGCTTTTCAGCCAGAACGCGGCTCTTCTCGAAGGACTTCTTGGAATAATCGGTGGTTTCGGCGGCAATGCTCTGCCAGCCCTTGGTCACCGCGGCCGCGGCGGCGGAAACGGCTTCAAATTGCTCTTTGCCGAGCTTCTGAACGCTGTCTAAGGAAGCTACCATGGTTCGTCCTCATGATTTTGGCGCAAACGCGCCCTATGCGGCCTCATGCGCCCGCTGACGACTTATTTATATGCATTGCACAAAATAAAGTCAACCAAAATGTTGCGACGCAATATCAATCAGGCGCATGAACAATGCTTAACCTGCGGGTAACTGCCGGCCGTTAATGTAGCAAAACGTCACTTTCGGCGCGGCTGGGCGGTTGCGCGAACAACAGTGAAGTGAAGGGGCGCGTTCATGGTGAGACCGAGTTTGTTGGATGACCTGTCGCGGGCCCGCTCCCTTGCGGCAGTCAGTACTGCGATCATGCTCCTTCTGGCGATGTCCGTCGCCCCCGCCGAAGCGCGTCGGGGCTGGCGCCAGCACCAACACGCCGAGTTTAACGAGCGCGTCTCGGCCGCGCGGACGCGGGCCAACGCCGCCGGCGACCCCATCATCGGGGAGCATCGCGGCTTTTCAGCCATTGTCGTCGACGCCAACAGCGGCCGCACGCTTTATTCGCGTTCCGAACATGATCTGCGCCATCCGGCGTCCGTCACCAAGGTGATGACGCTCTATCTTCTTTTCGAGCAGCTGGAGAAGGGCCGGTTGCGCCTCGATTCGCCGCTGATGATTTCCCAGCGCGCGGCGGCGCAGGCGCCGACCAAGCTCGGCCTGCGGCCCGGCCAGACGATCAGCGTTGATAATGCGATCAAGGCGCTCGTCACCAAATCCGCCAATGACATCGCCTGCGCGATCGCCGAAAACCTCGCCGGCGACGAGCATAGTTTCGCGCAGATGATGACGCACAAGGCGCATGCGCTCGGCATGCGCAACACCAATTACGAGAATGCGTCAGGCCTTCCCGATCCCAACCAGGTGACGACGGCCTATGATCTCGCCGTGCTCGGACGCGCGATCCAGGAGCGCTTTCCGCGCTACTATCGCTACTTCTCGACGCCGAGCTTCGCCTACAACGGCGCGGTGCATCGTAACCACAATCACCTGCTCGGCCAGGTCGAAGGCATGGACGGCATCAAGACCGGCTATACCCGCGCGTCGGGATTCAATTTGCTGACCTCCGTGCGCCGCCACGGACATCACATCGTTGCGGTAGTGATGGGCGGCAAGACCGCCTATACGCGCGACCACATCATGGCCGGGCTGATCGCGGAAAATATAGACGATGGCGCTTCGGTCAGAACCGCCGCCGCGGTCGTCGAAAACCCGCGCAACGGCGACGAAGCGCAGGAGCGGCCGGCCGATGAACGTCCACAGCACGCCAAGATCACGGCGGCGCGCGCGCCGCAGATCGCCGTCTCCGAGCGACTGGCCTATGCCGAACCTCAGGAAGCCATGGCAGAGGAGCCGGAACCGTTCAGCCGGCGGTTGAGCGCTCCGGTTCCGGCGGCCGACATTCCTCCGCAGGAGGCGCGGCCCGCTATTCGTCCCGCCTTCGTTTCGGGCGGTCAAAAGCGCGCGGCCGGCGCTTACGAGCCAGAGCGAAAGGGAACGTCTCCGGACGCCAGGCCGCATGTCGGCGTGACTCCGCTCGCTTCGCGCGATGGATCGACGACGGGCGGCGCCCGCAAGATCGACGTTACGCCGGTCTCGACGACTCCTTCGGCCATCCGCAGCGCCGCCGTCAAACCGCCGATCGCCAAATCCGACGCCAATCGTCCCACACGGCCGGGCTGGATGATCCAGATCGGCGCGACCGAGGACCAGGATAAGGCCAATCAACTGCTCGCGCGCGCGCGCAGTCAGCTTCAGGGCTTCCCCGCCAACGCGACGGCGTTCACCGAAAAGGTTCAGAAGGGGGCCGGAACGCTCTACCGCGCACGTTTTGCGGGTCTCGAGGAAGAGACCGCGCAATCGGCATGCAAGGCGCTCAAGCGCTCCGGCTTCGCCTGCTTCACGACGAGGAATTGATTTGAGAGATGTCCACGACCTGGGACCACGACTTCGGCGATCGGCGGGCGTCAGTGCTGGTGACGCCGCATCAGGACATCCTTGGCCTCGTTCACCCGGGCCGCAAGATCCGTCGCCCCGCCAAGATCTGGATGAAGTTTTTTCATCAGATCGCGATGGGCGCGGGCAATGTCCGCGGCGGCGGCGCCGCGCTTGAGGCCAAGAATTTCGTACGCCTCGTCTTCCGAAATCGCGCCCGCGCGACGCGCGCCGCCCTCGCCCGAGCGGAAGCCCCCCGAGTCCGCGTGCGCATCGCTTGCCGAACGCCAGCCGGAAAACCGGCGGTCAAGATAAGCTTCTAGCAGCCTCGCGCCGTCCGGATCGTCGCGGCGGCAAACGCCGTAGAGTTCGAGGAGCGCCGGGCGCGCCAGCGAGTCGAGCTGCGCGCCCTCATGCTGGCCCGCGAGGACGATTCCCCGAATCGCGCCCGTCGAATGGTCGAGTTCCATTTCGATCATCGCGGATCGCACGCGCGACACGCCGCCCGCGCCGCCGCCAGCGTTGCGAAAGCCGCGCAGCGTTTTTCCGTTCAGACCGATGAGCCACACGCCAAAGCCAAGGAGCGCCATGCCGAGGTCGAGGCGGCCGCGGGCGAGAAGCAGGCCGCCGAGCGCGAGCGCGAGAACGCCGCCGCCGCGCTTCAAAAGAACCGCCAACAGCGCCGGCGAGGTCTTCGTATAGGCGTTGAGCGCCAGGATGGTCAGGACCAGGGCCACAAGTCCGATCAGAATGGGCATGCTCTTATCCTCAACCGATCTGGGACAGGAGCAGACGCGCTGCTCCCTCGCCTTCGCCGGCGCGCCGCTCCAATTCAACTCTGCCGCCGACGGCGTAAGCGGCCACGGCGCCGAGCAACTCCGCCAGGCGCCGCGGCGCGGCGACGTCAAACGCCGCATAGGCGCCGCCGGTCAAACGCGCGATTTCGCGATAGGCGTAGCTCACGTCGGCGTCCTGGCCTTCCTGGAACATGAAGGCCTTTACGCCGATCAATCCCATTTGCCCTGCCGTCGCCGTCAAGTCGTCGATCCGCTCCTCCATGGCGTCGCCGATAAAAACGAGCGCCCCGACGCGCGCGCTGCGCGACTCGTCGAGCGCGTGGCGCAGGACCTTGCCGATTTGCGTGCGTCCGCCTTGGCAGACGATCCGCGCCATCAGCGCGCCGAGTCCCTCCCCTCCCGAGACGAAGCGTGAAGCGCGGCATTCTCCGAAGCCGCGGAAATAAACCAGCTGAACGTCAAGCCCGCCCTGGGCGGCGGTCGTGCGGAACATCTCTCCTTGAATCGATTGCGCCATGTCCCATGTCGGCTGCCGGCTCATCGTCGCATCCAGCGCGAAGATCAGCCGGCCGCGCGAACTGTCCACCACGACGCTCCTCGCTCGGTCGAGAAAAGCGTCGATCGGCCCCGATTGCGCAGAGCCTTGAGCGGTTGGCGGCTTGTTTGAATGATCGCCCACTGCGGTTCACGTCGTTTCTTTGACGTTCCATTTAAAATCGGACGCGCGCTCTGATAAACAAGAGGCTTGGCGCGGAACTTGAACATAGGCTCTTTGGGCGCGCCCGGCGAGGACTCGATGCCGACCCACGGCGAAGAATTTCATGTTCCGGGCGGCGCGCCGCTGACGGCTTCGGCCGGGTGGACGCGCATCGCCGCCCTGCCTGCGGAGGACAGCGTCCGCGTCCAGTCCCTGATGCGGGCGTTCGCCGACGAGCTTATCGAAGGCGGCGTGCGGGTCGGCGGCGTGACGCAAATTCGAGTCGCGGACAGATCAGGGATCATGTTGCGCGACGTAGCCACCGGCGATTTTTATCCGATCTCGCAGGACCTTGGGCCGGGCTCGGTCGCCTGCAATCTCGATTCGAGCGAATTGGCGCTCGCCTGCGCCGCGATCGAGCGCGCGGCCCGTGGCGGCGCGCAGCTGATCGTGATCAGCAAATTCTCCAAGCAGGAAGCGGGTCGCGGCGGGCTCTGCGACGCCTTCCGGGCGGCGATGGCGGCGCGGGTTCCGGTGATCGCGGCGGTGTCGCCGCATTACCGCGAGGAATGGCGCGCCTTCGCCGGGCCGCTGGCGGAGGACGTCGCGCCCGAACGTGCGGCGCTCGCGCAATGGTGGGCGAAAATCAACGCGGCAGCTTCCCAGTCGCCGCCTATCTGACCGGCGGCGCGTACAACAGGCCGCCCTTGCTCCACAAAGCGTTCAGCCTTCGCTCCATGGCGAAAGGCGCCCCCTTCCCGAGGTTGCGCTCAAAAACGTCTGCGTAATTGCCGACGTGTTTGATGATGCGATAGGCCCAATCCTGAGAGAGACCGAGATCGTCGCCATGGGCGCCGTCGACGCCGAGCAGGCGCCTGATCTGCGGTTTTTCCGACGAAAGCGCGGCGTCGGCGTTCGCTTTGGATACATCCAGCTCCTCGGCGTCGATCATCGCGAAGAGCGTCCAGCGGACGATGTTGAGCCACTGGTCGTCGCCCTGCCGCACGAGCGGGCCGCGCGGCGACTTGGACAGGAGGTCGGGCAGAACGGCGTGATCGGCCGGCGCCGCCAAGCCGATCCGGACGCCGCTCAGAAGGGAAACGTCGGCGGTCAGCGCGTCGCACTTGCCTTCGTCATAGGCTTTCGCCGCCTCCTCTAGGCTCGCAAACAGTTTTGGGTCGTATTTCGCCGTTCGGGCTCGAAAAAAGTCGGCGACGTCGAGCTCATAGGGCGTTCCTTGCTCGACGCAGATCGCTACGCCCTCCATCTCTTGAATGGAATTGAAGCCGCGCTGGCGGCGGACGATGAAGCCTTGTCCGTCGTAAAGGAACACGCCCGCGTAGATGAGCTTTTGTCCGGCGTCGCGGGCCTGCGTCCATGGCGACGCGCTGGCGACGAGATCGACCGCGCCGGCCTGCAGCGCGCCAACCCGCGCTTTCGGCAGGAGTTCGACGAATCGCGCCTTGGCGGGATCATCGAGAACCGCGCTGGCGACGGCGCGGCAGAAGTCGACATCGAAACCGCGCCACTCGCCCGCCCCGTCGCGCTGCGCGAAGCCCGGCGAAGGCGTTACGCCGCAGATCAGGGAGCCGCGCTTGACGATCTGGCCAAGCGTGGGACCGACGTCCGTCTGCGCGCCGGCGCCTGGGGAGCAGAGCGCGCCGGCGAAAGCCGCGAGGCAGGCGAAAAGGAGGCGGCGCATCATGGCGGGCTCGGCATCCGGCGGCGGATATACTACGGTCGCGCGGCGCGTGCGCAAAGGCGACTCGTCAGAGGCGGCATGTCCGAAGATAAGAAAGCAGCCAAACGTAAATTAAGGCCCGCCACTCTGGTGACGCAAGCCGGTCGCGCGCCTTTCGATCATTTCGGCTTCGTCAATCCGCCGATTTATCGCGGCTCGACCGTGCTGTTTCCGACGGTCGCCGCGCTCGAGGGGCTGCGCCAGCCCTATACTTACGGCACCAAGGGCACGCCGACCACTCGGGCGCTCGAGCAGGCCTGGAGCGAGATCGCCGGCGCCGCCGATTCGGTGCTGACGCCCTCTGGCCTTGCCGCCATCGGCCTGGCGCTGCTGACGGCGACGCGCGCCGGCGCGCATGCGCTGATCGCCGATTCCGCCTATCAGCCGACGCGCATGTTCTGCGACGGAATTCTCACCCGTTTCGGGGTGAACGTCGAGTATTACGACCCGCTGATCGGCGCCGGGATCGCCGCGCTGATGCGGCCGGAGACCACCGCGGTTCTCGTTGAATCGCCTGGCTCGCAGAGCATGGAGGTTCAGGACATTCCCGCCATCGCCGCCGCCGCGCAGGCCCATGGCGCCTGCGTGATCGCCGACAACACCTGGGCGACCCCGCTTCTCTTCCCGCCGCATGAGCGCGGCTGCGACCTCGCGGTCGAAGCCGGCACCAAATATCTCGCCGGCCACGCCGATCTTCTCATCGGCCTCGTGTCCGCCAACGCCAAATGGGCCAAGCGCCTGCGGGCGACCTTCAACGCCTTCGGCATGGGGGCCGGTCCCGACGACGCATCGCTGGCGCTGCGCGGGCTGCGCACCATGGCGCTGCGGCTGCGCGAACAGGAACGCGCAGCGCTCGACATCGCGCAATGGCTGGAAGACCGGCCGGAAGTCTCGCGCGTGTTGCACCCCGCCCTTCCGACGCATCCCGGCCATGAGCTTTGGAAAAGAGACTTTAGCGGCGCGTCCGGCGTATTTTCGGTCATTCTTAAGGAGGCGCCAAAAACGGCGGTCGCCGCCTTTGTCGACGGGCTGGAGCTGTTCGGCATCGGCTTTTCCTGGGGCGGCTATGAAAGCCTTGTGCTGCCGTTCGACTGCGCCTCATACAGGACGGCCACGCGCTGGGCTCCGGAAGGGCCGGCGCTGCGCTTCTCGATCGGACTGGAGGACGTCGCCGATCTGAAGGCGGATCTGGCGGCGGGTCTCGACCGGCTCAAGGTCTCCTAAAGGCGGAGCGTTTAGAATATATTCCAAGCTACCAGTGTCCTGTGTGGCGAAGGTTTTTCGAAGGGAGAAGAGATATGGTGGCCGTTTCCCGGTTTGCCGCTTATGCCGGCGTCTGCGGCTGGTTGATGGCGGGCGTCGCGCCGGCGCTGGCCGGCAGCGGCCAGGACTTCCCGAACGTTACATGCGCCTGCAAGGGCTGCGGCCAGAACAAGTCCGACGTCATCGGCAAATGCCCGGACGTCTGCAAGGACAAGACGGTCTACAACAAGGGCGAAAAGGTCGTTCCCGCCGCGCCGGCCCGGCAGCGCCCGGCCAGGCGGGACAAAACCGCCAAGGCCGCCGATCCGACCGAATTTTGCAAGGCGGCGCGCATGAAGCTACCGAAAGGCTGGATGCGCGCCGATCCTCCGTCGGCCCAATCACGGTAGGCGTCTGCGCGATCGCATGAAAAATGCCCGCCCAAGCAGTTTGGGCGGGCAAGGCTCTCACACACGCTCGCGAGAAGCGGGACGTCGGTTCAGAAGATCAGAGCGTGGCTCCAGCCTGGAACTTCGGAATCACCGGGCCGCCAATTTCAGCTCTCTGACGCTCGCCGGAGGGGCTGAAGAACAACAGCAGTCCGCCAAACTGGCTATCGGTGTCATAGGCGAGATCGGACAGGCGTTCGATGTCGAAGCGGGCGTCCTGAACGATCACTTCCAGGTCGCGAGTCTCGCCGGGCGCGATCGGGTTGTGATCGCTCACGGAAAGTCCGCGGTCGGCAAGCAGATAGTCAGGGAAATCCGGCCGCGTGGTGAAGACCTCGGGATTAAGGAAGCGCAGACCGGCGGAAGTGAATTCGCCGAGCCGGATCGGCTCTCTGCCATTGTTGGTCACCTTCGCCCTGATCCGCAATTCGCGGCCCGGCACCGTATAGGAGCCGCCCTTGAATTGAACGGCGACGGTCGACCGCGGTTCGTCGATCGGCGAGATGCCGGTCAGCAAGCCCGCCTGCATCGGCAGCGTGCGCGGGAACTCCCGGTTGGCGGCGGCATAGAAGACGAGCACAGCCAGGAGAACCGCGGCAAGGGTGATCGCGCCGATCCGCTTTTCGTCCTGACCGATCAGCTCGCGGCCCTTGCCGGCTTTGACCTGCCAATATCGGACAATGATCCCCTTGGTCATGAACCAATAGAGAATCCAGGCGGTGGCGGCGGCCATCCAGAAGAAGTGGTAGATATAGGTCCAGGTGATCCCATAGGTTTCGAGATCGATCGTCGAACCTTCGAGCAGCGTCACCGGATTGGTGAAATCCTTCATGTCGCCCTTGATGGTGATCCACTGGCCTGGACCAACGATCGGGCCGCCGTCCTTGACGTTGATCTGGACATGGACGTGATAGCGGCCTTGCCGGCGCGCCTTCAGGACGATCTTGTATTCATAGTCCTTGCCGACATCCATCGAGAAGGTGCGCGGCACCGGCACTTCGCCGACGAAGGCGCTCTTGCGGATGAGAACCGGCCCCGGCTCGCCGACGTTGAGAAAGGATTCGCCGGGCCTGGCGACGGCTTGCGGCCAGCCGGAAAACACATGAACCTTTCCGGTGAGCTCCATCTCGTCGTTCACGTTGAGTTCGGTCTTCGACCATTTGACGTCGTACCAATTGAGCGTGCGCATGCGCAGGAACGCCTGCTGCGAACGTTCGCCATGCGCGGAGGCGGGCGTCGCCGGCAAGGTCGTCAGGGCGCCGGCGACGACCACTCCGAGGATCCAAAGGCGGACGACGCGGGCCGTCGCGCACTTGGCCATCGATTGCAAATTCAAGCTTTTCATCTGGAATTACTCCCTTGGATTTTCTCGACGCCGGAGCCGTCGCCGGCTCCGGCGAAATTACGCGTCGCGTCCTAGACTTCTTCGATCTCGAGATATTTCGTCGTCGAGAACCACTTGCCCACGTTCCACCACAGGAAGTAGACGAGCATCGAAATGAAGCCGGAGAAGAAGGCGGCGACCGGAACCACGTCCTTGCCGAAAGTGCGCAGCGTGCCGCGCTCGACCATGCGGATATATTCCGGCGTGCCGGTGCGGACGTAGTTGAAGCCGATGAGGTCGGCGAGCGTGAGCAGCACGCCGTCGATTTCAGTGGCCTGATGATATTGCGCCAACACAGGCCAGTTGATCGGATAGAACAGGAGGCCCCAGCCAAGGCCGCCGAGGAGCGCCGTGACCAGCCAGCTGCCCGAGATCATCAGCACGATGTCGAGCCAGAAACCCATTGGAATGAGCGCCGACGGGAACACCAGGTTGATCGGGAAGAAGGTCCAGCCCCAGAAGTTGTCATAGCGGTTGATCCACTCGCCGACCAGCAGGGCGAGCACGACGGTCGTGGCGCCGATCGGCAGTCGGAACCTCGTCCAGAAGAATGACTGCGCGGCCGCGGCGAAGCACATGGCGACGATCGGGGTCACCGTCGGCCACATGCGTCGATCCTTGAAGTCGATCCAGAAGTCCCAGTCGCCGGCGAGCAGCATGTAGTGGATGTGGAATGAGCCAAGCAGCACGGCGAACAGAATCACCAGGAGGAGCCAGTCCGTCAGGGTGACGCAGCCAAGAAACTCTTCTTTTGATTTCCAGGTCTTGCCGGCCGGCGAGCCTGATTCAGTTGATGCCGACATGTTTTCCTCTCTCAGATTGATCTTGCGGGAGGGAAGCGGCGGCGCGCCCGGTCTGCGCCTTGCGCTCGGCGGCCGCTGTCCATTTTTTATGAATCGATGCGCGCGCGCGTTAAAGCGCGAGAACATCCTTCTCATATTCCTTGCTGAGTTCGATCACGCGATCGAGCACCTGACGCGCGACGCCGAAAACGGCAAGCGCGAACCAGCCAAAGAACACGAATCCCCAGTGCAGCGGCGCCGTGAACAGCTCTTCCATGAACCAGAAGGTGTGGCCCCATTCGTTCAGGCCGATGTTCGGGAAAATCATGAACGGCCCGGCGAAGAACATCAGGAATGCGAGCGAGATTCGCTTGGCGAATTGCGGGATGCGCGTATGCGCATACATGAAGGCGCCCCAGCCGCAGATGATGTAGATCGGATAGCTGAGGTAGAATTCGAGGATGTGGCTCGGCGTGAAGTCGGTGTCGCGAATGACCGTCTGGTGCCAGGTGCCGTCCTGTTCGGTGAAGTAAGAGGCGCCCCAGTAAACCGAGAAGGCGTAAATCGCGAGCCAGCCGATAAGCGTCAAGATTCGGCGCATCTCCTCGCGCGGCGCGACGGCGTCGATGTTGCGGTCGCGCGTCTTCCAGAGATAGCCGCCGATCGCGCAGAAGGCGACGAACTCCAGCGGCAGTTCGGTCCACATCAGGTTCATCCAATAGGTCTGGAATTCCGGCGCGAAGGAATCGAGGCCGGCCTTCCATCCGAAATATTGCTCATAGATTCGGATGCCGACATAGAACACCAGCATCACGCCCATGGTGATATAGGCCGGCTTGAAGTTCACGATCGTATCGGTCTCGCCGGCCTGTGCGGCGCTCACGGCTTTTTCTGTCGTTAAATTCATCATTGCCTCTCCTCTTTAGGGCTCGAGACGCACTTGCGGTCCCGAATGGCGCTGGGCCTCCCATAGCTGCGATGGGCGCCGAGCAAGGCGCTCGTCTCGCCGCGGCTTTCGCAAACCAAGCCGGGGCGGCTTTCACAGCTGCGGAAACGTTATCACGTCGAACACTGTCAACGTCAAGAAAAGTATAGTATTCAACATGCGACAATTTGCACCACATGGCGTATAAATCTCACTTTATTGCTACAAATATTGAGATTTGAGTTTGCAGTTAATTGATACGCCAGTTTGCCGGCGCGGTTAATGAGACTTGTGATGTATTATAATATGAAACTGCGCCGTCTTAGAATGACTTTAGTCAGATTATAGTCTGACTTGCGACATGTTGCCGCAAGTTAAACCTATTGTGCGTCGAGTTGAATCGTTGAAAATCGTAACAGCGCTGATCGACAGCGTTCGCGGCAGTTTACGGAGAGGAATCGGATGAAGACTTTTCACTCGCTTAACGAACTTGGCTGGGTCGCCTTTTGGGTCGCCTTCTGCGTGTTCCTCTTCGCGATCTTCATTCCGACCGTGAACAGAGCGCTCAATCTTTAACCGCCCTCCCCCGGCGCGAACGATCGTCCCGACTCGATCTCCCCCGAGTTGGGACGATCCCTATCCGTGCTCAGGGCCGCGGCGAGATGCGAAGATGCAGGGGCCGAATTGCATGCGCGTCGCCAAAATGTCGCGCCTCACGTGCAAGACGTGAATCAACGTCTTTGAAATGAATCGCTCCCGGGAACGGGGCAGAAAGCAGGAACGAACTGGCGCGAGACAAAAATAACAAGGTGGCCCGAAGAGTATAAAATGAGAAAAAAATGAGCGGAAACTCTGAAGAAGACCATCAGTTGAATTATCGCCAGCGGCGCGAAGATTCTCTTCGCCAGCTACTGAGCGGCATCGTGGACAAGCCTTCGAAGGAGATCGTCGAGGAGCTCAAAAAGGATTTGGGCGTCAGTCGCGCGACCGCCTATCGCATGATGAAAACCTTCCGCACCTGCGGGGCCATAACGGCTCCCTGGACACGCCCGGTGGGTCGTCCGAAAGGCGCGCGCTGTCTCGATCCGCGCCGCGAGCAGCTTATCCAGGAGGCGATCAAAGCCCATTATTCGCACGCGCTTCGGCCAAGATTCAGAGCGCTGGTGCAGGACATTCACCAACGCTGCGTCGAAGAGCTGCTGGCGCCGCCGAATTGGCGCACCATTCGTAACATGCTTATCCGCTTGACACATACAGCCTCCAGTGCTAGAAGAAAGAGGTAGGCCGGGGTTCGGCCATGGAGAGCAAGATGCTTCCGGGATTTCCAAAGAACGTCACGAAAGAGAAGGTCCGCAGGGGTCACTACCGCCTGACGCGGGACGACGGCTTTACCGTCGAGGTCAAGCGCGGCGTCGGCGGATGGTGGTTCGGCAACACCGGCCGAAAGGTTAAGTCGCTTGGCGTCTCCGAATACGACATGCGGAACGGCTATACCTCCCACGATCAAGTTGGCGTGGCCGATCGCGAAATCAGCGAATTGGGGGCCGTATAAATGCCTCCCCATGCCGACGTTCTCCAATGGGAGCACTTGCCGTTCCCTAAATCCCTCAGGGATTTCCAGAAGCTTTTCCCGAACGATGAAGCGTGCGCCCGATACCTGGAAGGCGCGAAATGGCCCAAGGGCTTCGTCTGCCCGCACTGTGAGAAAAAGGGCGAGCCGTTCCGCATGTCCACGCGGACTAGCGTTCTGACGTGCCGCACCTGCCGCAAGCAAACGTCCCTCACGGTCGGGACCGTAATGCAGCGGACTCATTCGCCGCTGACCGTGTGGTTTTGGGCGGCTTACCTTGTGTCGAGCATGACGCCCGGCATGTCGGCCGTGCAGTTTCAGCGCCAGCTTGGGCTGAGCCGGTACGAAACCGCCTTCCAAATCCTGCACAAGCTCCGCGCGGGCATGGTGCGCCAAGGCCGCGACCGTATCGGCGGCAACCTTGGGCGCGGCGATCACGTCGAAGTGGACGAGACTTACATCGGCGGTGCGGTGCGCGGGGAAGGTCGCGGCCCCAAGCCGGATGACACGGTGTTGGTCGCTGCCGCCGTCGAGGTTCGCACCCGCCCGGCCAAGAGGGGCGACAAGCCCATGTGGCGCGGTGGGCGGTACGCTGGCCGATTGCGGCTGGAAATCATCCCCAATCGCGGCGCTAAGGCCATGACGGGCTTTGTAGAACAGGCCGTCGAGCCGGGCGCAATGGTGATTACCGACGCCGCGCCGGGATACGCCAAGCTTGGCGCGCTCGGCTACGCGCACCTGCCCGTGGTGGAAGCCGGAAATCCTGAGGTCGCGGAAGAATATCTGCCCATCGTTCACCTTGTTTTCAGCAACCTCAAAGCTTGGCTGCAAGGCACGCACCACGGGCGCGTCGAGCCGCAACACCTGCAAGCCTACCTCAACGAATTTACGTTCCGTTTTAACCGGCGGTTCTACCCGTTCAATGCCTTCCGTTCCTTGCTCGGCATCGGGACGAATGGCGAAGGCCCGACCTATGCCGGGATTTACGAAGGCACTTGGAAGCATCCGACGATGGCGAGCCATCATGACTAATCAACCCCTAGAGGCCGTATGTTCAAACCGGATAAGCATGATTCGTAAGCGTCTGCGAGACTTCGAGGGCCGCATCCGCGGCGCGTCGGGCGCCGGGAACTGATCGGGACATGCTTCACGGGACTTGGCTCAAATGCGGCTGAGCGACATTCTGGAACGGCCGCTGCAGATGGTTTACTTCGATCACGTCAAGATCGAAGACTATGTCGTTGACGCGCGGACCGGCGAAACAGGCTATCCGTGGCTGACATTGGCGATCGACGCCAATACGCGCATGGTCGCCGGCTTTCATCTTTCGCTGGCGCCGCCGTCGCGCATCTCGCTCAGCCTGTGTCTGCTGCACGCGGTTTGCGACAAGTCGCGCTGGATGAACGCGCGCGGGCTCTGTGGCGACTGGCCCGCCGCCGGACTCCCAGAAACCATCGCCATCGACCCGCACAGCATTTTCGGGGTTCGCCAATTAGCGCGCGCTTGGCGCGATCAGGGAATCGCGATCGCGCCGGAATCCATCAGTTCAAATGTTTTTGGCGCGCGCGCCACGCATTTGTCCGCCGGTCGGTATGGCGAAGTCGCGATCGCCAAAGCCAACGGCGTCAGTTGGACGCCCAAAGCGCCGCGGCATCTGCGCCGCGCGCCGGCGCGAGACATTCGCGAGCTGGAATTCGCCGTCGGCGACGGCCTTGTAAATGACTATCACCAGCGACCGCATGAGGACACGGGGCGCTCGCCGCTTGATGGCTGGCGAGAGGCTGAAGCGGCGGCGCCGTTGCGCGCGCCGCAGGATTGCATGCGCTTTCGACTGTCGCTTCTGCCCGACGCCCGCTGCGCCCTCGGTTCAAACGGCGTCAGCGTGCTGGGAGAGACGTTCTGGTCGCCGGGACTCGCGCAGCTGCATCGGGAAGGGCGCGAACGGGTGGCGGTCAAATTCGATCCGCGGGATCTTTCGAGAATTTTCGTTCAGGAAACCGGCAGGCCTTCCGTCGAGGCGACAAATGTCGCGGCGACCGGCGCCGGCGGGTCGGACGAAGCCTGCCGCAGGAACTGCAAGCTGCTCGTCGCTTCGCGCCGGCTTAACGAAGAAATCGCCGTCGAACCGGGGGGCGACTGCGCGCGCTTTGGAGCAGACGCGCCATCACCCTGCCGCGCAAGGGGCGATCGGCGCGCCAACGCGTAAACGGTCGGCCGAACTAGGCTTTGTGCTGCGAGGGCGCGCCGCAGAAGCCGAGAATCAGGTCGCGCAGTTCCGGCTCCTCGACGAGGTCGGCGGCGATGGAGCATTCGAACCAGCGGGTGGCGCGCTGCTTTTTCTCCGCCCATTTCTTTTGCTGCTTCTGTACGCGAAGCGAGAATACTTCGACGCGGCAGTCGACCGTCGAGCCGCTGGCGAGGCGCTTTTCATAGAAGAAGTCGCCGAGCTTCATCTTGTCGATCTTGCCGAGCAGTCCGGCTTCCTGCACCGCCTCGATCGCCGCGACAATATGCGGTTTGCGGCCCTTCATCGGCCATCCTTTGGGAATGATCCAGCGCCTGGTGTCGCGCGACGTGACCAGCATGACTTCCACCCGACCGTTGGCGAGTCGCCAGGGCAAGGCCGCATATTGCGTGCGCGGCGCGGAGACGACGCCCTCGCGCTTCTTCTTCGGCTTCGGCGTCTTCATGCCGCGAACCTCGCCAGCACATAGAACGCCGCGGCAAAAAAAGCGGCCATGGGCATGGTGATGATCCAGGCGACGACAATGTCCTTGGCGACATTCCAGCGCACCGCCGCGACCCGCCGCGCCGCGCCGACGCCAATGATCGCGCCGGTGATCGTATGCGTCGTCGACACCGGGATGCCCAAGCCAGTCGCCAGGAACAAGGTGATGGCTCCTCCGGTCTCGGCGCAGAACCCCTGCATCGGGGTCAACCGCGTGATTCGCGACCCCATTGTGCGCACGATTCGCCACCCGCCAAACAAGGTTCCAAGGCCCATGGCGGCCTGGCAGGCGATGACGACCCAAAATGGCACGTGGAATTCGCCGTCGAGCGCTCCGTGCGCATACAGCAGCACGGCGATCACGCCCATGGTCTTTTGCGCGTCATTGCCGCCATGGCCAAGCGAATAAAGCGAGGCCGAGGCGAATTGCAGAACGCGGAACAGCGCGTCGACGCCGCCGGGCGTCCGCCGCACGAATATCCACGACACCGCCAGAATCAGCGCGAGCGCCAGAACGAAGCCCAGCGCCGGCGACAGAACGATCGCGGCCGTTGTCTTGAGCAGTCCGTTCCAGACGATCGCCGAAACGCCGACCTTGGCGACGCCGGCGCCCACCAGTCCGCCGATAAGCGCGTGCGAACTCGACGATGGAATGCCTAATCCCCAGGTGATCAGGTTCCAAACGATCGCGCCCATCAGCGCGCCGAAGATGACGTAGTCGTCGACGATGTCGGGCGAGACAATGCCGGCGCCGACGGTCTGCGCGACATGCAGCCCAAAAACCAGAAAGGCGATGAAATTGAAAAAGGCGGCCCAGAACACGGCATATTGCGGACGCAGGACGCGCGTCGAGACGATCGTCGCGATGGAATTGGCGGCGTCGTGCAGACCGTTCAGAAAATCGAAGATCAGCGCGACCGCGATGAGCGCCAGGAGAAAAGACGAGAAATTCTGCAAGCGCGGGCCCTAGGAATGCTCAATGACAATGCCGGCGACGCGATCGGCTACGTCCTCGAAACCGTCGACGACGCTTTCGAGGTGGCCGTAAATCTCCGCGCCGACAATGAACGCCATCGTATCCTTATGGCGATGCGCCTGAAACAGCTCCTTCAATCCCTGATCGTGGATGGCGTCGGCTTCGTCCTCGATGCGCGTGATCTCTTCGCTGTAGGCGTTGAGCCTGCCGGCGTTCTGGCGCATCGTCCGCAGCAGCGGAATGGCGTCGCGCGTGAGCGCCGCCGCTTGGACGATGATGTCGCCCATGCGGCGCATCCCCGGCTCGAACTCGCGGGCCTCATAGAGCAGCGTCGCCTTGGCCGTCTGATGCATCTGATCGATTGCGTCGTCCATCGCCGTCACCAGGTCGCGGATGTCACTGCGATCGAAGGGCGTGATGAAGGTGCGCCGAACCGCCAGATGCGCCTCGCGGGTGATCTCGTCCGCCTCATGCTCCTTGCGACGGATCTCCTGGGAGCACACAAACACGCGGTCGCCGCCGTCCAGCAATCCGCGCAAGGCGTGCGCGCCGGCGACTAGCGTCTCCGCATGCCGCTCGAACAGATCGAAGAAGCGCTCCTCCCTCGGCATGAGCGCCTGGAACCAAGACAGCATGGCGCCCCTCCGAATCGTCGTCACAAAACTGTCACAAACGGTTCGCGGACATAGCCGGGAGGACCCCCGGCTGTAAAGCGGCGAGACGCCGTGGTCTCGACTATTTCGAATGCCGCTGCGTCTTATTCCAAGCGACGGCGTCTTCCTGGGTTAGAGAGGCGCTCGCCTCTCCGGGCGTGAATCTGCGCGGCAGCACGTCCCGAAGCCGCGAGCGGATGTGGTGCGGGGCGCGACTGACGCTCACCAGATCGGAGCCGCTGAAAATGAACGCGCCGTTTTGACCAACGACGACATCGCCATCCCGCAACGTCGGGTCTTTCCGAGAAAGCCGCAGGTAATAGTCATGAGATGCGGCGGGGTCGGTGCAGGAGCATGCCGCCGTCAGCCTGTCACGAAAGCTGAACGCGACCGGCAGCGCCGAATAGCGATTCCCCTTGGCGTTGCGCGCCTCCTCGATCGTTTCTCCATGATAGAGTTCGACTCGCGCTGACGGACAGGCGAATTCGCAGGACTGCTGGCCGGATATCGCCGAAGACTTGATCAAAGGAAAATAATAGCCGTCGCAGGCGCGCACACAGTAGCCGCCGCCGGACATCGAATCCGTCTCGGCCTGAACCGAAACGGGCCTGTCGTCGCGCTTCACGGCTTTCGGCGCGCGCGGGTGCGGGGGCGGGCGCGGACGGGTCACGCGCCAGGACCGGCGCGACTGATAGGCCGCAGGCGGATCCGGTCCGAACAGGGCGTCGAAGAAATCGCCTTGCGCCAATGTGTCGAGCGGCAAGAGCAGCACGACGGCTAAAGCGAGAGCGCCCGTAACGCTTTTCACAACTAACCCGTCTTATTCATCCCACCGCCGCGCGATTGTGATTTTTTCCGCGACATGATTGCGGGCGCGAGTCCGCTTTGCGTTTTTGGCGCTGGGTGGGTCTGCACTTTTCGCACGCGTTGGAGTTGGTCGG
>Ga0194120_10006030_pt1 | contig 17367 bp, 17 predicted proteins | sample TA2MahCa65mmetaG_FD_148642 | JGI IMG/M metagenome (GOLD analysis project Ga0194120, IMG submission 148642) | Freshwater microbial communities from Lake Tanganyika, Tanzania - TA2015019 Mahale Deep Cast 65m | ecosystem: Environmental > Aquatic > Freshwater > Lake | place: Tanzania: Lake...
TCATCACGATCAGCCCGGCCGAGCCGAGCAGCGATCCGGCCTTCTGGATGTGATCGAAGCTGGCCGGCGTGTCGAGGTCCTGCTCGAGCAGCAGCGGCACCGACGAGCCGCCGGGGATGATCGCCTTGAACGGACGCTCGTCGATCATGCCGCCGGCGAACTGCTCGCCGAACACCAGTTCCCTCAGCGTCGTGTGCATCGACGTCTCGTAGACGCCCGGGCGCTTCACGTGCCCGCTGATGCAGAACAGCTTGGGCCCGCCGTTCTTCTCGGGGCCGAGCGACGCGAACCACTCGGGCCCGTTGAGCACGATGAGCGGCACGTTGCACAGCGTCTCGACGTTGTTGACCGCGGTCGGGCACTGGTAGAGGCCGGCGACGGCCGGGAACGGCGGCTTGATGCGCGGCTGCGCGCGCTTGCCCTCGAGCGATTCGATGAGCGCCGTCTCCTCGCCCGCCTCGTAGGCGCCGGCGCCGCGGTGCACGAACACGTCGCAGTCGAACCCGCTGCCGAGGATGTTCCTGCCCAGGAAACCGGCCTTGTAGGCCTTCTCGATCTCGGCCTCGAGCACTTCCTGCACGTGGTAGAACTCGCCGCGGATGTAGATGTAGGCGACTTTCGCGCCGATCGCGTAGCAGGAGATCGCGCACCCCTCGATGAGCAGGTGCGGGTTGCGCTCCATGAGCACGTGGTCCTTGAAGGTGCCCGGCTCGCTCTCGTCGGCGTTGCAGCAGATGTACTTCGGCTTCGGCGTGTCCTTGAGCACGAACTGCCACTTCATGCCCGTCGGGAAGCCGGCGCCGCCGCGGCCGCGCAGCCCCGACGCCTTCACCTGCTCGATGATGTCGTTCGGCTGCAGCGCCAGCGCCTTGCGCAGCCCTTCGTAGCCGCGCTGGTTCTTCACGTAGAAGTCGAGCGTGTAGCCGTCGCGCGCGGCGCAGTGCTTCGTGAGAACGGGTTCGTATGCCATTCTGCCTGCTGCCTACTGCCTACTGCCTACTTCTCTTTGTGGAGATGGCAGCCCGTGAAGGCCGCGCGCCCCTTCGCCCGTACGTGGTCGATGAACTCGCCCACCTGCTCCGGCGCGAGCCGCTCCTCCCAGTCGTCGTTGACCATGACGACCGGCGCGCGGTCGCAGGCGCCGAGGCACTCGACCTCGATGAGCGTGAACATGCCGCTGGCGTCGGTCTCGCCCACCTTGATGCCCAGCTTCTCGCTGATCGCCTCGGTGACGCGCTCGGCGCCGAGCAGCGCGCACGACAGCGTGCGGCAGACGTTGAGCACGTAGGTGCCCACCGGCTTGGTGTAGAACATCGTGTAGTACGACACGACGTCTTCCACGTCCGCGGTGGTGCAGCGGATCTGCCCGGCGACGTGCGCCATGGCGGCGCGCGTCAGGAAGCCCTGCTGCCGCTGCGCGAGGTAGAGCGCGTAGAGGATCGCCGACTTCCGCTGGTCGGGCGGATAGCGCTGCACGTTGGCGTCGAACTTCGCCTGGTTCTCCGCGGTGTACGTGAAGTCGCCGCCCGGGTCGGGCAGCGTCCGCGCCGACTTGTGGAACCGCGCGGGCGCGTACTCCATTTTCGGATGGAAGCTCACCGGTCGCAGTCTCCCATCACGACGTCCGTGCTGCCGATGACGGCCACGACGTCGGCAATCAGGCCGCCCTTGACGATCGACGGCAGCGCCTGGATCGCCACGAACGACGGCGGGCGCATCTTCACGCGCCACGGCCGGTTGGTCCCATCCGACACGACGTAGCAGCCGTGCTCGCCGCGCGGCCCCTCGATGGGCACGTAGGCGTCGCCGGCGGGCACCGTGAACCCCTGCGAGTAGATCAGGAAGTGCTGAATCAGCGCCTCCATCTCCGTGTAGACCTTGTCCTTCGGCGGCGGCACCACGCGCGGGTCGTCGCACGCCCACACGCCGGTCGGCGTGATCCGCGTGATGGCCTGGCTGGCGATCCGGTGGCTCTGGCGCATCTCCGCGACGCGCACGCGGTAGCGCGCGAAGACGTCGCCCTCGGTGGCCGTCGGCACGGTGAAGTCGTAGGTCTCGTAGCCGCAGTAGGGGAAGTACTTCCGCACGTCGTAGTCGGACCCCGACGCGCGCGCGATCGGCCCGACGAGCCCCCACGCGAGCGCCTGCTCCTCGGTGAGGACGCCGACGCCTTCCGTGCGGCGGCGGAACATGTCGTTCTTCGTCAGCAGCCCTTCGTACTCGTCCAGCTTGGCCGGAAAGCGCTCGAGGAAGGCGTTGACCGCGTCGTGGAACCCGCGCGGCAGGTCCTCGCGCAGTCCGCCGATGCGGAAGTAGCTCGGAAAGAAGCGGAAGCCCGCGACCAGCTCGTTGATGTTCATGAGCAGCTCGCGTTCGCGCAGCGCGTAGAACAGCATCGAGACCGCGCCGATCTCCATGGCGTGCGTGCCCAGCCACACCAGGTGGCTCGCCAGCCGCTGCAGCTCCGCGAGGAGCACGCGGATGTTCTTCACCCGCTCCGGCATCTCGAGCCCGAGCAGCTTCTCGACGCAGAGCGCGTACGACAGGCTGTTCGACTGCGCGCCGAGGTAGTCCATGCGCTCCACGAGCGGGATGACCTGCTGCCACTTCTTCTGCTCGGCGGTCTTCTCGATGCCCGTGTGGAGGTAGCCGATGGTGGGAATCACCGACTGGATGACCTCGCCGTCGAGCTCGAGCACCAGGCGGAGCACGCCGTGCGTGCTGGGGTGCTGCGGCCCCATGTTGACGGTCATCGTCTCGGTACGGAGTTCAGCCATCAATGCGCGCGCTTGACTCGATCGCGTTCCAGGTTGGCCCTGAATTCCTCTTCGCTGACCTCGAGCGGCTCGTAGGTCTGCGGCGTCTTGCGAATCTGGACCGGGTAGTCCTTCCGCTGCGGGTGGCCCTCCCAGTCCTCCGGCATCAGGAGGCGGCGCAGGTCCGTGTGGCCGTCGACGATGATGCCGAACATGTCCCACACTTCGCGCTCGGGCCACCCGGCCGACGGCCAGACCTGCTGCACGGTCGGCACGCTGCCGCCGTCCTCCACCCGCACCTTCACCCGGAGCTTGCTGCGGTTGGGAATCGACAGCAGGTGGTAGACGACCTCGAAGCGCGGGTTGCGCGGGAGGTAGTCGGCCGCGGTCACCTCGGTGAGGACGTTGAAGCGCAGCGACGGCGTGTCGCGCAGCGCGCGGCACGTCTCGACGAGGCGTCCGACCGGCACGTAGAGGCAGGCGAAGTCAACGCTCGTCCCGGCCTCGAATTCCGCGCCCGGGACGAGCGGGGTCAGCGTGTCGATGACGGCGGACGCGTCCATTCGGCGATTACGCTCTCGAGCGCGCGATCTTCTGCTGGAGCTGCACGATCCCGTAGATGAGCGACTCGGGCCGCGGCGGGCAGCCGGGCACGAACACGTCCACGGGCACGATCTGGTCCACGCCCTGGACGATGGCGTAGTTGTCGAACACGCCGCCGACCGAGGCGCACGCGCCCATCGAGATCACCCACTTGGGCTCGGGCATCTGGTCGTACACGCGCCGCATCGCCGGCGCCATCTTCCGCGACAGGCGCCCGGCGACGATCATCAGGTCCGACTGCCGCGGCGAGCCGCGGAACACCTCGGCGCCGAAGCGCGCGATGTCGTAGCGGCTGGCGGCCATCGCCATCATCTCGATCGCGCAGCACGCCAGGCCGAACTGCGCCGGCCAGATGGCCGAGCGGCGCGCCCACTGCACCAGCCACTCCAGCTTCGTCGTCAGCAGCGGCAGCTCGGGATCGAGACCGTGCAGATGCTGATCGGGCATGCCTTACGCCGCCTCGCGCCGGGCGGCCGCGCGCGTCGCGCGCGCCACCGGGCCCCAGTCGAGCACGCCCTTGCGCCACACGTAGACGTAGCCGACGGCGAGGATCAGGAAGAAGGTCACGACCTGCACGAACCCCGGCCAGCCGAGATCGCGCAGCGCGACTGCCCACGGGTAGAGAAAGGCGATCTCGATGTCGAACAGCAGGAAGATCATCGCCACCAGGTAGAACTTCACGGAGTGGCGCTCGCGCGCGTCGCCGACCGCGGGCATGCCGCATTCATAGGGCGCGAGCTTTTCCGGTGTGGGGTTCTTGGGGCCGAGCAGGACGGAAAGGCCGATCATGACGGCGGCGAACCCCACGCCGAGCGCGATCATGATCACCACGCCTGGCCAGCCGTCCATCACGCCCCCGGCGCGTCACACCACCTGCGGCACGGACGCGCTTGTGAAGAGTTTCGCAACCTGTTCATGCTATAGCAGTCGGCAGCGGGCAGCAAGCAGCGGGCAGTGAAGACGCGGAGGTTCTTCCTGCCGGCTGCCTGCTGCATACTGCCGGCTACGCATGAGGCTGGCCTGGTTCCGTCCCGCGGTGCCCGACCCCGCAGACCCGCTCGACGACAGCGGCGCGCTGCTCGCGGCGCTGCGCGCGTCGCACGACATCGACGTCGTCACCGCCGCCGCGGCCCACGATTTTGTCTGGAGGCATGCGCGCGACGCCTACGACCTCTGCCTCTTCGAACTCGACGACACGCCCGCCCACCAGTTCATCTGGCCGTATCTCCTGCACTACGGCGGCGTGACGATGCTGCGGACGCTGACGCTGAACCGGGAACGCGCGTCGGCGCTCATCGTGCAACGCCGCAGCGCCGACTATCGCGCCGAGCTCGAATTCAGCCGCGATTGGCGGCTCCTTCGCGTGCCGCTGCTCGCGTCCACTATCGCCGTCGTCTCGCATCCGGCCGTCGCTGAGGCGTTGCAGGACGAGTACCCTGACGCGCGAATCCGCCACGCGCCGCCTGGAGTGCCTGGAGTGCCTGGAGTGCCTGGAGTGCCTGGAGTGCCTGAGGTGCGTGGAGTGCGGGTTCGGATCGGTGTGGTCGCCGGCGAGAGCGATGTCGCGCACAAGGCGTCGCAGCGCGCGCGAGAAGCCGATGCGAACGTGACGCTGGTGAGCGGCAGGGCGCGCGAGGTACTGCGCGATGCCGACATCGTGGTGGCGACGCAATGGCCGCCGTTCGGGGAACCCGAGACGGCGGCCCTGGCGGGCATGGCTGCCGGAAAGCCTGTCATCGTCATGGAAACCGAGGTGACCGCGGACTGGCCGGCGTACGACCCGCAGACGTGGCGCCCGCGAGGATCCGCCGGCGGCGCGCCTGTCGTCGTCTCGATCGATCCGCGCGACGAAGAGCACTCCCTCATGATCGCCATCCGCGACCTCGCTCGGGACCACGAGCTGCGGGGCAGTCTCGGCGCGGCGGCGCACCAGTGGTGGCGCGCGCACGCCACGCCGGCCCACGCGGCCACGGTGTGGCAGCAGATCCTGTCCGACGCGCGCGCCATGACGCCGCCCGCGCGGCCGGCCGGCTGGCCGCCTCACCTCAGCGCCGACGGCACCGGGGACGCACGCGCGATCCTGCGCGACATGGGCGCGTCGGTGGACTTCCTGTGAACGCGCCGCGCGCCCTGGTCCGTCGCTTCACGCAGCGCTGTTCGCGCCGCCCGCTGCACAAGCCGAACTTCGCGTACTACGTGTGGCGCTACGCGGGCAACGGCGTGCGCACCTACCGCCGGCTGACGGCGCCGACGCTGCGCAATCAGAGCGCGGTGATTGCGGACGAGCGGTCGCGGGAGGGTCTCGCAATGGGGCCGGGCGAGCGGTTCCTCGGCGAGGCCGGGCGCCGCGCGTTCGACGCGGGCCGGCGGGCACGATGATCCTGGCGGACACGCTCGGCTTCCACCGCGGCGGCCGGCCGGCGCGCGGCCAGCGCGTGCTCGCGACCTTCACCTATACGTCGCGGACGCCGGTCGTCGAGCACAAGCTGCGCGTGACGGAGATGCCCGCCTGGGCGACCGCACCGATTCAGCGCGCCGCGCTCGAGCTGCTGCTCGACGGGTCCGACCGCTCCCAGTCGTAGCCGGGCTCGCTCGTCAGGCGCGTGTCCTCGACCGGCACCCCCATCGAGAAGTGGTAGAGGCTCTGCCACGCATGGCCCTGCAGGCCGAGCAACTCGTGGACGGGGTCGTCGTAGAAGCAGCCGATTCCCGTCGCGCGCCCGCCGGCGGCCTCGGCCTCGAGGTAGAGCACCTGGCCGATCATCCCCGTTTCCCAGAACAGGCGCCGGTACATCCCCTCGCCGTACTCCTCGAGCGCCGCGTCGAAGCGGGCGATCATGCCCAGGCTGAAGAACCCGTCTTCCGCGATGTCCTGGTCGCACGAGACGCGGTTCGCCGCGCGGCGGCAGTCGATCGGCACCAGGAGGAACAGATTCTCGCCGGTCTCCTCCCACAGAAACTCCGGCCGCATCGCAGCCTTCCACTCCGGCAGCACCGCCGGATCCCGTAGATAGGCATAGACGCCCGGCGTCATGTCCGCGACGCGGTGCACGAACAGTGCGAGGTGCGCCTGCGGCGGCCAGCCGATCGCGTCCCACGGCGGCCCGACGGGCTGCAGGCGGTGCAGCATGCGGACCAACGCGTCGCGGGTGAGCGCACTCTGCGCGTCGAAGGCGAGCGCGCTTCGCCTCTGTAAGACGAGGCTGCGCGCGCCTGGGGAGCTTGGGGGGCTTGGGGTGCCTGGGGTGCCTGGGGTGCCTGGGGTGCCTGGAGTGCCTGGAGTGCTCCGGGCGCCTGGCGAACGGGTGCCTTCGGCGACCTCGTCAATGATCGGCCAGGGAACGTGATCCGGGCTGAGCTGGTTGGCCGTCCCGCGCCAGGTGCCCGCGCGCGCGGATTGCGCGAGCGGTTCGGGGTCGCGATCGAGCCACGCCGACGGGTCGCCGGCCGTGACGACCGCGACGCACTCCGGCTCCTCGCGCTCGGCGTCGCCATAGTCGCCGTCGCGTTCGGTACCGAGCAGCGCGGCCATCTGCCCGTGCGACCAGCGCGGGAGCAGCGCCAGCCGCCAGCCGAGCATCGCGGCCGCCAGGCGCAGCGCGGCAATCGCGTGACCGGCGTCGTGCTGGCAGTAGCGGAACGCACGCTCGCCGTATTTCCACGCCTCACGCCAGTGGATCGACGTCAACGCCACCAGGAACGTGTCGTCTCGATGGGGCCACCGCGCGACGGCCGCGCGCTCCTCGAGCGCGTGCTCGCGCGGGGCGTAGTGCCGCACGCGGCGGTCCCAGACGATGTAGGCCTCGGTGGGGTGGAGGTTGCCGCTGGAGGGGTTGACGCGCAGCGCCCAACGGGAGGCGCCGTACTGCTTCCAGGCGGAGAGGCCCATCGAGCAGCGCAGAAACTCGCCGATAGTGGACAGGTCTACGCCGTGCGGGGGGACACTCCCGTCGAACAGGGCCGCATAGGCCGCAGCGGTGGCCACCGGGGCGCGCGGCAGCTCGACGAGCGGAGCGCCGCGATACCGGCGAAACGGATCCGGCTGCGTGGCCCAGTCCAGGTAGCCGAGCGCGCGGGCGAAGCGGTGGAAGTGATGCTTCGTCGCGTCGTGGTATCGGCGGGAGACTGATCCGATCGACGCGGCGCCCTACTTCAGGAGCTCTGCAATGCGCTTGTCGAGCTCGGCAATGGCCTGGCCGAGCTGCTGCTTGCGCGCCTGGTGCGTCGTGGTCTCGAGCTGCCGCTGCAGCTCGGTCCTCGCGAGGCGGAATGACTCGAGCTGACGCACGCGTTCCGGGTCGCCGGCCCTGGCGATCTGCCGTGCCCGCTTCTTTTCCTCTTCCCGTTCTTCGAGCCGCTCGGCGAGGCGGGATTCCGCGTCGACGAGTCCTTCTCCGGCGTCACCCATAGATAACCAATTATACGGAAGCTCCCCGCCATCTCTTTACAATCGGGGGATGTCCCGCGGCTCGCCGCTCGATCTGTTTCATCCGGCCGTGCGCGAGTGGTTCGAGCGCGCCTTCCCGGCGCCGACCCGCCCGCAGCAGCTCGGGTGGCCGGCCATCGCGCGCGGCGAGTCGACGCTGATCCTCGCGCCGACCGGCAGCGGCAAGACGCTGACGGCGTTCCTCTGGTGCCTGAACCGGCTGATGTTCGAGCCGCCGCCGCCCACCAAGGAGCGCTGCCGTGTCCTCTATGTCTCCCCGCTCAAGGCGCTGGCGGTGGACGTCGAGCGCAACCTGCGCGCGCCGCTGGCCGGCATCAGCAACGTGGCGCAGGCGACGGGGATTCCGGTCGTGGTGCCACAGATCGGAATACGGACGGGCGACACACCGGCCGGCGACCGCGCGCGGTTCCTGCGCGAGCCGGCTGACATCCTGATCACGACGCCGGAGTCGCTCTTCCTGCTGCTCACGTCGAACGCGCGCGAGCGCCTCGCGCACGTGGACACGGTCATCGTGGACGAGATTCACGCGCTCGTCGGCGGCAAGCGCGGCGCGCACATGGCGCTGTCGCTCGAACGCCTGGAAGCGCTCCACGGTGTAAGGGCGACGCATGCGTCGCCCCTACAACGAATAGGCCTGTCAGCCACGCAGCGGCCGCTCGACGAGGTCGCCCGCTTCCTCGCCGGCACCGAACCACGCCGGACGCCGAAGGCAAAGACAGCGAAGAAGGACGTCGAAGAGGAGCTCCACGACGAATTCGGCGCCGGCGGCGCGCCGCCCGCCTTCCGCCCGGTCACCCTCGTCAACGCCTCGGAAAGGAAGCGGATCGCGCTGCGCATCGAGGTGCCGGTCGAAGACATGGCGCGCGTCGCCACGACCGGGATCCCGGGCGGCAACGCCGCCAAGGGTGCGCCGCGGACGTCGATCTGGGCGTCGATCCACCCGAGGCTGCTGGAGCTGATTCGCTCGCACCAGTCCACGCTGCTTTTCGTGAACAGCCGCCGGCTGGCCGAGCGCCTGGCGGGCGCGCTCAACGAGCTGGCCGGCGAGCCGCTGGTCCGCTCGCACCACGGCTCGCTGGCGCGGGAGGCGCGAAGCGAAGTCGAAGACCTGCTGAAGGCGGGGCGGATTCGCGCGCTCGTCGCCACCTCCTCCCTCGAGCTCGGCATCGACATGGGCGCCATCGACCTCGTCGTGCAGATCGAGGCGCCGCCGTCGGTCGCCAGCGGCCTGCAGCGGATCGGCCGCGCCGGCCATCAGGCGGGCGCGGTCAGCGAAGGCGTCATCTTCCCGAAGTTCCGCGGCGACCTGCTCGCGTCGGCCGCGGTGGCGAAGGCGATGCACGAGGGCGCAGTCGAGTCCACGCGCTACCCGCGCAACCCGCTCGACGTGCTCGCCCAGCAGATCGTCGCCATGGCCGGGCTCGAGGCGTGGGACGTGGACGAGCTCTTCGCGGTCGTCCGCCGCGCGGCGCCGTTCGCCGACTTGAGCCGCCGCGTGTTCGAGGGCGTGCTCGACATGCTCTCGGGCCGCTATCCCTCCGACGAGTTCGCCGAGCTGCGGCCGCGCATCACGTGGGACCGCGTGCACAACACCGTGGTCGGCCGCGAAGGCGCGAAGCGGGTGGCGATCGCCAACGCCGGCACGATTCCCGACCGCGGGCTCTACGGCGTGTTCCTCGCGGGCGCGGAGCGCCCGACGCGCGTCGGCGAGCTCGACGAGGAGATGGTGTTCGAGACGCAGGTGAACGACACGTTCACGCTCGGGGCGTCCACCTGGCGCGTGGAGGAGATCACGCACGACCGCGTGCTCGTCTCGCCCGCGCCCGGCGAGCCCGGGAAGATGCCGTTCTGGCACGGCGATCAGGCGGGCCGGCCCGTGGAGCTTGGCTACGCGATCGGGACGCTTGTACGCGAGCTGCGCGCGATGCCGCGCGGCGCGGCCGTCGATCGCCTCGTCCGCGAGCACGACCTCGAAGGCGGCGCCGCGGAGAACCTGCTGCGCTACCTCGACGACCAGGCGGCCTCGGGCGGGGTGCCCGACGACCGCACGATCGTCATCGAGCGCTGCCTCGACGAGCTCGGCGACTGGCGCGTCTGCGTGCTGTCGCCGCTCGGCAGCCGGATCCACGCGCCGTGGGCCATGGCCGCCACCGCGCAGATTCGCCACCGCACCGGCACGGACGTCGAGGTCATGTGGGGCGACGAAGGCTTCGTCGTCCGCTTCCCCGAGGCCGGGAACCCGCCGGATCCCGCGCTGCTCCTGCCGGAGGTGGACGAGGTGGAGCCGCTCGTCCTTCGCCAACTCGGCTCGACGTCGCTCTTTGCGGCGCGCTTCCGCGAGACCGCCGCGCGCGCGCTGCTCCTCCCCCGCCGTCGTCCCGGGATGCGCACACCGCTCTGGCAGCAGCGGAAGCGGGCCGCCGACCTGCTGGCGGTCGCCTCGCGCTTCGGGTCGTTCCCGGCGCTGCTCGAGACGTATCGCGAGATCCTGCGCGACCACTTCGACATGCCGGCGCTCGTGGACACGCTGCGGAAGATCTCGACGCGGACGCTGCGCGTCACGACGGTGGACTCGCGCGCGCCGTCGCCGTTCGCGGCGTCCCTCCTCTTCAGCTACGTCGCCAACTACATCTACGACGGCGACGCCCCGCTGGCGGAGCGCCGCGCCCAGGCGCTCTCGGTGGACCAGGCGCAGCTGCACGAGCTGCTCGGCGACGCGGAGCTCCGCGAGCTGCTCGACCCGGACGCGCTCCACGCCGTCGAGCGCCAGCTCCAGCACCTCGACGACGGCGACAAGGTCCGCACGGCCGACGGGCTGCACGATCTGCTGATCCGCATCGGCGACCTCACGCGCGACGAGATCGCGGCGCGCAGCGCGATGCCCGACGCAGCCTCGGTCGTCGCCACGCTCGAGCGTGCGCGCCGGCTGGTGGCGCTGCCGATTGCCGGCGAGCAGCGGCTCGTCGCCGTCGAGGACGTCGCGCGCTACCGCGACGCGCTCGGCGTCCCGCTTCCGCCGGGCCTCCCGGACGCGCTGCTGGAGCCGGTCAGCGACCCCGCGGGCGACCTGGCGCTGCGCTACGCGCGCGCGCACGGCCCGTTCACCGCGCGCGAGATGGCGGCGCGGTACGGGCTCGGGACCGCCGTGGCGGAAGCGCTGCTGCTGCGCATGACGGAGGCCGGCAAGCTGATCGAGGGCGAGTTCCGGCCGGGCGGCACCGGGCGGGAGTGGATCGACAGCGGCGTCCCGCGCAGCCTCCGCCGGCGGTCGCTGGCAAAGCTCCGGCAGGAAGTGGAGCCGGTTGACGCGGACGCGCTCGGCCGCTTCCTCGTGTCGTGGCACGGCATCGGATCCGGGCGGCGCGGGCCCGAGCCGCTGCTCGACGCGATCGAGCAGCTCCAGAGCGCGGCGATCCCGGCGTCGGTGCTCGAGGGCGAAGTGCTGCCCGCGCGCGTCGAGGACTTCACGCCCGCCATGCTGGACACGCTGATGGCCGCCGGCGAGGTGACCTGGGCCGGCGTCGAGCCGCTGGGCGAACACGACGGACGAATCGCGCTCTATCTAACCGACCATCTCCGCACGCTGCGGAGGCCGGCAGAGAGCGATGCGGAGCTCGACGGCCGGCGGGCCGACATCGTCACGTATCTTCGCCAGAATGGCGCGTCGTTCTTCGGCGCGATTCACGAGGGCACGGGCGGCGGCTTCCCGAACGAGACGGTCGATGCGCTGTGGGAGCTCGTCTGGAAGGGGCTCATCACCAACGACACGCTGCACGCGCTGCGCGCGTACGTGCGGACCGAGGACAAGGCAGGGGCACGGCGTCGCCGTGCCCCTGCACCGTTCCGCTCACGGCGTGTCGTTCCCCGCACCGCGGAAGGACGATGGTCGCTGGTGGAAGCCCGTCGGGCCACCAGGTCCGCCGCGACCGAGTGGGCTGCGGCCCTCGCGCGGCAGCTCCTCACCCGCCACGGCATCGTCACGCGCGAAACGGTGGCGTCGGAAGCCGTGGCCGGCGGCTTCTCCGCCGTCTACCAGGTGCTGAAGGCGATGGAGGACGGCGGCCGCGTCCGGCGCGGCTATTTCGTCGCCGGTCTCGGCGCGGCGCAGTTCGCGCTGCCGGCGGCGCTCGACCTGCTCCGATCGATGCGCGGGGTCCCCGAAGCGCCGCGAACGGCCGTGCTCGCCGCCACCGATCCGGGCAACCCGTACGGGGCGATCGTGAAATGGCCCCTCGACGTCGCCCGGGGCAGGCCGGGTGAGGGTCCCACGCGCACGGTCGGCGCGAAGGTCATCCTCGTGGACGGCGCCGCCGCCGCGTACCTCCGGCGCGGTGAGCGCGAGCTGCTCCTCTTTCTGCCCGACGGCGAGCCACAGCGGTCGCGCGTGGGCCGCGAGGTCGCGCGCATGCTGCTGCACCTCGCCATGGCACGCGAAGAGGGACGACGCGGGATGCTGATCGTGGACATCAACGGCGAGCCGGCCGCAGGGCACACGGCGTCGCGGCTGTTCATCGAGGAAGGATTCATCCCCGGCGCCATGGGGCTCCAGGCGCGTCCGGTTGGCACCGCCATTGCGGCTCGACGCCATGGAGGGAGATCCATGGCTGAGCCCCGCGACGAGAACCCCATCGACGAGCCGCGCCCGAACGAGACCCGCGACTCCGAGCACGACCGCGCCCGCAGCTCCAACGATCGCGACCAGGCCGCCGAGCGCGCCGGCGACACGAGGGCGCACAACGCAGGCTACGACGAGGCGGTCGTCGGCAAGCGATCCGAGGAATTCGCGCAGATCGACCCCGACAGCGCCGAGTCCGAGATCGATCGCGACGACAGCGTCACCGACTGAACTTCCAACGCCCGACTTCCAACGCCCAAGGTGAACCCTGGTCTCTTGGGAGTTGGGTTTGGGAGTTGGGAGTTGCGCGCGGCAAGCACCTGCTGATCTGCTGGCGGCATCGGCAACATCTACACGTCGGAGACGCTCTTCGCGTGCCGCGTGCGCGAGCAGGGCCCGAATGCGCGCTCGACCTACTGGTGCGAGCGGCTGCCAGGCAATCACCCCCGGTTGATTTTCGAAATGCGGTCGATGGTGTCCTCGTGCAGCACCCGCATGTGCACGCCGAGGGCGTCGATACGCGACACCGCTTGACCGTGCAGCTGCAGCATCTGGCGATGCAGGTCCGAGATCTGTGTCTGCAGTGAAATCAACACCTGCTCGATGGCGTTGAAGCGGACATCGACCGCGTCAAACCGCCGACCCATCTCCGCCTGCAAGCCGTCGATGCGGGCCTCTACGCGGTCCATTCGCTGTTCCAGCAGGGTGACCCGTCGCGCCAGCCAATCGGGCTGCATGCCTCGCGGATGAGCTGCGAACGGCATGCCACGGTCGGCGCAGGCGACGACGATAACATCGTCGAGAAGAACGCCGCAAACGCCCTAGAGCGGTTTCTGAAACGTCGTAGTGTCCGGCTTTAGCCGGACCAAGTTGATCGGCACCGCCGTGTGTGGTCCGGCTAAAGCCTAATGCCGATCGGAAATTGCCTGAGGTGAGAGCCCTCTTGTACTCTTCGCGCAACCGGGTAAGGAATGCCCGCCGCGCGGCCGGATCGTGTAGTTCGTCCTCGTCGGCGACCGGCAGGCCCGGCATCGCGTCGACGATCGCTTGCGCGAAGAGTCCGCGCCCGGAGCGTTCATCTCCGTCAACGCGGACATCACGGATCCCGCAGCTTGGCGAGCGTGCCTTGAGGATGAAGCCGGAGAGCCCGAGCTGCCTCAGCGCCTCCGCCCGTGTGCGCGCCCAGGCGTGCATCCGGCCGGTCCAGTCCGTACCGCTCGTCACGCCAAGCAGGCGAACGCGCGCATCGGCTGACGGCACGCCGTTCGCGCCGGCGACGAGGTGAATCGGCTCGCGCGGGGTGCCCATCCCGACTTCGACTTCCGGACAGACCGGCACCCACTCGACGTGCGCGCCGAGCGTGGACACCAGATCGGCGTCGAGCGTGTGCGTGCCGTCGTAGCGGACCTCGTCGCCCAGCAGGCAGCGCGAGATGCCGACGCGCGGCCGCTCAGGCATGCGAGGCATGCGGCGACGGGCCGCAGAAGAAGCGGGCGGCGCGGTGCTTCACGTCATACGTGCACCGCTCCGCTTCGAGGAGCTCCCCGTCCACGTTGACGCGCGCCGCGCGGCTGAAGCGCAGCTCGAACGCCAAGGCGCGGAACCTGCGCACACGCCCGTCGGAGGCGCCGGCGACGACGCGCGCCGTGAACGGCTCGGGCGCGCGCGTGCTGCTGGCGGTGGCCGCGACGGGCGCATTCGTGGCGGGGCTGCTGTTCTTCCGCTTCTGTCGCGAGAGCCAGGACCGCCTCCTTGCCTTCTTCAGCGCCGCGTTCCACCTGCTCGCGCTGTCGTGGACGCTGCCCGGCCTCGTCAGCCCGAGCGAGGAGACGCGCCCGTCCATCGACGCGATCCGTCTCGTCGCGTTCGTGCTGATCATCATCGGCATCATCGACAAGAACCGAAAGGCGCAGGTATGATCGCCGCTGGATGGCGACTGTCTGCTCGTTCGACATCACGTCGAACGTCGATCTCCAGGAGGTCGACAACGCGCTGAACCAGGCGCGCAAGGAAGTGGCGCAGCGCTACGACTTCAAGGGCTCGAAGGCGTCGATCGAGTTCGACCCGAAGGAGTCGAAGCTGGTCCTCGTCGCCGACGACGACTTCAAGCTGAACGCGCTCTGGGAGGTCGTGCAGACGCGCCTCGTGCGGCGCAACGTGCCGGTCCGGAACCTCACGCGCGGCGCCGCGCAGCCGGCCGCCAACAGCACCGTCCGCCAGGAGATCGCGCTGCAGCAGGGCATCCCCACCGAGAAGGCGCGCGACATCGTCAAGTTCCTGAAGGACTCGAAGATGAAGAAAATACAGGCCGCCATCCAGGGCGACCAGCTTCGCGTCTCGTCGCCGTCCAGGGACGAACTTCAGGAAGTCATGCGCCTGCTGCGTGAGCAGGACTTCGGCGTCGCGCTCCAGTTCGGCAACTACCGCGGCTGAGGACGCCGCTTCCCCGGCGTCCCGGTCCGCGGCGGGCGCCCGACTTACTTCTTCTTCTTTTCTTCCCAGGCGACCTCGGTGTCGCCGCCGGGCTGCAGCAGGAGAATGGCGTTGGCGATCCGGTCCGTCTTCACGCTGACCGGCAGCTGCACGGCGTAGACGAGGTCCTTCGCGCCCGCGCTGCGGAGCTCGTACTTCACGTCGGAGCGCCGCAGGATGGCCTCGACGTCGCCGCGGAGCGCCGCCGGCTCGGCCGAGGTGACCTTGAGATCGAACGTATTGCGCTGCTCGGGCTCGAACGACTCGATGAAGAACAGCACGGCGAGGACGAACAGCGTGGCGAACACCGCCAGGCCGTAGAGCTCGACGCCGCAGGCGAGGCCGATGCTCAGCGTGGCCAGCATCACGACGGCGTCCTTGGGATCGTCGATGCGGGCACGGTAGCGGATCAGGCTCGCCACGCCGACAATGCCGAACGCGCGCGCGAGGCTGCCGCCGACGATCAGCATGACGACGGCGCCGAGGATGCCGAGGATGACCTGCGTCTGGATGACCGACGCGGAACGCGGCGGCGTCCCGCGCCGGCGCGGCCGGAACGCCAGCACTCCACAGAGCAGGGCCGCCAGCGGCAGCGCGAGCACCGCCACGGCCACCATCGCGGCGTGAGACTCGAGAACGTCCGGAATGTACGCGGACAACTGGGGCGGAAGCCCCTGCGCAGGCTGCGGCATCAATCCTCTCGTACGCGGCGATCGAGACGCATCGCAAGGCCGTCGGCAATCTTTTCCTCGAGACGGGCGATGGAGCGCGCGGCGTCGCGGTCATTGTAGTTGCCCGCGCGGAACGCGTCACGCCATTGTGCGTCGGTCAGCCGGGCCAGCTGCCGCGCCGCCCATCGCACGTCGCCCGGGCGCAATCATCCGGAGCAGGTCCTGGTGGCGGCCGTCGTCGCCGAACTCGACGCCGTCGGCTGTGATCCGGGTGAGGAACGGCTGGTCCTCGAAGCCCTGGAGCCGGTTGCGCCGCGGAAAGGGCTTGCCCGTTTCGCCCAGCGCGGCGCCTTCGGTCACCAGTTGCCAGGACGGAAGGTAGTAAATCGCGCGCGCGGGCGGATCGTCGCCTGCATGCACAAGGCGATGCGCGAGGCGAAGGTGTCCACGAACTGGCTGAACCAGAGCGTGCGCCACGCACAGGCGATGACGAAGTTCGTGGCGCTGGCCCTGGCGTCCGACAACGCCGCCTTCCGCGACGACGTCCTCGACTTCCAGCGCCGCGTCGCGCGCGACGGGATCTACAATTCGCTGGCACAGCTGACGATCAACGCGGCCGCGCCGGGCGTCCCCGACTTCTACCAGGGCACGGAGCTCTGGGATTTCAGCCTCGTGGACCCGGCAACCGGCGGCCGGTGGACCACGAGCGCCGGCGGGCGCCCGTCGAGGAGCTCACCGCGGCGAGCGGAGGATCGGCTCGAGCTGTTTGCGACGATGACGCTGCTGCGATTCAGGCGTGAGCACGCGGAGCTCTTTCAGCATGGGACGTACGAGCCGCTCATGACCGGCGGCAGCCGGCGCGGGCACGTGTTCGCGTTCGCGCGCGTGCACGGCGCGGCGGGCGCCGTCGCCGAGCACGCGCCGATCGCGCTCCTCGAGCCGCTGTGGTGATCTGGACGATCGCCGGCATCGCCTTCCTGACGTGGTTCGTCCTCGTCGTGCTCTTCACGCCGCGCATCGACTATCACGTCTCCACGCCGCTGCGGCCCGACAGCGAGGAGTTCCTGCACGTCGTGCAGCTGACCTGCCAGGCGCCCGTCTTCGGCGGCAACCAGGTGAAGGTGTTCGCCAACGGCGCGCAGTTCTACCCCGCCATGCGCGACGCGATCCGCGCCGCGACGGCCTCCGTCAACCTCGAGGCCTACATCTTCCGCCCCGGCGAGGTCGCCGACATGATGATCGAGGCGATGGTCGAGCGGGCGCGCGCCGGCGTCCAGGTGCGGCTGGTGGTGGATGCCATCGGCAGCTCGACCTTCGGCGGGGAGCGGTTGCGCCGGCTGCGCGACGCCGGCTGCGACGTCCAGTTCTACCAGCGCCTCACCTGGCACCGCCTCCACCGCGCCAACAACCGCACGCACCGCGAGCTGCTGGTGGTCGACGGACGCATCGCCTTCACGGGAGGTGCCGGCGTGGCGGACGTCTGGTTCAAGCCGGTGGACGGAGAACCGTCATGGCGCGACACGATGGCGCGCATCGAAGGGCCGATCGTCAGCGCGCTGCAGGGCGTGTTCGCGGAGAACTGGCTGGAGTGCGGCGGCGAGATCCTGACGTCGCCGCGCGACTGGCCGCCGCCGGCGCCCGCCGGCCGCGCCGAGGCGATGCTGGTGAAGAGCTCGCCGTCGGACCGCGCGACCTCCTCGCGCGTGGTGTTTCAGATGCTGATCGAAGGGGCGGTGCGGGAAATCGACATCAGCACGCCGTATTTCCTGCCGGACCGCGCGCTGCGGCGCGCGCTGGTGCGCG
>Ga0194120_10006032_pt1 | contig 17361 bp, 13 predicted proteins | sample TA2MahCa65mmetaG_FD_148642 | JGI IMG/M metagenome (GOLD analysis project Ga0194120, IMG submission 148642) | Freshwater microbial communities from Lake Tanganyika, Tanzania - TA2015019 Mahale Deep Cast 65m | ecosystem: Environmental > Aquatic > Freshwater > Lake | place: Tanzania: Lake...
GTGTCCCTGGGCTTGGCCTCGCTCGCGTTCGGGGCCGCCGCGCGGGCGCGCTGGCCGGAATCCTGAATCCGATCATGAAAACGCGACGCAAAAAGAAAGTCACCCGCCGCCCGGCGCCGCGCGCCCCGATAGGGGCGCACAATTTAACGCGCGCGGGGATTCGCCCGCGCGCGCGCCTTCCCGGCGACATGCCGTTGCCGGCGCTGGTCGAACGCATGATCCGGGTCGATCACGCGGGCGAATTCGGCGCGGTGCGCATTTACGAGGGCCAGCTTCGCGTGCTGGGCCAATCCAAGGCCGGCGCCGTCGTCCGCCGCATGGCCGAACAGGAACGCGCCCACCTGAAATCGTTCGAAAAGCTGATGCTCGCGCGCCGCGCGCGCCCGTCGGCCCTGCTGCCGATCTGGCGCGTCGCCGGCTATGCCCTCGGCGCCGGCACCGCGCTTTTGGGCCCGGAAGCGGCGATGGCCTGCACCGTGGCGGTGGAGGAAGTGATCGACGGCCATTACGCGCGTCAGGTCGAGCAACTCGGCCGCGACGAGCCGGAACTCCGGCGCGCCTTCGCCCGCTTCCGCGCCGAGGAAATCGAGCACCGCGATACCGGGCTCGCCCATGGCGCCGAACGGGCGCCGGGCTATCGCCCGCTGGTCGCCGCGATCAAGGCCGGCGCGCGCGCCGCGATCTGGCTTTCGGAGCGGATTTAGCGCCCCAATTTCTGTAGCTCGACCGCGAGGCGGGCGAGATCGCTCGTACCCTGGCCCAGGTCTTCGACCACGGTCAGATGATTGCGACCGGGAATTTCGAGCAGCCGCACCGGCGTGCCGAGGTCGCGCCAGCGTTCGGCGAAATCGCGGCTTTGGCGCTTGAACTCGTCGCTTTCGAGCGCGCCCCAGGCGAGCGCGAGCGGCGCGCGGCAGACAGGACGCATGTAATAGGGACTGAGGATTTTCGCCGTCTCGAGATCGAGCCGCAAATCGGCGTTCATCGAGGTATGGACCAGGGGCTCGAGGTCGAACACGCCGCTGATCGCGAGCGCGCTCTGAATCGGGCAGCGCGGCAGATCGGAACCCAAATCCTGCCAATGGGTGGCGAGCAGGGAAGCCACCAGATGTCCGCCGGCGGAATGGCCGATCAATTGAATCCGGTAAGGATCGCCGCCGAAGTTTTGCGCGTTGCGCCAGAGCCAGATCACGGCGCGGCGCATTTCGTCGACGATCCCGCCGATGGTGGTCGCCGGGCAGAGGGTGTAGTTGACCAGCGCCACCGCCGCGCCCGCGTCGGTCAGGGCCGAGACTTTGTCGCTGAAATCGTTCTTGTCGAGCGAACGCCAGTAGCCGCCGTGGATGAACATAGCCACCGGCGCGGCGACGCGCTGGGGATGGAAGATGTCCATTTTTTCCATCGGCCCGTCGCCGTAGGGCACGTCGAGACGGGCGAAGGCGCGCTTGCGGACTTCCGCGCTGCGCGACGCCCAGCGCGCGAAAATCAGCGGATGATCCGGAATCGAGGCGCGCGCGTTGTACTGTGCCTCGAGACCCGCGGCGTCGTAATCGCGATAGAGAGTCATGGGCTTTCCTTCTTCCGCCGCTTGCCTCCGGCGCGCGCGGGCGAATCCCCGCGCGATTCAATTAATGCGCGCCTACCGGCGCGCGCCTCTTTGCTTTGCGCCAATCCGGCGACCACGCCGCGCAGCGTGCGCACCTCCTGTTCGGTCAACTGCGCGCGCTGGAAAAGCGCGCGCAGGTTGCGCACCATGATCGGTCGCTTGTGCTTGAGACGCAAGAACCCACAGGCGTCCAGTTCGCGCTCCAGGTGCTCGAAAAAGCCGACCAACTCCTCCTTGGTCGCGGGCCGGGTGCGCGCATTCAAGCGAAGCCGGGATGGCGCCGCGTCCGCGCCGAGGACGAACCACGCGTGCGCGACCGCGAACACCGCCTGCGCGAGGTTGAGCGAGCCGAATGCGGAATTCACCGGCACCGTCAGAATGGCGTCGGCGAGCGCCACATCGTCGTTGGCGAGCCCCTTCGATTCTTTGCCGAAGATCACGCCGGCACGCCCTAAGAAGGGTGCATCTTTTGACGCGCGCGGGGATTCGCCCGCGCGGCCGCCGCCCATAAAGGAGCGCATTTCTTCGGCCGCGCGCGCGGGCGTCACCACCCGAAGCGCTAGGTCGCGATCGCGTACGGTCGCGGCAAAAACGAGACGCAGATCGGCGATGGCGGCTTCGGTCGTCGGAAAAACGCGGGTGGCGGCGATCACCGTATCCGCACCCGAAGCGGTCGCCAGCGCGCGCGCGTGCGGCCAGCGCGGACGCGGCCGCACCAGGCGCAGATCGTCGAGCCCGCAGTTGAGCATGGCGCGCGCCACCATGCCGATGTTTTCCGCCATCTGCGGCTCGACCAGGACGACGGCCGGTCCCAGACCAAGTCGACTCATGTTTTGGCGCGGTCGGCGACGCCGTCGCGCAGCAGCTTGTAAACGATGCTGTCGAAAAGCGCGTTGTAGGAGGCATCGATGATGTTGCCCGACACGCCGACCGTGTCCCACGGTTCGCTCTTGCCGTCGATCGACTCGATCATGACCCGGGTCATGGCGCGGGTGCCGTCGCCGGAATTGAGAATGCGCACTTTGTAATCGACCAGCCTCAAGTCGGCGAGCGTCGGATAGATCGGCAGCAGCACCCGGCGCAATGCCGAATCGAGCGCGTTGACCGGCCCGTTGCCCTCGGCCACCGCCATGTGCTCGCGCCCGGCGGCGTTGAGCTTGACGGTCGCCTCCGACAGCGTGACCAGTTCGCCCTTGGCGTTCCAGCGCCGTTCGTCGATGACGCGAAACGAATTGAGGCGGAAATATTCGGGAACCTGGCCGAGCGCGCGCCGCGCGAGCAGCTCGAAGCTCGCCTCGGCGCCGTCATAGGCGTAACCGTCGAATTCGCGCGCCTTCACGTCCTCCAGCAACTTCGCCACCTGCGGGTCGTTCGGTTCGATCTCGATCCCTAAGTCGCGGAACCGGGCGAGGATGTTGGCGCGCCCCGATTGATCGGAAACGACCACGTGGCGGCGGTTGCCGACCAGCTCGGGGCGGATGTGCTCGTAGGAGCGCGGGTCCTTCTCGACCGCCGATACGTGGAGGCCGCCCTTGTGCGCGAACGCCGATTCGCCGACGTAAGGAGCCCCGCGCGCCGGCGCGCGGTTAAGCCGCTCGTCGAGCACGCGCGAAACGTGGGTCAGGCGCCCGAGCGTCTCCATGGTTACCCCGGTCGCGAATCCCATTTTCAGCATCAAGGTCGGCACGATCGAGGTCAGGTTGGCGTTGCCGCAGCGTTCGCCCAGGCCGTTGAGCGAGCCCTGGACCTGGCGCGCGCCGGCGCGCACCGCGGCGAGGCTGTTGGCGACCGCATTGCCGGTGTCGTCGTGGCAATGGATGCCGAGCTTTTCCCCGGGAATCGCGCGCGCGACCTCGCCGACCACGCGCTCGACCTCGTCGGGCAGCGTGCCGCCGTTGGTGTCGCACAGCACGATCCAGCGCGCGCCCGCGTCGAACGCGGCCTTGGCGCAGGCGAGCGCGTACGCCTTGTTCTCGCGGTAACCGTCGAAGAAGTGCTCGGCGTCGAAGATCGCCTCGCGGCCCTCGGCGACGACGCGCGCGACGCTGTCCCTGATCATGGCGAGGTTCTCGTCGGCGCTCACACCGAGCGCGATATCGACATGGAAGTCCCACGTCTTGCCGACCAGACAGACGGCGCGGGTTTTGGCTTCGAGCAGTGACGCCAGGCCCGGATCGTTGGCCGCCGAACGCCCCGTCCGTCGCGTCATGCCGAACGCGGCCAGCGTCGAATGGCGCAGTTGCGGCGGCGCGCGGAAGAACGCGTCGTCTGTCGGGTTGGCGCCCGGCCAGCCGCCCTCGATGTAGTCGATGCCGAGCTGGTCGAGTTCGCGCGCGATCGCCGCCTTGTCGGCGGGCGTGAAATCGACTCCCTGGGTCTGCGCCCCGTCGCGGAGCGTGGAGTCGTATATGTAGACGCGCTTATCGGTCATCGTGCCCGTCACTCATTGCCTGCGGCGCCACTCTCGTGTCGCACTCCGAAACGATCCCGGAAAGTGGCCCGGAAAGTGGCCCGGAAAGTGGCCCGGAAAGTGGGGAGAATGCCGAATTTGTCCCGCCCGCTCAAGCGCGCCGAAGTCTTGGCCAAAGCGCGCTCCGAAGGATATTCTTCGCGATATTCGCCACGGAATCACGGCCATACCGCGTTCACGATGTCCGCCGCCCCGACCGCCACCATCGAGCCCGACGGCCCCGAGACCGAGGCGCTGCGCCAGCGCGCACATGGCAGCAATGTCAACGAGCAGACCCTGCTCGCCACCGACTACCTCAACCACTTCAACGAAGTAGTGATGCTGCTGGAAATGCTGCCCGACATGCCGGAAATGATCGACGAAGTGAAGGCATGGCAGCCGAAATCCTACCAGGACCACTTCCGCGCCAGCACCATCGCCGACCGCGAACTCGCCGTCGAAGCCTACGATCATGTGCCGAAGCGCTACCGCGAACCGTTCGACACCACCGTCGACCAGATCAACCGCCTGATCGCCACCAGCATCCAGCGGCTCGAGGCCGACGTCGGCCGCGGCGAGCCCGAATTGCTGCGCGCCAACGCCAAGGCGCTGTCGCAGATCATCCAGCGCCTGATGGACGTCGCCGGCGGCATCATCCACGGCAGCGAAAAAACGATGCACCAGGACGAAATCGATTCGATGATCGGGAAGTAAGCGCTAACTTTTCACGCGCGCCGCCACGTCGTTCCCTTAGGTCCGTCCTCCAGCACCACGCCCTTCTCCAGCAACTCTTTCCGGATCGCGTCGGCGCCGGCGAAATCGCGCGCTTTGCGCGCCGCTGCGCGCCGTTCGATCAGGCTTTCGATCTCGGCGTCGGCGAGATCCGCGGCCGCCGGCCGCCAATGGCGCCATTCATCCGGGTCTTGTTGTATGATCCCCAATAATTTTCCTGCGGCAACAAGTCCGCTCGCCAGTTCCGACTTCCGTCTTGGATCGGCGGTGTTATTCAGGTCGCTAGTAATGTCATGGAGCCTTCCAATCGCCGCAGGCGTGTTCAAATCGTCGCATAATTCTATGACAACTTCTTCCGGTGGGGCGACATCGCTTAATTCAACATCTTGCTTTGCTATACGTAGCGCTGTGTAAAACCGATCAAGAGTGTATTTCGCCTGTCTTACGCCTTCACGGGTAAAGTCGAGCGGCTGGCGGTAATGGGTCGCGAGCAGCGCGAGGCGGAGCGCTTCGCCCGAATATTCCTTCAACAGGTCGTGGACGACGAGAAAGTTGCCGAGGCTCTTCGACATCTTCTCCCCTTCCACCATGAGAAAGCCGTTGTGCATCCAGACGCGCGCGAAGGTGCCCTGGCCGTTGGCGCAGGTGCTTTGCGCGATCTCGTTTTCGTGGTGGGGAAAGATCAAATCGGCGCCGCCGCCGTGGATGTCGAAAGAGACGCCGAGATACGCTTGGCTCATGGCCGAGCATTCGATGTGCCAGCCGGGCCGTCCCCGGCCCCAGGGGCTGTCCCAGCCCGGCGTGTCGGCGTCGGACGGCTTCCACAACACGAAATCGGCCGGGTCCTTCTTGTAGGGCGCCACCTCGACGCGCGCGCCCGCGATCATCTCGTCCCGGTCGCGGCGCGAGAGGCGGCCATAGTCCGCGCAGGTCGGTACGCCGAACAGCACGTGGCCGTCGGCGACGTAGGCGTAGCCTTTGGCAATTAGGGTTTCGATCATCGCTATCATTTGCGCGATGTGTTCGGTCGCGCGCGGCTCGAGGGTGGGATCAAGCGCGTTCAGCGCCGCCATGTCCTCGCGATAGGCCTTGGCGGTGCGCTCGGTGATGGCCCGGATCGGCTCGCCGGTCGCCTTGGCCGCCGCGTTGATCTTGTCGTCCACGTCGGTGATGTTGCGCACGTAGACGACGCCGTCCTCGCCGTAGAGGCGCCTGAGCAGCCGGAACAGCACGTCGAACACCACCACGGGGCGCGCGTTGCCGATATGGGCGTAGTCGTAGACAGTCGGGCCGCACACGTACATGCGCACGCGCTTCGGGTCCAAGGGCTGGAACGGCTCCTTGGCGCGCGAGAGGGTGTTGTAGAGAACGAGGCTCATGACGCGAGGCGCCTTTCGGCGCGGGTCCGGCCGATCAACGGCAACAGCACCTTCATCTCCGGCCCGTGCTCCTGGCCGGTGAGCGCGCGTCGGAGCGGACGAAAGAGTTGTGGTCCCTTGCGCCCGGTCGCCTCGCCGACCGAACGGCTCCAAGCGCCCCAGGTGGTGTCATCCCAGGGCTCCGACGGCAAGACGCCGAGGGCGGCGCGCAGAAAATCGCGCTCGGCCGCGTCGGCGGGCGGAGACGTTTCGCCAAAGCAGGCGTCGTGCCACACCTTCACCTCATCGAACTTGGCGAGATTGCCGCGCACCGCGAGCCAGAAACGCTCGTCGGCCTGGGCGAGGCCGAGGGCGGCCAGCCTCGGCGCGGCTTCCGCGAACGGGAGCGCATGCACCACCTTGGCGTTGAGGCGGTTGAGATCCTCCGGATCGAAGCGCGGGCTTGCCCGTCCGAAGCGGCCGATATCGAAGTCGCGCGCGAGGTCGGCGAGGCTCGCGGCGGGCGCGACCGCATCCCCGGTGCCGAGGCGCGCGAGCAGGCTCGCGATCGCCGTCGGCTCGATCCCCGCCTCGCGCAACGATTGCAGGCTGAGACCCCCAAGGCGCTTGGAGAGGTTGGCGCCCCGCGCGTCCGTCAGCAGCGGCAGGTGCGCGAACCCGGGCACGGGTGCCCCCAACGCCTCGAACATCTGAATCTGAACGGCGGTATTGGCGACGTGGTCCTCGCCCCGGATCACGTGGCTGATGCGCATGGCCGCGTCGTCCACCACCGAGGGCAGCATGTAGAGGAACGCGCCGTCCTCGCGCAGTACCACCGGGTCGGACATGTGCCGGCCCTCGAAACGCTGCGGCCCGCGCACCGCGTCGTCCCAGGCGACATCTTGGTCTTCGAGCTTGAAGCGCCAGTGGGGTTTGCGGCCCTCGGCGATCAGTTTGTCGCGCTCGGCGGCGGTCAAGTTGAGCGCGGCGCGGTCGTAGATCGGCGGGCGGCCGGCGCTCTGCGCCTTCTTGCGTTTTAGTTCCAACTCGGCCGCGCTTTCGAAGCACGCGTAGGCGCGTCCCGATTCTTTCAGCTGCTCGAGCGCGGCGCGGTAATCGGCCAGCCGCTCCGACTGGCGGACGCGCTCGTCCCACGTCACGCCAAGCCAGGCGAGGTCGCGCTCGATCGCGGATGCGAACTTTTCCTCCGATCGCTCGGCGTCGGTATCGTCGAGGCGGAGCACGAACGATCCCCCGCCCGCTTGCACGAACAGCCAGTTGATCAGCGCGACGCGGGCGTTGCCGACATGCAACAGCCCGGTCGGGCTCGGCGCGAAACGGACGCGAATCTCGCTCATCGGGCGGCGCCCATCACGCGCGATCCGTGAAGCCGTTAACGATCGGATAGCGCCGGTCGCGGCCGAACGCGCGCGAGGTGATCTTGACCCCGGGCGACGCCTGGCGGCGCTTGTATTCGGCGCGATCGAGCATGCGCCAGACCCGGCGCACGGTCGCCTCGTCGAACCCTTCGGCCGCCGTGTCGCGCACGCCGCGCTCGCGCTCGATCAGGGATTCGAGAATCCCGTCGAGAACCTCGTAGGGCGGCAGCGTATCCTGGTCGGTCTGGTTCGGCTTCAATTCCGCCGTCGGCGCCTTGGTCAGCACCCGTTCCGGGATCACTTCGCCGACCGGACCCTTGGCGCCGTCGGGGCGGTTGCTATTCCGCCACCGCGCGAGCCGGTAGACGGTCGTCTTGTAGACGTCTTTCAGCACCGAGAAGCCGCCGCACATGTCGCCGTAGAGGGTGGCGTAGCCGACCGACAGTTCGGACTTGTTGCCGGTCGAGAGCACCATGTAGTCGAACTTGTTGGAGAGCGCCATCAAGGTCACGCCGCGCGCGCGCGCCTGGATGTTTTCTTCCGCCGTGCCGGGCGGGTGCTGGACGAACATCTCGCGCAGCATCGCGTCGAACGCGTCCATCGCCGGCACGATCGAAACGACGTCGAGCCGGCAGCCGAGCCGGGCCGCGACCGCACTCGCGTCCTCGCGGCTTTCCTTGGAGGTGTACGGCGACGGCATCATCACGCAATGGACCCGGTCGGCGCCGAGCGCGTCCACCGCCAGAACCGCCGCGAGCGCGCTGTCGACGCCGCCGGAAAGACCGATCAGCACGCCGGGAAAGATGTTCTTGTCGACGTAGTCGCCGAGTCCGGTCGCGAGCGCGGCGTAAATGTCGGCGAGCGGGTCGGCTTCGGGCGCGATTTCGCCCGGCTCGCCCGCCCATCCCTTCGCCGTCTTCCGCCAGCGGGTGACGAGCAGGTGCTCGCGCCACGACGGCGCGCGGGCGAGCGGTTTTCCGTCCGCGCCGAGCGCGAAGGAAGCGCCGTCGAACACCAACTCGTCCTGGCCGCCGACTAGGTTGACGTAGGCGAGCGGCAATCCGGTTTCCTGGCCGCGCGCGCGCGCGTGGACGAGGCGCGTCCCCGGCTTGTCCGTTTCGTAAGGTGAGCCGTTGAGAACGACCAGAATGTCCGCGCCTCTTTCGCGCAGCGCGCCGGCAACGGCCGGAAACCACATGTCCTCGCAGACCATGAGACCGAGGTTCATCCCCCGGAACGGAACCGGCTCCGGCATGTCCCCGGCGGCGAACAGGCGCTTTTCGTCGAACACGCCGTAGTTGGGGATTTCGCGCTTGCGGACGACGTGGACGATCCGCCCGCCGGCCAGCAGCAGAGCGGTATTGAAGAGCCGGCCGCCTTCGCGCCACGGCGCGCCGACGACGATCGCCGGGCCGCCGTCGGCGGTCTCGCGGGCGAGTTCCGCGACCGCGCCCTCGACCGCCTCGAGGAACGAGCGCTTCAGCACCAAATCCTCGGGCGGATAGCCGGCGACGACCAGCTCGCCAAAGACGACCAGGTCGGCGCCCGCGACGCGTCCCTGGTCGCGCGCGGCGCGAATCCGGTCGGCGTTTCCCCCGATGTCGCCGACGGTCGGATTGGTCTGGGCGAGCGCAAGAACAAGTGAGTCGGGCATGGCGCCGGGGGCTTCGGTTATGGGCCTGAAAAACCGCTAAAATCCACGGGGAACCTATGCGCCGGGTCGGAACGCTGTCAACGAAGGTTGTGCGCCCCGACGGGGCCGGTAGAAAACGCTGGGATACGCGGTTATTGTCGGCGACGCCCCATGGCCAAGCTCAAGGTGACCCTGAAAGCGCTCGGCAGGCTGGTCGCGTCCGCCCCCGGCGGCGCACGCCGCCAAAACGACATAGCCGGCGCGCGCCGCCAAAACGACAAGGCCGCGGCCGGGCGCCCTCATAAAAGCGCGCCTACCGGCGCGACGCGCGCGCATAAAGCCGCGCTCCGGGCCGCCCGGAGACCCCCACACGACCTCTCGACCCCCGGCGGCCAGGGCCACGCGCTCGCGGAAACGGTGGTGATGGGGATCTTCGACCGCTTGCGCCAGGAGGCGCGCGCGCTGGACGGCCGGCTTACTCTTACCGACCTCGATCGCCTGGCCGACGATTTCCACGACAAGTCGGCGGCCCTGCGCCAGGCGTTCGAGATGACCTTCGAGGCCTACGCCCGCGCGCGCGAGCGTTCCAAGTTCGCCCAGAACCGCCAATACCCCTTCAACCGGCTGCTGGTGCGGCGTTTCGAGCATCTGCTCGCGCGCGGGAAAGGCCCCGGGATTCAGCGCCGGGTGCTGCCCGGTTTTTTCATGGCGGTCGAGATGATGCTCGGGCCCCAGATCCTCGACGCCTACCAGGAACATTGCCGCGCCATCGTCGAGCGCATCAGCGGAGCCCAGGGCGGCAAGTTCGCCTGGACCGATCTCTACGCCGACGCGGAAGCGGCGACGCTCGCCTTCGACGCGCTCGTCGCCATGGCCGCGTATTTCGCCGACTTCGACAAGCGCGCGCGCTGGTTTCTGACCATCGTCAACGGGAATCTCGGCCCGGCGCCCGCCAACGCCACCTACGAACAATCCAATTGGCAACTGGGCGATGCCGCGTTCAAGAACTTGCTCGCCGCGCTTTTTTCGCAACTCAAGGATCCGGTCGCCAGCGCGGCCGCGCGCACCGACTTCACCCAGCGTTACGGGGTCGAGAAATGCCGCGCCGTCGCCGACGCCATGGCGCGGATTCACGGATCCTGAGGCGGGCGGAAGAGAAAACGACGTTTGGGGCGACAAGGGGGCGGTCGGACCGGTGACCTGATTTTGGCTGTCTACGAAAAGGCGAGGACGAGGATGTTCGCGGTTCTTCGTTGGACGATTGTCGCTTCGTTCGTCTCCGCGCTCGGCGCTGGCGCATTCGCCGCGACGGTCGCCGCCGGGGATACGTCGCCCCCCGTCGACACGGCCGGCGAACCCAAGCCCCGCTGGAAAATCATCGAACTCGATTCCCGCTATATCCCCCGTGATACGCCGTTTTATTGGATCGACAACGAACGGGTTCTGTTCAGCGCTTTTCTGCTCGAGAAGCCGATAGAGGATCGCATCGAGTTCGTTAAAGCTTTCGAGAAAAATTCCCCAAGACAACTCTATCTTTGGGATATCCAAGGTCGAGTAACCGCCATCGCACAGCACGCGGGGGATTACTGCTACGGCGGTGGCCGGGTTATTTGGACCGTCGATAGTGATGAAGGCTTCTTCATTCGCGACATCTGGGATTTTCTGACTGGAAAATTGCCGGACTTCAATACGCACCTACAGGCGTTGCGTGTCGGCGGGTCGATCTATGGTCCACGCATTTTTTCGGGACATGGAAAAGTTATCAATGGAAAGCTTGTCGAGGAAGGTAAAGAGAGTCACCGAGGGGTTAACAGCCCCAAGATTCGATTTGATGAATTGACATGCAAGCAGGTTCGACGGCCGTTCCGTATCTCGTCGCCTCTGTGGCTGCCGCTGCGCTCCGAGGATGGATTTATCGAGGTTGATGTCTCTCGGTCTAAGCAAATGGTGTGGCACAGACCGGGTTCGAAGGACGGCGTATTGCTACCGATCCATTCGCGAGTCGATTATATGTCGCCTTTTACTGTCCAATATTACCAACATCGGGGCGCATATTTCATCTGGCATCCATCGGACTTCTGGTCCAAGGATCCATATGTTCAAAGAGAAGATGATTGCTTATTTGCTTGGTGGTTTTATCCCGATGGTCGAACGGAGCGTGTCTGTATTCCTTTTGGGCCGTGGTCAAAGGGAGGGGAAAAGAGCCGCGGAGCATATGTTCTTCCGTTACGCGATGGACTGTTGATCATCCACCGTCGCGCAGATGAACCTGACGGGCCTGGGGGAGGGTATTATTTATCTCACGGAACACAGTGGCGCGTATTCGAAAATTTCACATTTTATCCGCGCGCAAGTTATTCAATGCACACAATCGAGAATTATCCCGACTTTCATCTTACACGTGGGACAAGCGTGTCTCCAGATGGATGCAAAGTCGTGGTTGCATATGCTGAGACGTATATGGACGGAAAACAGTGTCAAAATTTTGGAGGGTCATCGAAATGCAAGGCGATGATCATCGATTTTTGTGCAGAGCGGAAGTGAAGCGGAAATGCGCCCGGCAGCGACCAAGAACGGGGTTGGGGCGTACCCTGTCGCCGCCTATTTAGCGGCGACGGCTTGGCGCGCGCCCGTTGTGCGTTCCTGCTTCAAGGCTTCGGCGATGACGAACGCGAGTTCGAGCGCCTGCTGGGCGTTGAGGCGCGGATCGCAATGGGTGTGATAGCGATCGGACAAATTCGCCTCGGTGATCGCCTGGGCGCCGCCGACGCACTCGGTCACGTCCTGGCCGGTCATCTCGAAATGGATTCCGCCGGCGTGGGTGCCCTCGGCGCGGTGCACGGCGAAAAAGCCGCCGACCTCGGCCAGAATCCGATCGACGTGGCGGGTCTTGTAGCCGTTCGCGCTTTTGACCGTGTTGCCGTGCATCGGATCGCACACCCAGACGACGCGGCGCCCTTCGCGCTTGGCGGCGCGCAAGAGCGGCGGCAGGGCGCGTTCGACCTTGTCGGCGCCCATGCGCGCGATGACCGTGAGCCGGCCCGGCTCGTTCGCCGGATCGAGCGCCTCCATCAGGCGCAGCATGTCGTCGGGACTCAACGTCGGCCCGGCCTTGAAGGCGACCGGATTTTTCACCCCGCGCAGGAATTCGACGTGCGCGCCGTCGAGCCGGCGGGTGCGATCGCCGACCCACAGGAGATGCGCCGAAGTATCGTACCAGTCGCCGCTGGTCGAATCGACGCGGGTCATGGCTTCCTCGAAATTGAGGAACAGCGCTTCGTGCGAGGTGTAGAATTCGGTCTCGCGCAGTTGCGGCGTCGTTTCCGACGTCATGCCGCACGCGGCCATGAAGGCGAGCGTTTCGTCGATGCGGGAAGCCAGATCGCGGTAGCGCGCGCCTTCGGCGCTGTCGGCGACGAAGCCCAGGTTCCACTGGTGGACCTTGTGCAGGTCGGCGTAGCCGCCTTGCGCGAACGCGCGCAGCAGATTGAGCGTCGCCGCCGACTGGTTGTAGGCCTGGATCATGCGCTTGGGGTCCGGAACGCGGGCTTCGCGCGTGAATTCCATGCCGTTGACCATGTCGCCGCGATAGGCGGGCAGCGTCACGCCGTCTATGGTCTCGGTCGGCGCCGAGCGCGGCTTGGCGAACTGCCCGGCCAGGCGGCCGACCTTGACCACCGGGCAGGCCGCGCCGAACGTCAGCACGACCGCCATCTGCAACAGCACGCGGAAGGTGTCGCGGATGTTGTTGGGGTGGAATTCGGCGAAGCTTTCGGCGCAGTCGCCGCCCTGGAGCAGGAACGCCCGCCCCGCCTCGACGTTGGCGAGCCGGGCTTTCAGGTTGCGCGCCTCGCCGGCGAAGACGAGCGGCGGGTAGCGCCTGAGCTCGGTCTCGGCCGCTTTCAGCGCCGCCGCGTCCGGGTATTCCGGCGCCTGCTCGATCGGGCGCGCGCGCCACGAATCCGGCTTCCACTCGCTCGCGGTCAGCTTGCCGCTCGTGTTCCGGGTTGATTTGGTCATCTTTTTCGGCCTTTCAGGGGGGCTATATACCCCCCCGGGGACCGAGACGCCACCCCTCCCCCCGCCCGGTCCCGCATCCGGGAGCATCCCGCATGGTAAACGGCCGGCGATTGGCTTATGTAAGGCCCCCATGATCCGCATCAATCTTGCCCTCGGCGGCGGCGGCGCGCGCGGCCTCGCCCACATCGCCATGCTCGAGGCGTTCGACGAGCTCGGCCTCAAACCCCATCGCCTCGCCGGCACCAGCATCGGCGCGGTGGTCGCGGCGCTTTACGCCTCGGGCATTCCGGCCGCCGACATCCGCGCCGACGTCGAGCGGCTGATCGGCCTCGGACCGCGCCGCTTCAAGGACATGTTCGGGAAGGACGAACTCGCGCACTGGTTCAGGTTCGTCGATCTCGAATTCCGGCGCGGCGGATTGTTTCGCGGCAAGCGATTCCAGGCGTTCCTGCGCCATCGCATGCCGGCACGCGATTTCGCGCACCTCAAGATTCCGCTCAAGATCGTCGCCACCGATTTCCACAGCTGGCAGCCGGTGGTGTTCGATTCCGGCGATCTCGCGCTCGCGGTTAAGGCGAGCATGTCGGTGCCGGGCGTGTTCGCGCCGGTGCGCCTCGACGGCCACCTCCTGATCGACGGCGGCGCGGTCGATCCGCTGCCCTACGACCTGTGGCGCGACGAATGCGACATCACCATCGCGATCGAGGCGGCGCCAATGCGCGCGCGCGATCCGCGCAAGAGCCCGCGCATGCTGGATGCCGTTTTCACCACCATCCAGATCATGCAGCGCTCGATCGTCGCCGAAAAGATGAAGCGCAACCCGCCCGATCTCCTGATCCGCCCGAAGATCGCGGGCGTGCGCCTAATGGACTTCCACAAGGCGGAGCATATCTTCGCCGAGGCCGAAACGGAAAAGCAGCGCCTGAAATGCGAGTTGATGCGGCTGATGGAGAGTGCCGGAGCGCGCCATCACGGCCACGCGGCGGAGTGACGGCAACCATTTTCGCCGTCACCCCCGCAGCGGGGGTCCAGAAACAAGCTGGATGCCCGCTTTCGCGGGCATGACACCAAAGATCACTTCCGTTTTTCGCGCATGGTGACGAACTCTTCGGCCGCGGTCGGATGAATGCCGACGGTGGCGTCGAAGTCGCGCTTGGTCGCGCCGCACTTGAGCGCGACGGCGAAGCCCTGCGCGATCTCGGGCGCGTCGGCCCCGACCATGTGCAGGCCGAGCACGCGCTCGCTCGCCCGATCGACCACCAGCTTCATAAATGTCCGTTCGGCTCCCCCGGCCAACGTGTGTTTCAACGGCTTGAACGACGACGTATAGATATCTATCGCGCCCCGCTTGGCGGCTTCGCTTTCCGTCAAGCCGACGGTGCCGACGGGCGGATTGGAAAACACCGCTGTCGGCACGTATTGATAGTCCATCGCCGTCGGGCAGTTCTCGAACAAGGTGCGCACCAGCGCCATCGCTTCGGCCAGCGCCACCGGCGTCAGGTTCATGCGGTCGGTCACGTCGCCGACGGCGAAGATGCCAGCAACCGACGTGCGCGAATAGGCGTCGACCTCAATCGCGCCTTTGGAGGTCAGTTTCACGCCCGCCTCGGCCAAGCCTAGTCTCTCGGTGTTGGGCGCGCGGCCCGTCGCATACAGCACGGCGTCGCACGCGAGGATTTCGCCACCCTTGAGCCGAAGCGCGAGGCCGGCGGCCGTCCTGGTGATGGATTCGACGACACTGGCGCTGCGGATCGCGATGCCCTTGGCGGTCATGGCGGCGGAAAGCGCCGCGCGCACGTCGTCGTCAAAGCCGCGCAATATTTGATCGGCGCGGATGATCACTGTCACCTCGGAGCCGAAGGCGCGGAAAATGCCGGCGAACTCGACCGCGATGTAGCCGCCGCCGACCACCACGACGCGGCCCGGGCGCTGCGGCAAGTCGAGCGCCTCGTCGGACGTGATGGCGTGCTCGATCCCGGGAATGGCGGGCAGTGACGGACGACCGCCGGTCGCGACCAGGGTGTGGCGCGCGGTCATGGCTCTCGTTTTTCCATCCGGCCCCGCGACTTCGACCCGGTCGGGCCCCTTGAGGCGGGCCGTGGCCTCGATGAGTTCGACCTTGTTGTCGGCCAAAATTTTCCGATAGACGCCTTCCAGCCGGTCGAGTTCGCGGTTCTTGGCGGCGATCAGGGCAGACCAGTCGTGAACGGCTTCGCCCACCGTCCAGCCGAAGCCCTTGGCGTCCTCGAAATCCTCGGCGTAATGGGCGCCCAGCACCAGGAGCTTCTTCGGGATGCAGCCGCGCATGACGCAGGTGCCGCCGACGCGGCGGTTCTCGGCGATGGCCACCTTGGCGCCCGCGCGCGCGGCCATGCGCGCCGCGCGCACGCCGCCCGATCCGGCGCCGAGCACGAACAGGTCGACATCGAAGCTCATCGCGCTCAGCGGTAGATCGAGCCGACGCAGACGTACTTGATCTCGACGAAGTCCTGGATGCCGTATTTCGACCCTTCGCGGCCGATGCCCGATTCCTTGACGCCGCCGAAAGGCGCCGCGTCCGTGGCGATCACCCCGTCGTTGACGCCGACCAGGCCGTATTCGAGGCCTTCGCTCATCCGCCACATGCGGTTGAGATCGCGGCTGTAGAAATAGGCGGCGAGTCCATAAGGAGTATCGTTGGCGAGCCGGATCGCTTCCTCCTCGGTCTTGAAACGATAAAGGGGCGCGACCGGCCCGAAGATTTCCTCGTTGAAGATGTCCATCGCGGGCGTCACGTCGGTGAGCACGGTCGGCTCGTAGAACGTACCGCCGAGGGCGTGGCGTCGGCCTCCGACGGCGACGCGGGCGCCTTTTTGCTTGGCGTCGGCGACCAGGCGTTCGACCTTGGCGAGCGCGTCCCGGTTGATGAGCGGGCCCTGCTGGGTTTCGCCCTTGAGGCCGTCGCCCACTTTGAGGCCGGAAGCCGCCTGGGCGAGGCGCGAGACGAATTCGTCGTAGACGCCTTCCTGCACCAGGATGCGGTTGGCGCAGACGCAGGTCTGGCCGGTGTTGCGGTACTTGGAGGCGAGCGCGCCCTGGACCGCGATTTCCATGTCGGCGTCGTCGAAAACGATGAAGGGCGCGTTGCCGCCGAGCTCCATGGAAATCTTCTTCACCGTGCCGGCGCTCTGGCGCATGAGCAGCTTGCCGACCTCGGTCGAGCCGGTGAACGAAATCTTGCGCACCAGTCCGTTCGAGGTCATCTCGGCGCCGATCTCCTCCGGCACGCCGGTCAGCACGTTGACGGTGCCCTTGGGAAACCCGGCGCGGTCGGCGAGTTCGGCCAAGGCGAGCGCCGAATAGGGCGTGTCCTCGGCCGGCTTGATCACCACCGTGCAGCCCGCCGCCAGCGCGGGCGCGCATTTCCGTGTGATCATGGCGGTCGGGAAATTCCAGGGCGTGATGGCGCAAACCACGCCGACCGGCTGCTTCAAGACCAAAAGACGTTTATCCGGCGCGTGCGCGGGGATGGTGTCGCCGTAGATGCGCTTGCCTTCTTCGGCGAACCATTCGACGAACGAGGCGCCGTAGACGATTTCGCCGCGCGCCTCGGCCAGCGGCTTGCCCTGCTCGGCGGTCATCAGGCGGGCCAAGTCCTCCCTGTGTTCGAGGATCAGGTCGTTCCACTTGCGCAGAATCCCGGCGCGGTCCTTGGCGGTGCGCTTGGCCCATTCCGGCCCCGCCTTGGCGGCGGCTTGGATGGCGCGCTTGGTCTCGGCGCCGCCCATCTTCGGCACGTGGCCGAGCTTTTCGCCGCTCGCCGGGTTGAAAACGTCGAAGGTGGCCTTGGTATCGGCATCGACCCAGGCGCCGTCGACGTAGGCTTGGTGGCGGAACAGGCGGGAATCGGCAAGCTGCATGGAAAATCTCCTGTAACGAGGGCGGGATGATAGCAACCGCGAACCGGGCCGTCAGCCGCCCGATTGGACCGCCCGGATGAGGAAATCCTCGAGTCCGCGCACGCATGTTTCGTCGTTGTAGAGCTTGTGGCGGTTGGCGGCGGTCTTGGCGCGCACCCGGGCGCGGAATTCGGGCTCGCGCCCGAGGCGGATGGCGATGGCGATGTAGTCGTCCACGTCCTTGGCGACGGTGTCCTCGACGCCGATCATGCGCAGCATCCCATAACTCACCCGCCCGCGCATGAA
>Ga0194120_10006034_pt1 | contig 17361 bp, 19 predicted proteins | sample TA2MahCa65mmetaG_FD_148642 | JGI IMG/M metagenome (GOLD analysis project Ga0194120, IMG submission 148642) | Freshwater microbial communities from Lake Tanganyika, Tanzania - TA2015019 Mahale Deep Cast 65m | ecosystem: Environmental > Aquatic > Freshwater > Lake | place: Tanzania: Lake...
GACCCCGATCATCGTATTCTTGTCCATGGTTGCCTCCCTTTTCGCTCAGTGAGCGCTAACACTCACAATTTTGGCACATCTCGATGCCGTCTGGGAGGGCGGCAACCACCCCATCTATAATATTCAATCCAGTAATACCTTTATTTGCCTCAGGTGAGAAACCCGCTGTTGATGGCCTCAATGGCGAAATAGCCGTATATGGCGGCAGTGGTGCTGGTAACGCACAAAGCTATTCTTTACTGCCTGGACTTTCAGTGTTCCGGCACACAGGTTCAAACTTACAGGGAATTAGTGGCGCAATCGGCACGCTGACAATGCCGATTGGGCATGATTTTGGTTTACAAATTGATTTAACAAGTGGGACATTTAGAAATGCTGTCAACGGCGGTGCCGCAGGACATCTATTTTGGAGAAATCCAGACAAAGCATTGTTTGGGATATATGGATCAGGGCTATATTGGGCGGGATTTGGGGGCAAAACTAATTGGAATATCGGGCCAGAGATTGAGTTTTATCTCGACCGTTTTACAATAGGAGGCACTTTTGGTGCGCAGGGATTTAATTTTTCATCTTTGAATAGAAATTTGCTATATCCAAACAGCATTAACAAAACACCATGCAATCATCAACCTATAAGATAACCTTGATGTAAAATATTACCCAATTGATGATTTCATGGTTTCAGTGGGACACACTTACACCAAAGGGAATCATGCAGTTCGTAGTAAATTTGAATTTATACCAGAATTTGCACGAGGAAAAAATATAGCACCCTCTATTTTTGGTGAGGCAGTATATGGCTGGAATAAATCTAGCACATTGCTCGCTGGTATAAAAATATATTTTGGAAATAGTGATAAACCTCTTGTCAGACGCCAACGCGAAGATGATCCCGCTCCTGTATTTAACACTACGCCAGCAAGCAATCCTTTTCAGCAATATCCTAATGATAAGTCAGGGTTAGCAAGCCTTATGCAATTACATGAGGATATGACGAAGGCGCCATCCTGCATCCCTGATATAGATTTCGCTACTGAGGCAAAACAATTTTCTCCCTAAAATACTGACAGATAAATTATAGAGCTACACGGCGTTCAGATGTAATCGCCCGATTAGCATCAGGACAGAAACAAGCCGCAGACAGATTACCAGAGAAACAGTCGTTTATGGAGACAGTGCTGCTGGTAACGCTTGGAGCTACTCACCGCTCCGAGGACTTTCGTATTTTGTCATACAAGATCAAACTTGCAGGGAATTAGTGGCGCAATCGGCACACTAACTGTATTGTTAGGACCTGACTTTGGTTTTTAAATCGATTTAACATATGGAACATTTAGAAATGCTATCAAGGAGGCGCCGCGGGACATCTATTTAATAAAAATCCTGCCAAAGCATTATTAGGGATATATGAATCAGGACTTTACTAGGCAGGATTTGGAGGAAAAACAAATTGGAACCTAGGACTAGAAATTGTAGTTTACTTGGAACGAAGGTCTGTTGCTTGATATGCCGCCGAAGACGTTCTCACACATAGGTCTAGGCGCGAATAAGTTTCAGAATTGGTTCGAACGAATACATCGCTGGGCGTCGTCCCGATGCCGGCCGAATTATACGCAGTAATTCTTTTTCAGCTAGAATTCGAACAAACCGATGCGCTGTTGCACTTGGAATTCCTGACTTTCCCGTAAACACGTTATTGCGAAAAATAGGCCGGGTAAAAACAAAATCCACGGCAGTAGTACTCCACTGCGATGACAGCTCATGCCTAAATCTTTCTTTCATATCCTCGTATAACCCACGTATTTCTTCAGCTTTAACAAGATTTGCGTTCGCCTGGGCTTCTAAGGCTCCCATGAAAAAAACGATCCATCCACTCCATTCATTTGATGACGACACCAATCGCATTTTATCTATGTATTCATCTCGATGATTTTCAAAATAAGAACTCACATAGAAATAAGGCTGCGACAAAATGCCAAAACGCCAAAGTAATAGTGGGATTAAAATTCGACCTATTCGCCCATTTCCATCCTTGAACGGGTGGAGTGCTTCAAACTCTAAATGAGCGATTGCACTCTTGATCATTATTTCGTATTCTTCATCATTCACAAATTCAATTAATTTTTCCATGCCCTCTGATAGTCTCTCTGGACTTATTGGAATAAAAAGTATTTTTTTCTTTGCTCTATCTGCAATATAATTTTGATCAGTTTTGTATAATCCTGGGGACATTGTTGATCCACGTCCGACACTCAATAGATCTCGATGCATTGCTCGCAGAAGCCAACTGGAGATAGGCTGGCCATCTTGCATAGCTGCCTGAGCCGCTCTCATGGCACGTGCGTACAATGCTACTTCGATGGCTTCGCTTCTGTAGTGTTCTGAGATCGGCCCGTCATCATCTTCCTTGTCAGCTTCATACTGTAGCACTTCGTCTAGGGTACTGATGGTGCCTTCCATTCTAGATGACACAACAGCTTCTTGACTCCGCAAGGGGGCAAGCAAGATTTCGCTGTTGTGCATGCCTTTTAGCATTTGATCATAGCGAGCAAGCGCAGCAGTAGCAGCAGTTACCGGTTTTAATATCGAGTGCAGATCCAACTCACCCGGTGGAAACCGATCGTAATGATAATTTACAGCCTCACTTAAATCGAAGCCGTGTGGCTCAATAGCCATTTGATTCTCATATTTTGATTTTTTTGATAATCAAATCTTATAGGCTTGCACGGATGAGACGCAAGAACTCTTGTCTCTCAAAAACTTTAATTTGTTCAAATTAGAGTCGAGTCCAACTTACTAAGAGTAATATTTAGCATATATTTCAGTATATTAGGCAATTTAGCTTAGGAAAGCAGATTCGAGATAAAACAATAAAATCAATGTTTTCTTTGTAGATGTAAACGCGGCTCTGCCAGCTAGAGCTGGTTTCGGAAATTTGAAAAGGTAGAAGAGTGGATTTTTGCTGGAGTCGGCGACTATTTTACCGGCAATAAGAAGCAGAGATGTCCAAGAGATCACGACGCGATCATAGGCCACTCTTCAAGATAAAGGGGGCGCTTGCAGCACTGAAGGGGGGATAAATGACCCAACGCGGTGCATCATCAAGCCCGATGGCTTGTTTAACCTCAGCGGGGATTTCTATTCCCGTTGCAGCGCCTGACGGCGGCGTATGCGTAATCGGGAGTAAGACAAGATATTGAGAGCGCACAAAGCGATCGCTCGCTGCAACCAAGCATGCCCGACATGTCTTTCTCTAATCCCGATCTGGAGCAACCTCATGCGTCAAAAAATGATGATAACGAATAACGTGCCCGGACCTACCTTAATCAAGGAGCGCTTTCGCCATGGTTGTTAACAGGTCGTCTTACGTGGAGCGCTCTTGATCCATCTCTGATTGTTCTACTGCGGTAAGAACAACATCAGCAACATCCGATGTGAGAAATCTCCGCTACGCGCCAGCCTTCAGCCAGTCGTAATGCTCAGCTGACATCATGATAAATTCCCGGCGGCCGTGACGCGTGATTTCAACTGACTCACGCTGCGCTTGATGCTGAAATTCACCAAACTTTCGTTAGAATTGGCGAGCGCTCACACTGGGCATTGCTTATGATCCTTGCTTTTTAGAATATGCTTAATTTACATATAATTCGTATCAATCAAGAGTATTTACCGCAAAACTGAGCCATACTCCTAGATTACCCGATGAAAGCCCTCAACCAGGCTGGCTCAACGCATACGCCTAGCAGCGTTGCAAATGCGGTAATTAAGTCTGGATTTTGAGTCTATCGCCTGAAAGCAAGACTCTCATTAGAGTGTGAAAAGTCCCCTAATGGATGCATGTTTGCGAAATACATTCAGGATCTGCGCACCAGCACCCTCTCATCGTAAAATTGATTAATTTAGAAAACGGATCTTTCTAAAAGAGAGGTGCGTCCCAACCACCGTATAATTGCCGTCATATTGCTTGTCCTCGCCAATCGTCACAAGCACAGATCTGCCAATATATTTTCTGGGCATAAACTGTTTCTCAAACCATGGAACGCAGACTGTCTTTGCTACACAAAGGCCATCAACCTCGCCATGCTTCGTCTCAATGGTCAAATAACAATTATCCGCGCAGGAAAATTTTTTAACAACGCCGCGCATCTCTTTTGACGTTGCCGCTGCAAAAGAGACATTTGCTAGTAAAATCACCAGGACTAGTGCAAAATTTTTCATCTTTACTTTCCTTAAAGATTTTTCCTAGACTGCCCTACGCCGTTTTACGATAAAGTAGTAATGATAGTTAGTATTTACTGTACCAATTTTACGTCTGCTTAATTTTATTCATCCTTTTAAAAACCTTATCGCCCTTTATAAATTTTTCAATCATTGGCGCAATAAGCTTTGTTGGCTCAATCTTTGTTTGCCCAGTTTCTTTGGCAAGAATAGATCCGTAAGCAATCAGTTCTCGATAAAGAGGCGCTGCTATTTCGATTGAAACTCTTACGGGCTTATCTTCAATCACCGGTCCTAATCTTAATTTATTCATTACATGTCACTTTCTTCTTTATAAGGCTCAAGAATAAGATCCTGATTAACAATCACTCTGACCGGAAATCCGGGTCTGATTGTTAAAGTTGGCTGGATATTTAAATTGCGTCCGATAATCTGACGGCCAATCTGATTGAAACCAAGCGCTGCGCCTTGAGCTATGGCTTGTTGAAGCTGATTATCATTATTTCCGACTGCGACTTGACTGCCCACACTAAGTAGCGTCGACAGAGCCGCCGCTTTGAATAGAGAACCCCAATGATTATTGACTTCGTCCTCAAGACCAGAATAACCGGCGACATCTGATCCTTTTTGCCTCTCGAGCAAGATTGATTTTCCATTTGGAAGGATCATTCGTGTCCAGACCAAGAGCACACGAGACTGACCAAAAGCCACCTGGCTGTCATAAGAGCCAATCAGTCTCGATCCTTGAGGGATTAGCAATGCCTGGCCAGAGGGGCTGTCGTAAACATTTTCCGTTACCTGCGCGGTAATTTCACCAGGGAGATCAGAACGAATTCCCGTAATCAGTGCCCCGGGAATAATTGTGCCTGCCTGGATGATAAAGGGAGAGGCAGCAGGTTTCAGTCTGTTGCTGCTCACCATCTTGGCGCTACTTCCAGTGGTCACAAAAGCGAGTTTTCGATCTTGGCCGCTTTGAGCGAAAGTCTCGTCATTAGCGAAAGCTGATCCTTGCGCTGCCGTATTAGGTGCAGCGGAATTCGTCGCGCTAACGCCTAGAGCAGAATTCTGTGGCTGACGACTAGTCCCAGTAGAAAACAGACGACTGACACGCGCAGCTTCAATCTCCTGATTGACACGCTGTGTTTCAGCATCGCTTACAGTCGGCGTTCCTATTGTTGCTCCTGGCAGAACGCCCGCTGCCAGCATGGGGCGCCCCAAATCGCCCGGAAGCGCTGGACCAAGCTTTGGCGTTTCATGCGGTATGCCGCTATAGTCTTTGGGTAAACTATTGAGCCCATCGGCTTTAGACTTTTGTTCTCCGCCAAGCAGCTCTTCCTGAGATTCCTCTGTAGGCTTTCTATTTTGCATACCAAAATAAATGGCGATCGCAATCATCATTGAGACAATACATAGACCTCCGATCACAACTTTTGGTGAAAGCCGTTTAACACTCGGCAAAGTAGCTCGCGTGAACAGCTTTTCAGTTCTTTGACTTTCAAAATCTGACACGAGGTTGTCAGATGGTTTATCGGGGGCGTTTACCAAAACCACCCTCCCTCATTGCGTGTGATCCGTACGATTTGCTGTGTGCGCCCGCCAAGCCTCAGTTCGGCCGCTGAAAAGAGTCGATCAACGATATAATAGTTTTTGTTGACCCGATAATTGACGAGCTGGCCTTCTCCTTCCGCACCAATGACAAAAAGTGGCGGCGCTTCGCCTTGGGCAAGACCTCGCGGCATTTCGATATAGACCTTGGCGCCATCATCAAAGGCAGAGAGCGGCCGCCAAGGCGGCGTATCGCCCGAGATTTCATAGCGAAACTGAAGTTTTGAAACATCGACGCCTTTATCGATCGGCAAGGCTGCTTCACGCAGGGCGTTTTCTTGACGAAGCGCGATTAATTCGTCTTGAGCATAAAGCCAGGAGACAGAAGCCATATAAGTTGAGGGTTTTGAGCGCAGCTCAAGAAGATAAGTACGGCGGTCCGTATTGATCACAAGATTTGTAATCAGATCAGGTCGCGTCGGCTTGATTAAAATATGGATCTTTTTTGATCCCCCTGCTCCGCTTTCTGTATCGCCGATAATCCAACGCACGGTATCGCCGGCTGCAACCGGACCATTACCTACAAGCTGTTCACCCTCTTGCAACGCCACATCAGTAATTTGTCCAGGAGCTGTATAGACTTGGTAGAGCGCTCCTGAGGTATAGGGATAAACTTGAACAGCGTTTATGAACCCATCTTTTACTGGCTCAATCCGTGCAGCGGCATTGGCTTGATTGACGCGTTGTGTCGGCTCAGCGGCTTCTGCCTTGTCTTCTGAGGATTTTTTCTCAGATACAGGCTTTAGCTGTCCAGGCAAGGGAAGGACTTTTGGGATTGAAACAACTTTAAGTGTTTTCTTTGGCTCTTTTTCTAATACAGCCGGAACAGCCATCTCATCATAAGAAATTTGTGGTGGCGGCACTGACGCTGAACATCCAGCAAGTGTTGTTAAAGCAAAGAATGTTGTTTTCTTCAAAGATGAAAGTTTTAGCACGTTAGATAAATCATGCTTATGCATTAATTGAGTTCCTTCGACCAATTGAGGGCATTGACGTAAACGCCAAGGGGATTTTTGCGCAGCCGGTCGGCGTCATGCGGAGTTTGTACAAGAACTGAAAGGATCGCTGTCCAGCGCTCTGTTGCGGCTAGATTTCCATTTTCATAGCGGCGCTGCGTCCAGGCGACTCGAAAGGAATCTGGCGAAGCGCGAATGACACTTGAGACATCAACTGAAATTTGTTGCTTGCCGATACTACTGAAGGGATCATGTGTGCGCGCGTAGTCGTTTAACGCTGTTGCGCCCTTATCAGTTACAAAATCATAGGCGCGCAGCCACTGATTTCGTAAGATAACAGGATCAGCCGGAATGCTGCGAACTTCTTCGATGAAGCGGGCGAGATGATAGGCGATCTGCGGGTCAGTTGGTTTGTAATCAGCTGTTGCTGGAGCGACTGCTTGCGCCTGACCAAGCTTGTCAATTTGCACCACCCAGGGCGTGACAGAGCTATGCGCCGATTGCCAGATCAATCCTACAGAGAGCCCCATGCACAGCAGCAGCGAGCCAAAGGCCATCAGCCGCCAGTTCTTAGCCTGAACTCGGGCAGAGCCTATTCGTTCATCCCAGATTTGCCCTGCTTTTTGGAATGGCGTTTCAGGTTCAGGAGAACGCGCATAACGCACGGTAACGCGATTGAACATGATCATTTCCCTTCAGAGAGATCGATAGAAGAGCCGCCTCCGCCTTCTTGGCCGGATTTGATGGCGTGAATGGTTTGAGAGGCGCCATTCGTGATGAGTTGGTTACGGCGCATACGACGCGCCCAATCTGGAGTGCCATCGTTTGATTGTCCGCTCCCATTGAGGGACGCAGCAGGACCCTGACTGAGCCCAGAGGAAAAATTTGATTGAATATTTGCAGCAACCGAACGCAGTGGACTATTCATCGCACTTAATGTGGCGCCTGCGACACCCATCATTCCATCTGAACGATAAGCGCCTGATGTTACGCCGGCAGCATGGGCGCCTTTTGTTGCAAGCGTTGAGGCTGCGTTAGAGAGCGCCGACCCGCCAACTGATCCCATACCAGCGCCAGCTGCTATCATTCCACCAGCGGCAAGATTAGTTCCGATTGCAGAACCTGCAGCAAGCTGAGGACCTCCAGAAACAATCCCATTTGCAACTGCAGGACCAAAAATACCAAGTCCAAGAAGTGAGAGTGATGCGAGAACAATTGTGAGCGCATCATCAACTGTAGGCTGAGCCGCACCAAATCCAGTAGTAAACTGTGAAAATAAAGTTGATCCAATACCAACGACAACAGCAAGAACAAGAACCTTAACGCCAGATGAGAAGACATTACCTAATACACGTTCGGCAGCGAAGGCTGTTTTTCCGAAAAGGCCGAAAGGAATAAGAATAAATCCAGCGAGCGTTGTCAGCTTGAATTCAATAAGCGTGACAAAAAGTTGGATCGCCAGAATGAAGAAGGCCAGACAAACTACTGCCCAGGCAAAGAGTAGAATGATGATTTGCGCAAAGTTTTCAAAAAAAGAAACATAGCCCATCAGATTAGAAACGGCATCAAGTAGAGGGCGTCCTGCATCAACGCCAACTTGAGCGATACGTCCAGGTTGCAGAAAGTCAGCAGCCGACAACCCTGCCCCGGAAGCTTTCAATCCAAGACCAGAGAAACTTTCAAAAATAATTCTTGCAAGATAATTCCAATTACCAATGAGATAGGCAAAAACACCAGCAAACAGAGTCTTTTTAACTAAGCGCGCGAGAATATCTTCATCTGCCCCCCAAGCCCAAAATAGGGCTGCAAGTGTGACATCGATGACGATTAATGTGCTAGCGAGATAGGCGGCTTCGCCATTCAAGAATCCAAAGCCACTATCAATGTATTGAGTAAAGACCGCGAGGAAACGGTCAATGACGCCAGTTCCACCCATAACTTATCGAACTTCATGTGTTTGAGATGAAGCTGGCGGCGCGTATTTAAGAAAGCGCTCACGGTTTTGCGCCCAGGCCCTCAGGCAGGCTTTGTCGTGCAGCGCCTCATCGCCAAGATGACGGCACCAGCGTAGCTCTCCCTCCAGCGGCCCCTCAACGATCGATGGGGCGTGACTATCTGTCTTATAATGCTGGTCTGGATCGGCGTTGAGCTCAATGGCGAGAGCAGCAAATCCGATGAAAAGGAGACCTGCGAAAGCAATGCGTCCGCCAATCTCCAGGATGTGGTGTCTTTTCATCATTGGAACATCCGCACAGGTGTGGATTGATAACCGACGCTTGGTTTGAGAAAGCGGCGCATTTGTTCTTTTGCTTGATCTTGAGCTGCGGCTTGCTGCGCCAGCTGTAAGCTTTGGGCGCGGCCTTGTGCTGCTAATGCAGCCGTCAAATCTGATAGCTGGCGGGACTGAAGCGCCAGAATCTGATTACCAGCTTGAGTTGCCTGGAGAGCGCCCACAGCTGACTGACTGGAGCCGACAAGCGTCGACATTTCTTGCGCATTAACATCGATATTGCCAACAACTCCAGCCTGAACACGCATCGCATCCTGCAGCGCGCCAACAGCGTTTTGCCAACGTTGTCTCGCATTCGCGATCAACATCTGATCAGACTGGCTCGTCGTTACTGGAGCATAGGTTGTCTGAAATGCGTTATCGACTTGCTGAACGCTGTAGGCGATATTTTGCGCCTGTCCGATCAATTGCTGAGTAGATTGAATAGATGATTGTAACTGCTGCAAGGATGAATAAGGAAGGCTCGTAAGATTACGCGCCTCATTTGTGAGCATTTGCGACTCATGCTGGAGAGAGGTCACTTGATTATTGATTTGTTCAAGTGAGCGCGCCGCAGTCAGAATATTCTGTGAAAAATTATTTGGATCAAAAACGACCCACTGTGCATTTGCTATTGGCGAGCTCAACACGAGCGCGCTGAAAAGGAGCTTAGGTGTAAGGGGGCGCATCATAGATCTACCTCGGGATCTTTGAGAGTGGGAAGGATATCGACCGCCCAGCCACAGCCGCGATGTTTCAGCCAGGCAGGAACAAAACCAAGGCGACCTTGCTCAGCGTAAATTTGTGCGATTGCTGCCTGATCGGCTTTGGAAGACGCCGCGACAAAGGCGAGTGCAATTTCGCCCAACCTCAAGTCAAACAGTCTGTTTCCACGTCGCGACTGACAGTAATAGTCACGCTTAGGCGTCGCCCGGGCAATGATTTCAATCTGACGTTCGTTTAGACCAAACTGACGGTAAAGACGCGTTATTTGCGGTTCCAAGGCACGTTCATTGGCTAGGAACAAGCGCGTTGGGCAGCTTTCAATTATCGCTGAAGCGATCGGGCTATTCTCTATATCGGAGAGAGATTGAGTAGCAAAAATCACACTCGCATTTTTCTTGCGTAATGTTTTAAGCCACTCGCGTAACTGCTCAGCGAAACCTTCATCATCAAGCGCTAACCATCCCTCATCAATAATGATGAGCGTCGGGCGCCATGTCAGACGTTTTTCTATTTGATGAAAAAGATAAGAAAGAACTGCAGGAGCCGCTTTGCTTTTGATAAGACCTTCTGTTTCAAAAGCGAGAACATCAGTTTCACCCAGACGCTCAGCTTCTGCATCGAGCAGGCGTCCGTAGGCTCCATTTATGCAATAGGCTTTGAGGGCATTTTTTAAGTGTTTTGATTGAAGAAGCGCTGAGAGACCAGTGAGGGTGCGCTCTTGGATCGGCGCTGAAGCCAATGAAGAAAGCGCACTCCAGATCTGTTCTTTATCTTCTGGTTTGAGAACGATCTTCTCACGCGTAAGAATACCGGCGATCCAGTCTGCCGCCCAGCTTTTCTCCCTAAGGCCATCTATATGTGCAAGCGGTTGGAGAGCTACAGAGTCGATTGCGTTATCTGTAAGCGCACCACCTAGGTCTCGCCATTCGCCATCCATGGCGAGCGTGGCGGCGCGAATAGAACCACCAAAATCAAAAGCAAAGATTTGAGAGGCGCGATAGCGACGAAACTGCATTGCCATGAGAGCAAGAAGCACGGACTTACCAGCGCCAGTTGGGCCAATGACGAGTGTATGCCCAACATCTCCAACATGTAGGCTAAACCGGAAAGGCGTGGATCCTTCTGTTCGCCCAAAGAAGAGAGGCGGCTGATTAAAATGTTCGTCGTAAAGTGATCCTGCCCATACTGCAGAAAGTGGAATCATATGAGCGATATTTATCGTTGAGATGGGCGGCTGCCGTACGTTTGCGTAGGCATGTCCCGGCAGAGAGCCCAACCAGGCATCAACTGCGTTAATGCTTTCAGCCATGCAGGTAAAATCACGACCTTGAATAACCTTCTCGACAAGGCGTAATTTTTCATCCGCGTTTTTGGGATTTTCATCCCAGACACAGACAGTCGCAGTTACATAGGCTTGACCAATATTATCAGCGCCGAGTTCTTGGAGCGCAGCATCCGCATCCATAGCTTTATTTTCTGCGTCGGCATCAATCAGCGTCGACGCTTCATTAGTCATCACTTCTTTCAAGATTGCTACGACTGATTTTCGCTTGGCAAACCAATGCCGACGGATTTTGGTTAGAAGTTTTGTTGCATCCTGCTTATCGAGCATGATTGCCCGCGTTGACCAGCGATAAGGAAAGGCGAGCTGATTGAGTTCATCCAATATTCCTGACGTCGTAATGCTCGGAAATCCCGTGATTGTTAGGATCCGAAGATGCTGATTACCAAGAACTGGAGAAAGGCCACCTGTTAATGGCTGGTCAGTAAGCAACCCATCGAGATACATCGGCGTTTCAGGCACACGCACGCGATGTCGCTTGGTTGAGATGGTGCTGTGAAGATAGGTTAGCGTTTGTTCGCTATTTAGCCATGCACACTCGCGCATGAATCCATCAAGAAGTTGTAAAAGACGATCACATTGATCGATAAAACTGCCCAGGATCTCTTGGCCATTTATGCAAGAGCTGTGATCTACTCCGTCGAATAGAAAATTCTCTGTTCGTGTCGTTTCTTCTGCCGGAGGTAAAAAAAGCAGGGTTAGATAATAGCTCGATTCATAATGCACGCCTTCTTCTTCGAACTGAGCGCGTCTTTCGAAATCTACAAGACGAGATGCCAGGTCAGGAAAGTGACTATTGGGGTAATTTAGAGCTGGATTTCGCTGAGCCTCAAAAAACACAGCCCATCCTGAACCAAGTCGACGCAGCGTGTTATTCAGCCGCGCCGAAACAGCCATGAGCTCAGATGGAACTGCACTATCGAGATCTGGTCCACGAAATTGAGCTGTGCGCTGAAAGCTACCATCCTTATTAAGAATGACACCTTCAGCTACAAGCGCTGCCCAGGGGATATAATCAGCCAGATGGTCTGCTTTTACGCGATATTCTCTTAAGTTAAGCATGAAGCGGACCTCAGACTCTGAGGTAGGCTGGCATGCGCAGATGCCGACGCGCGACTTCGACAAAAAGCGGGTCTCGCTTTGCAGCCCACACAGCTACACCATGGCTGATTATCCAAAACACAAGGCCTGCGAACCAAAGACGAAGTCCCAATCCAAGTGCGGCGGCAAGGGTACCATTTAGAATTGCAATCGCTCGGGGCGCACCGCCAAGAAGAATTGGCTCAGAAAGAGACCGATGTACGGGAGCGGCTAAGCTCGACGTAAAATCCAATGATGTGCGCTCCATTAGATCAGCGCTCCACCACCAAAGGAGAAGAAGGAAAGAAAGAAACTCGATGCAGCAAATGCGATAGAGAGACCAAAGACGATCTGAATAAGTCGTCGGAAGCCACCAGACGTATCGCCAAAAGCGAGTGTGAGACCTGTGACAATAATAATGATCACTGCGACAATTTTAGCCACAGGCCCTTCAACGGACTGCAATACTTGATTGAGCGGCTGCTCCCAGGGCATGTTTGATCCTGCAGCATATGCGGGCGTGCAGAGGCAACAAGAGAGAGCTGCAGCAATGAAATAGTTCATCGTGTTTTTGATTTTCATTTATTATTTCCATAGTGGGAGAGAAGGTAATCGCCATTTGCATCAAGACCGATCAGTTGGACGAGTTCTTTGAGTCGACGTTCAGAGCCGCGTCCCGATAAAACTGCGATGATGTTAATTGTCTCAGCGATAAGCGCGCGCGGCACGGTGACGACAGCTTCTTGAATAAGCTGTTCAAGGCGTCTTAAGGCGCCAATTCCCGAACCAGCATGGATTGTGCCGATGCCACCGGGGTGACCTGTTCCCCAGGCTTTTAAAAGATCAAGCGCTTCTGGTCCGCGTACTTCGCCAATTGGAATCCGGTCGGGACGAAGCCTCAAAGATGTGCGCACCAGATCCGTTAAGGTTGAGACGCCTTCCTTTGTGCGTAGGGCGACAAAATTTTCAGAAAGACATTGAAGCTCTCGCGTATCTTCGATCAGGATAACGCGATCAGATGTTTTTGAAACTTCTGCCAGCAATGCGTTAGTGAGCGTTGTTTTACCTGTTGAGGTTCCGCCTGCGATAAGAATATTGAATCTATCTTTAATGGCTAAACGCAGCATCTGCGCTTGAGCTTTAGTCATGATCCGACTGGAGACATAGTCATCAAGTGTAAAAACGGCGATGGCGGGTTTACGAATGGAGAAGGTAGGAGCAACAACGACAGGCGGTAATAGACCTTCGAAGCGTTCCCCTGTTTCAGGAAGTTCTGCAGAAATCCTTGGCGCACCTTCGTGAACTTCAACGCCAACATGATGAGCAATAAGGCGGATAATACGTTCGCCATCCGCTGCAGAGATAGTGTCAGGCGTTTCAGATAGACCGCCGTTAATGCGATCAATCCAAAGTCTTCCATCTGGATTTAGCATTATCTCAACAATTTCATCTTGATTGAGGTAGCGTGCAATTGCATCGCCAAATGCAGTGCGAAGCATACGCGCACTACGTGATAGATTTTCTGCCTGAATTTTTCTCTCAGTCAAAGCCGGCCCTCATTACATGAATGCGTAAAGCATTCAGTTGATGACCAACAAAAACTAGAGTTCAGCTATCTAATCAATTGAAATTTTGTCGTAGTCGTAGTCTAGCGTATGAATAGAAACATTTGACGGTCTTATGGGCGCCCAATCACTTTGGTTACTACTTTCTAACCAAGTTAGCTGATCTTTATATCGAAGAAGCAACTATCTACAGTGCAAAGACATTTAACTGCCTCACTCAAATAGAAATATTGAAATTATTTTTCTAAATAATTGTGATAAAAATATATTACCCAAATCAGCTGGCGACATAATTTACTTTTTTCTCTAACCATTTTTTAAATTTATTAAATAATCTACGAACATGCTTATTTCACTTTCTTGAATAGGATCAGTCAAATTTAATTTCTTCCGCCATTCTTCAGGATCTGAATAAAGCAACTCAGCATCTGGTTTTCGAAACGAAGCTCTTACTTTTTTGCCTATGTCGCTTGGATCTGCGCACAAATTTTCAAAACTGCCCCACCAAGCTATCGATTCAACGCCATTACAATAATCTGCCAGTTCTTGCATAACACTATCTTCTGGGGGAATAGTTTTAATGTATTTAGCAAGGTCTTTTACCTCATCAAACAACTCTTCTTCATCCTCATCAATGGCGCAACAGGTATAGCAAAAGGAATCTTTGAAGAATTTCGAAAGGTCTTTTGCGTCGACAAACCACAAAAAACACCAAATATTATAGGCGCCAAGAGAGCTATCTACGGTCATAACGCCAAATTTAGATTTACGCGGATCTAGTTCTGATGCGGCATTAAAAAGCTTGAGGGCCTCATCATTTAAATCTTCATCGGACATTGGACTATAATCTCTGAACAATGATAAATATTTTAACTTATTGCATTATAGCAAAAATCTCTCTAATTTTACAATCCAGCTAGATTAATGATCCCTACCAGAATAAGTCATTTGGCCAAATATAATAAGACAGCTTAGCTTTACATTTCATTCAATGAGTGGCGAAAATACAAAAACCACTCAATATTTTGCCAGTTTTCCAACCTGAATGTTAAGGGTTTGCTTCCCTCCATCCGCTCCAGCACGTCTACCACGATCACTCTACCTACTTCAGCATCAGCTCTTTAGACCCTAGCAGACCATGTAACCCTGAACTGGATTTTGCTAACACCGTCCTCGAATGATGTAGACAACTAAATAGAAGACGGGTAATCCGACCAAATACTAAACGTAAATTCGCAGTCATTTTGTTTTTTTATTGGAGAGCGGCGATGGTAGACGGAAAACTCGACCTAAGTCCTTTAGATCGGGCTATTGATCGTTTGAACGAAGGCTGGTTGCGCTATCAACAAGATACAAATGACATGCAAATCCGCGATGGGCTAATACAGCGTTTTGAATTTACTTACGAAATAAGCCATAAGATGCTCAAGCGCCATTTGGAGGCTACATCTCCTAACCCGTCTTTGCTCGATGAAATGAGCTTCCAGGACTTAATTCGTTCAGCCAACGAGCAAGGACTACTCTCGGGCTCGTGGGTGGATTGGAAACGCTACCGTGAAATGCGATCCAAGACGAGTCATAGTTATGATGAAATTATTGCTTTAGAAGTAGTTGCGTGCATTCCTATTTTTCTTGCTGAAGCAAGCTATCTCCGGGATCAGATCAGGGCGCGACTAGCATGAATCAAAAGTTACCTCTCATTGATATTGATCCTAACGACTGGCACATTGTGCAAAAAATATTGCAGAGAAATGTTCCACAATACGAGGTGTGGGCGTTCGGCTCTCGAGCAACCCGGAAAGCCAAAGAGTTTTCAGATCTGGATCTAGCAGTTATTACCGATGTACCCCTATCGCTTGATATAGCCGCCAATCTGAGCGAGGAGTTCTCCGAATCTGACTTACCATGGAAAGTCGATGTCGTAGATTGGGCGAGTGCAAGTGAAGGGTTTAGAAAGATCATTGAACGAGATAAAGTCATATTACAGAAAACTAGGTAGAGTTGAGAGCAACAAAACTGTAAAAAAAAGTAGCCCCAGCGAATACATCTAATTTTCTATACTGAAAATTTGATTTAACTACCGCATGGCGGCCTAAAAACTTATTGTTAGTTTTAGCTCTAACTTACGCGTCGACTTTATTTTCAACAAGACGCTCTTCTTCAGAAAGTTCCTTTGTAAGCGACTTACCTTGATGAACCCGCAGCGCGAGAGCCTCAATGAAATTTTTATAACGCTCACGCCCTTTTGCTTGTGCTGATGCAAGTGCCTCTTGGGGTATGGGAGATGATGAAGTAAACCATGCGCGAATAAAGAGCGTTAATGCCTCGGATGAAATAATTTGATTTCTCTCCAGCCGTTCATTGTGCCGAATTATTTTGTCTAACCGACGCGAGATCGCGCCTTCGCGATGATCATTATGATCTGGTGAAACCAGAGATAAAACAGCCGCCTCAACAACGGCGGCCTTTGTTATTTTCTTTATTGTCGCTAGCTCCGTTATCATAGCAATCGTTTTTGGAGAAAGTCGCAGACAAAGCCGACCTGTCATACTCTATCCTAAAAGTTAGAGGGATTATCGCTATCCAGATCAGTCTGGCGTGCGATTACTCCCATTTGATTGTTGATTACCTGCTCTTTGTTTGGCGGGGTTTCATTATAATAATCCAGGAATTCATTTTGAGTTTCTTTTATGTCTTGTTTGAGAGACAAATTTTTTCCCTCATCAAATTCTTGCTGACGATCATGACCGCCATCATCTTGCTTGATAGTTTTATTTGCGTCTGAATTCTTTATTACTAGAGAGTCAGCAGGCGGACGCGCACAAGAGTTGAGCCATACTGCTTCTTTTCTCCCCGAAAAGAGCTCTTTCGGTGGATCTTCGGCATTCATAATGCGCTCCATAAGGTAAGCGTCCTCATAGTAACGCGCCTTCTTTGCCAGAATGGGTCTTGTTCCAGAAACCATAACGATTTCATCGTCAGGCGAGAGCTGCATGATTTCACCAGGCGTCAATAGAGGTCGGGCCGTTTCAGATCGAGAAACCATCAAATGCCCTAGCCAGGGTGAAAGACGATGGCCTGCGTAATTTTTCATGGCGCGAATTTCCGTCGCCATTCCAAGCGCATCCGATACGCGCTTAGCGGTCCGCTCATCATTTGTGGCAAAGCTCACACGGACATGACAATTATCCAGGATTGAATTATTTGCCCCATAGGCTTTCTCAATCTGATTGAGAGATTGGGCTATTAGAAACGCTTTGATGCCATAGCCGGCCATGAAGGCAAGAGCGCTTTCAAAAAAGTCCAATCTGCCAAGAGCTGGAAATTCATCAAGCATCAGTAACAGCCGATGCCGTTTATTTTTCTCCTCCAGATCTTCCGTCAACCGTCGACCGATCTGATTTAACATAAGTCGGATTAAGGGCTTGGTGCGACTGATGTCTGAAGGCGGAATGACAATGTAGAGCGTTGTAGGCCGATCATTTGCGGTCAGATCAGCAATTCGCCAATCGCATCGTGAAGTTACTTCGGCAACGATTGGATCCCGATAGAGCCCAAGAAAAGACATAGCTGTTGAAAGTACGCCAGAGCATTCATTAT
>Ga0194120_10006037_pt1 | contig 17350 bp, 14 predicted proteins | sample TA2MahCa65mmetaG_FD_148642 | JGI IMG/M metagenome (GOLD analysis project Ga0194120, IMG submission 148642) | Freshwater microbial communities from Lake Tanganyika, Tanzania - TA2015019 Mahale Deep Cast 65m | ecosystem: Environmental > Aquatic > Freshwater > Lake | place: Tanzania: Lake...
ATCCTGACCCGTCGAAGCTCTTTGTGTCGGGAATCCATGGTGATCCAGGTACGCCGCTGTTGCGGGCCTATCTTGGTGATCCCATCTTGGTACGCGCGTTGGTCGGATCGGCCAACGAAGTCCATACCTGGCACGTGACCGGCCATTGGTTCCCGATGGAGCGGTACGCGAAAGACGCCATGCCGCGCAGCACGGTCCATCTGGTGATCGGTGAACGCTACGATCCGGCAATCCCAGCGGCGGGTGGGCCGCAAAAGCAGGCCGGAGATTATCTCTACTATAGCGGCCGGGCTTCCCACTTTGCAGAAGGCAGCTGGGGGATCTTCAGGGTTTTCGATGAACTGCAGGGGGATCTGAAGCCCTTGCCGAGTCGCGAGCAGATTCAAAAATCCGCACCGTCAATCTGTCCGGCTGATGCCCCGGTCAAGAGCTTCAATGTCTCGGCCGTGGACCAGCAGATCCGGTACCACGATGGGGCACCGGGTGTGATGGAAGTCGATCTTGAACGGAAGATGGTGTTTGGAAACGAGCAAGGCAAGATGTATGTGCTCGACGGAGATCGTGGAAAGGTCAAGGCCGGTGAATTGACACCGAGTCCGCTGACCTTGCACGTCAACGTTGGGGATTGTGTGAAGATCAACCTGAAGAATGAGATGGCGAAGGAACGAGCCGGGTTCCACGTCGATATGATGGCGTTTGATCCGAAAGAATCGTTCGGCGCCAATGTCGGCAACAATCCCGGTGATCAGACAATCGGGCCTGGACAGAGCAAGACATACACCTACTATGCTCATCCAGAGTACGGGGAATTGGCAGCTCTCATCCAGGACTGGGGGAACGTTGTCGAGAATCCCCGGAACGGTCTGTTCGGGTCGATCATCATCGGTCCGAAGGGATCTACGTATCGCGACCCTGTGACGGGCGACGATATCACCCTGAAGAGCAGTTGGCGTGCCGATGTGCTGGTCGATCGGACCATCTCTGGAAACGAGAATCGCAAGAACTACCGCGACTTCTCACTGATGTTCCAAGATGAGGACAACATCGTCGGCGTGAGCTTCATGCCCTACATTCAACAAGTGGCAGGGATCACGGCTGTGAATTACCGGTCGGAACCCACTGCCTGGCGAATGGAAAAGGGCTGTGACGTCTCGGAGATCTTCAGCTGCGTGAAGGCCGGCGAAGTGCCTGCGACTCCGCTGTTACAGGCCCATGTCGGGGATCCGGTGGCCATTCACGTGTTGGGTGCATTCAGCGAGCAGGTACAGCTGTTCACCATTGATGGTCATGAATGGCCGCATGAACCCTACATGCAGGGTGCGGACCAAGTCAGCACGATGGAGTTCGGTGGGTCGGAGATCATCAATGCGCACCTCACTGGTGGGGCAGGTGGTCCGAACAAGATCGCCGGTGACTACATCTGGAAGAACCAGCGTCCGGCCTTCGCCAACGCCGGTCAGTGGGGCTTATTCAAAGTCCTTCCAATCGGAGACCAGCGCATTAAGTCCTTAATGCCGCAGGTTCCGGCAACCAAGACGGCGGAAGGCCAGATGGACGAAGGTATGGTGTCGACGACTTCGTTCACTGCACAGTAGTGTATCCGATGGCGGTGTCTCCTCTAGGGAGGCACCGCCATTGCGGCCCAGCATTGTGGCAACCATCTTTCACTTCTTCCCCTCTATCCATGATAGTCAGACCATGACGCGTTGCCTCCCACTCCTGGCAACGGGCCTGTTGATCGGATTGATCGGCGCCGGGAGTCCTGTTTCGATTTCAGCGGGTGAAGTCGCCTCTCTCCCGCCTGTGAGTCGGGTTGAAGTGGTGCTTGCCAAGGAATATCGGGATCAAGTGGCCGTGCTCAAGGAGGAGTTCGGCCAGGTGGGGTTGTCCAACGTCCATTTCCAATTTGCCAACTGGGGAAAGCCTCCGCAAAATATTGGGTTAGGGCGGGATGTGCCGGCCGACAAGGCAAGAGAAGCCATTAGGCTCGCGCTCAAGTACAATCTGGGAGTCAGCATCCTGCTCCCGGAACGCTTGTTTCCTCCAAGATTTATTACGATTGCTTCATCCAATTACGATGACACGGTGGAATATCCCATCGATCAGGCTTCGCTTGTCAAACTGCAGGATCCCGACTTGAGCACCGAGGCGTTCCACCGTCTCTATCGGGAACTGACGTCCATTCCGCTGGCGCCCAAGGGCCGCAATCTCGGAAGGCCCTATTGATGACGATCAAGCGGGCGAGCATCCGCTGCACGATTCCGGTCATCTACGGGTTCGGCACCAGCGGGCTCACGGCATTCTGATCCCGTCCGGGCTGATAGGTCTTCAGCATCTGCATGACCGGCTGCATCAGGCGGGCATCGTCCGCGAGTGGCACCTTAACCCGCACCCCGCGCCCTTCGTTGTGGCCAAGCGACATGATGTGGTGCTCGATCATCTCGCCCTGCTTATCGTCCCGGTAGGTGAAGGTCAGTTGCTTCGCCGGGAACCCGGCCAGCGAGAGGTCCTGATCCGCTTTCCATGTCACCGCAATCGATTTCTTGCCGTAGAGTTCCGTCATGATGCGGCGGTGAGCCGAAACGAACTCATCGAGGGTCTGCCGGCCGTCCTGACTCTTTCCCGCCACGATATTCATGTGGCCGGACAGGGCGACCAGACTATGCTCGATCGGCGTCGCAATCGTGACTCCGGCTCCATCCGGCAGGGGATTACCGAGACGCCAGTCGCCGGGATACCGGACGGAGAATCCGTACCGGGCGTTCGTGTAGAGTTTCCATCCCCGCTCCTCCGATTCGGACGAAGCCGACAGCGCCGTGTGGGGGCTCACGAAGAACTGCGTCGCCAGAACCAGGAACAGCATCATCTGGATCATCACACCCTCACATCTTCATAATGGCCGATGCGCGTTCTGCGTCACCGGTGAGTGTCCTGCGCGGATCTGGCACAACGGAATCCGATCGTCGCGGCACGTCGATCCGGTGACGCTCCGCCTCTGGTGGCCGTCCGCAGCAGCACCGGCTCACTTTTCCACGATCCTCCGCGCACGACCTTGTATCGGCCGGTTGCGGGCCCGTGAGGATCACGGTCCGGCATCGTCGCATAATAATCGATCCCGAACCAGTCGTTGACCCACTCGGCGGCATTCCCCGCCATATGGTGGAGGCCATAGGGGCTGCGGCCCTTCTCTCCGTGGTCGACGAAGGCAACAATGGGAATCTCGTGGACGTGATATTGTCCGAACTTCGCGAATTCGGGCGCGGGCGGTTGCTGTCCCCAAGGAAAGAGAAGGCCGCCTTCTCCCCGCGCGGCCTTCTCCCACTCTGCTTCGGTCGGCAGCCGTTTCCCCTGTGCCAGGCAAAACGCAGACGCCTCTGCCCAGGTCACATAGAGTGCCGGCCAGCGGGCCAGGGTCTCCGGCCGTGCCGCATGGACGACAGTCATGTGCTCAATTAACTTCCGGACTTCATCCGGGAGAGGATGCTGATGCCGCTGGAGCCACAAGAGATACTCTCCCAGACTGGCTTCGTCGCGGTCGATCTCGAATCGGCCAAGCACGACGCGGCGTTGTGGTTGCTCGGTGTCGTCGTATTGCGTCGCCATGCTGAAGGATCCGCCGCTCGTGCGGGCTGTTCCCATGAGAAAGGGGCCTTCTGGAACGCCCACCATCGGGGAACTGCGGGCCAGCGCGGCGATCTGTTCAACCGGCCCAGATTCAGACGGAGGTGCGGCGATGACAGGCGTCGGCCCTAAACTCATATACGAGTCAAGGATCACGGCTAACAGGAGCAGACACAGGGCGTTGCGGTCTCGGCGCGGCATGACGTTCTGTACCTATCTTGCAGGCGAAGAGTCAATGGCTGAGACCGGAATGGTTGATGGTCCATGGTGAATGTGTACTGAACAGTCACGCGAGCGACGTACCCTCCCTCATTAACAAGGTATTTTTCCGTCGAGATCGATTATGATGCTGCACCATGTATATCGCGCTTGTCACCGTCCATATCCTGGCAGCCATGGTCTGGGTCGGAGGCATGCTGTTTCTGTCCCTTGTCCTGGCTCCGTTGGTCAGAAGCAGGAAGGCCGTGCCGGAATTCATGGCGTTGTTTCGATCCGCGGCCTTGCGATTCCGAGTCGTCGCATGGGCAGCCATTGGGATGCTACTCATCACCGGTCCCTTGCTGCTGTCGGAGCGGGGGATTGCACTGACCGCACCGTCCTCATGGCCGGACCTCGTCCGATTGAAACTTGCACTGGTCGGGGTACTGCTCGTGCTGACGGTCTTGCACGACCTTGTCTTGGGGCCACGGATCAGTCATGCCGTGGCCATCCCACAAGCGTCACGCACGGCCTGGGATCATCTCGCCGTTCGGACCGCCCGCTGGTTGCCGCGGGTCTCGCTGCTCCTTGCGCTGGCCGTAGTCATCGCGGCGGCGGTGTTGGCTCGGTCCTAGCCACTTTCTTCAGGAACACTTCGACGAACGTTATGCATTGCTGTTCCCCGCGAGATACGAACGACGCTTTACGAGATACGCGCGCAGGGCGCTACGGTGTCTTTGCGCAGCGAAACCCGTAGCCGAAGTGCCGATTCATGGGTTGCGCATTGAATCGGTGCGCGGACCGCAAAAAGTCGGACACGTACAGCCAGGACCCTCCACGAACGACTTTCTCCTCGCCCTTGGCCGGTCCGATGGGGTTCTTGTCCGGACCCTGCTTGTACGAATCAAGTCCGTACCAATCAAACACCCATTCCCAGGCATTCCCGGCCATGTCATAGATCCCGTAGGGGCTCTTCCCCGCCTCGAATGAGCCAACCGGCGATAAGGCCAGGTGGTCGTCCCAGTCTTTTCGCCCGTAATTCGCGTGGAGTCTGGTCGGCGCTTCGTTGCCCCACGGATAGATTCGTCCGTCTGTTCCTCGTGCCGCCTTTTCCCATTCCGCCTCGGTCGGCAGGCGCTTGCCGGCCCATTTACAGTAATTGACGGCGTCCTCCCAGCTCACATTCACGACCGGGCGCCGCTGATGGCGCGACTGATTCATGGTGCTCCAGTCCGGAGGCTCCTCCATTTCCGTTGCGTCCAAGTATTTCGCGTACTGTCCGACCGTCACTTCGAATTTGTCCATGTAGAAGGCATTGAGGTAGATCTGCCGGACGGGCTTTTCGTCCTCGCCAAGCGAGCTTCCTCTGGCGAACGTTCCCGCCGGGACCAGGACCATCGGCATCTCGAACGTATCGGTCTCCCCTCCGGACGCCGGCTTCTTCGATGAGGCGGATCGTGAATGCGGAAGTTTCGCCTGTAGCTGGTGATAGAGGGTCTGTTGGTCGGTCGTGAGGCCAAGTTCATGGGCACTGTCCATGGCCTCCTCGGCCTGCTTGATTTTTCCGCTGGCAATCAGGCCCTTCGCTTCGTTCAGGGTCCGCCAGACCGTCATTTCTTCACGCAGCCGATACACCTTCCCTTTGGTCTTGGGTAATTTGGTCTTGGGTAAGTAGGACTTCGTCGGTCCGGATTTGGCATCCAGATCGAACGCGGTATCATAATGCTCTTCCGCACAAGCCCAGGCTTCCAAGGCGCGACAGGCTTCACCAAGGTAAAAATGAGCTTGAATGTTGGACGGATCTTTCAGGATGCCTGCTTCAAGCGTGGTGCGTGCTTCCGCATACTGCTTGTTCTTCAACAGGCTCTCGCCCTTGGCCACATCCTGATCCCCGGCCCCAGCCGCCTGTGTCACAATGGGGATGACGGTCGTTCCTACCCCCACGATGAGACCCAACCAGATCGACACCCCTCGCCGCTGCTTCATGAACACGTCCCTCCCATTGTGACTGCTTGAAGCCTTGATGGATCAACTTAGTGAAAAAGCACCTCTTGGACCAGAGCCAGCGCAATTCACATGCCCGGTCCCTGAGAGGGCTAACCTATGACAAACCCTAGGTGTATTCGACGATTCTTCGAGTTGAACGGGAATAATCAGTCTGATGCTCCTGAGCGATGTGGATAAATGCGACAGACATGCTTTTCAGCCTGTCCCGGAATGCTACAGTAATGGTTGTACCGAGACCTGTAAGGCGGGTGGATCGATCGCCTGTGTCCGGTATTGCGAGGAGATTTGCTCGATTCAACTGGTTCCCTCTTTGCAGTTTGGTGTAAACCATCAGCACGAGAAGGAGTGGGTACGTGGGTCAGATTGAGGCAGCGGGAGGTGCCTTCTTCCATCCTGGCGGCGGTTCGATCGTAGCGATCAACGGCGGGTCGTCAACGCTCAAGTTTGCCCTCTTTCGCGCGGGTGACGTTCCGGTCCGTGAGTTGTCGGGGCTGATCGATCGCATCGGGTCGTCGCACGCCACGTTCACATGGAAGCACGACCGCACCGGACACGGCGATCATCGGCGGCTGGACATTCCCAATCATGCGGCCTGTCTCGATCCGCTCATGGCCTGTGTCGACGGTGTGGCACACGAGCCGCTTCGCGCAATCGGGCACCGGGTGGTGCATGGCGGTCGGCAGTTTCGTGAACCGCACCTGGTGACACCGGTGGTTATGGAAGAGCTGCAGCGATTGAGTCCTTACGATCCGGAACATCTTCCGGCTGAGATCGCATTGATCGAGGCCTGTGCGCGGCGATACCCCCGTCTCCCGCAAGTTGCCTGTTTCGATACGGCCTTTCATCACCACATGCCGACGGTCGCCCGTCTCCTGGCGATCCCGAGGCGCTATGAGAAGCTGGGGGTTCAGCGATACGGATTTCACGGTTTGTCGTACTCGTTTCTGATGAAAGAACTGGCCAGAATCGGAAAGCCGGGCGAGGCCGATGGACGCGTGATTCTGGCCCATCTTGGAAACGGCGCAAGTATGGCGGCGGTCAAAGGCGGACAGCCGATCGAGACGACGATGGGCTTCACTCCGGCATCCGGCCTGCCGATGAGCCGCCGGTCGGGCGACCTCGATCCGGGGCTTGTTTCCTATCTGGCCCGAACAGAAGGCATGAGCGCGGAGCGGTTCCACAAGATGGTCAATACCGAATCAGGTTTACTCGGCCTCTCCGAAATGAGTTCCGATATGCGGGATCTTCTCAAGGAAGAACGGAATGATCCACGAGCGGCGGAAGCGGTCGCGTTCTTCTGTTATCAGGCGAGAAAAGCCGTCGGGTCGCTGGCCGCGGCCCTGGGCGGATTGGATACCCTGGTGTTCAGCGCGGGGATCGGTGAGCGTGCGCCCGTCATTCGCGCGCGCATCTGCGACGGCCTGGAATTTCTCGGCATTGAGCTGGACGACGCGCGCAATCAGGCGAATGCTGCGGTGATATCGAAAGACGGGAGTCCCGTCACGGTTCGTGTGATGCATACGGATGAAGAACGCGAGATTGCGGAGTCGGTCATCCAAGTGTTGAGCCAGGAACATACCGGTCGGGGAGGGGCATGATGCGAAAACGGACACGGATGGTCAGTCCGGATCTGCTTCAGAAAGTGGACGCCTACTGGCGGGCGGCCAACTATCTGTCGGTCGGACAAATCTATCTCTATGACAATCCGCTCTTGCGCAAGCCGTTGGCGCGGGCCCACATCAAGCCGCGTCTGCTGGGCCATTGGGGCACGACGCCGGGCTTGAATTTCATCTACGCCCATCTGAACCGAATCATCAACGAACACGATCTCAACATGCTCTATATCACGGGGCCCGGTCATGGAGGTCCCGGGCTTGTGGCGAACGCCTATCTGGAAGGCACCTACAGCGAAGTCTATCCGAATGTCTCGCAGGACGAGCAGGGGATGAAACGGCTGTTCAAGCAGTTCTCGTTCCCCGGCGGCATTCCCAGTCACGTGGCGCCGGAGACTCCGGGGTCCATTCACGAAGGCGGTGAGTTGGGGTACGCGCTCTCCCATGCCTATGGGGCGGCTTTCGACAATCCGGACCTGATCGTGGCCTGTGTCATCGGCGACGGCGAGGCGGAGACCGGCCCGCTCGCGACGAGCTGGCATTCCAACAAATTTCTTAACCCGGGTACCGACGGCGCGGTTCTCCCCATCCTTCATTTGAACGGCTACAAGATCGCCAATCCGACGGTCTTCGCTCGCATCAGCCGCGAGGAACTCGATCACCTCTTACGCGGCTACGGCCATCTGCCTTACTTTGTCGAGGGCAACGATCCTCGGACCATGCATCGGCTCATGGCCGCGGCGCTCGATGCCGTTGTGAAGGACATTCAACGGATTCAGACCGACGCGCGGGGAAACGGGGACACGCACAGGCCGCTCTGGCCCATGATCGTCCTCCGGACTCCCAAAGGCTGGACCTGTCCGGCACAGATCGACGGCAAACGGGCCGAGGATTCCTGGCGATCCCATCAAGTCCCGATGGGTGATATGGACAAGCCGGCCCATGTCAAGATTCTTGAACGGTGGATGAAAAGCTACAAGCCGGAAGAGCTGTTCGATGCCTCGGGACGATTCAAGCCCGAGCTCGCCGAGCTGGCGCCCAGGGGCGACCGGCGCATGAGCGCCAATCCCCATGCGAACGGCGGTCTTCTCTTGAAAGATTTGCGCCTGCCGGATTTCCGTCGGTACGCCGTGGCCGTGAAACAACCGGGCGCCGTCGATGCCGAGGCGACCCGCGTCATGGGGACGTTCCTGCGGGACACGATGAAACTCAACATGGACAGCCGCAACTTCCGCCTCTTCAGCCCCGACGAGAACAATTCCAATCGCTGGCAGGATGTTCTGGAGGTCACCAACCGCGCCTGGATGGCGGATCGCTATCCGTACGACGACCGCCTGGCGCCGGACGGCCGGGTGATGGAGATGCTGAGTGAACACCAGTGCCAGGGGTGGCTGGAGGGGTATCTCTTGACGGGCCGGCACGGATTCTTCTCCTGCTACGAAGCGTTCATCCACATTGTCGACTCGATGTTCAATCAACATGCCAAGTGGCTGAAGGTCTGCGGCCACATTCCCTGGCGGCGGCCGATCGCCTCGCTCAATTATTTGTTGTCCTCCCACGTCTGGAGGCAGGACCACAATGGGTTCAGTCATCAGGATCCCGGTTTTATCGATCATGTGGTCAACAAGAAAGCCGAAGTGATCCGGGTCTATCTGCCGCCTGATGCGAATACCCTTCTCTACGTCACCGACCACTGCTTGCGCAGCCGGAATCATGTGAACGTCATCGTGGCGGGCAAACAGTCGGCGCCGCAATGGCTCGACATGGACGCCGCGGTGAAGCATTGCACGGCCGGCATCGGCATCTGGGAATGGGCCAGCAATGATCGGCGCAGCGAACCGGACGTGGTGCTGGCCTGCTGCGGGGATGTGCCGACGATGGAAACACTGGCCGCGGTGTCCTTCATGAGGACCTATCTGCCGGATGTGAAAGTGCGTGTGATCAATGTGGTCGATCTGATGAAGCTTCAACCGCCCAACGAACACCCGAACGGACTGTCCGACAAAGAGTTCGACTCCCTGTTCACGACGGACAAGCCGATCATCTTCGCCTTTCACGGGTACCCGTGGCTGATTCACCGGCTGACCTACCGGCGGACCAATCACAAGAATCTCCATGTGCGTGGCTATAAGGAAGAGGGAACGACCACGACGCCGTTCGACATGGCGGTCATGAACGATCTCGACCGGTTCCATCTGGTCGCCGATGTCATCGACCGAATCCCCCTGCGCGGCTCGCGGGCCGACTATGCCAAACAGGCCCTTCGCGACACACGCATCGAGCACAAACACTACATCGCCGAATACGGGGAAGACATGCCGGAGATCCGGAACTGGCGATGGACCTCGGGGCGGGGGCGGAATACACGGCGCCGTTCGGGATAGCCGGACCCCGTTATGAGAATCGCAGAAGCAGGCCTGCCTGCCGAAGCTTCGGCGCAGGCAGGTCCGGCGATCGAACAGGATTGTAGGGAGTGAGAAGCATCTGCAGAGGTCGCCATGCCCATGATGAAGCGGGCGGCGGGGCGAGCATTCTTGGTTGACTGGACGGTGTGAGAGCGACAGCGCGCTATGAACGGACTACGCGTCGGAGTGCCGAAGGAAACCGCTCCTGGAGAGACACTGGTCGCGCTGGCGCCGTCGCACGTGCCGCTGCTTGCGAAGGCCGGCCTTGAGGTGTCGATCGAATCGGGCGCGGGGGAGGCGGCGGGTTTCGAGGACGACGCCTACCGGTCGAAGGGAGCGCGCGTCGTCGCCGAACGTGACGCGTTGTTCGGTGCGGCTCAGATCCTCCTCCAGGTCAGAACCCCGGGCGCGAATCCGGAGAAGGGCCGCGACGACCTGGCCCTGCTCCGTCCCGATCACACAGTCATCGGATTGGCCGATCCCTTGGGAAATCCACGGGCTTCATGGGAACTGGCGGCGCGGGGCGTGACCTTGCTGGCGTTGGAGTTGCTGCCGCGGATTGCGCGCGCGCAGAGCATGGACGTGCTCTCCTCGCTCGCCACCATCGTGGGATACAAAGCCGTGCTCTTGGCGGCCGGTGCATTGCCGAAATTGTTTCCCATGCTGACGACCGCCGCCGGGACCATCGCGCCGGCCCGCGTGTTGGTGATCGGCGCCGGTGTGGCTGGGTTGCAGGCGATCGCAACGGCTCGTCGTCTGGGCGCGGCCGTGTCGGCATACGATGTGCGGCTGACCGCGAAGGAGGACATTCGCAGTGTCGGGGCCAAGGCCGTCGAGTTTCCTGTTGAGGCACAGGAAGTGGAAGGAGCAAGTGGCTATGCCAGGGCGTTGGACGAAGCGGCCCTCGAACGGCAGCGCGAAGGACTGACTCCGGTTGTCGCGGCCAGCGATGTCGTGATCACGACGGCATCGGTGCCGGGCCGCAGGGCGCCGCGGCTGATCACCGGCGGCATGGTTGCGCGGATGAGCAGGGGCTCGGTAGTGGTGGATGCAGCCGCGGATCGCGGCGGGAATTGCGAACTGACCCGTCCGAATGAGACGGTGATCCAATGGGGCGTGACCGTGCTGGGGCCCACCAATCTGCCCGGTACCGTCCCGACGCATGCGAGCCAGCTCTATGGAAGGAATCTCGCCAACCTGCTGATCCATCTGTGCAAGGACGGCCGTCCGCGCTTCGAATCCGACGATGACATCGTGCGCGAGATTCTGGTCACGCGAGACGGAGACGTGGCGCATCCACGGGTGAGGGCATTGCTGGGGAACAGCGAAGAGGGCACGGCGAATCGCTGATAGCCGGACGTTGTTCTCCGAGTGTGCGCCGTTGTCTCTTCGAGGTCCGGTGAAAGGAGAACAGAATGGACACCTTCATCGCGGGCTTGACGATTTTCGTGCTGGCGCTGTTCGCCGGCTTCGAGATCATCACCAAAGTGCCGCCGACGCTGCATACGCCGCTGATGTCGGGCGCCAATGCCATATCCGGCATCACGATCGTCGGCGCCTTGCTGGCCGCCGGATCGGAGCGGGACGCGATATCGAGCTGGTTGGGACTGGCCGCCATCCTGTTTGCGACGGTCAACGTGGTGGGCGGTTTTCTCGTGACGCATCGCATGCTGAGCATGTTCCGGCGGCCATCGAGAAAGGATTCATGAGTTCGGTCTTCATCAATCTCGGGTATCTGGGCGCGTCGGCGCTTTTCGTCGCGGGTCTGAAGGGACTGGCGCATCCGAGGAGCGCGCCGCGCGGGAATTTGATGGGCGCCACGGGCATGCTGATCGCCGTGGCGATGACGTTGCTCGACCGGCGCATCGTGAGCTTCCAGGCCATTGCCGTCACGCTGGCGGTGGGGGCGGCCATCGGCGCGACGTTGGCCGTGAAGATACGGATGACCGCGATGCCTCAACTGGTGGCATTGCTGAACGGCTTGGGAGGCGGCGCGTCCGTCTTCGTGGCCGGGGTTGGTCTCTTGGAGTTCAGAGACACGGCGGTTCCCGGGCTCAGCCATTTCACCGTGGCCGCGGTGGCCTCAGGGGTCATCGGCGCCGTGACGTTTTGGGGAAGCCTCGTGGCGTTCGCCAAATTGCAGGAGCTGATTACGGACGGCTCGATTCGGTTTCCCGGCCAGCAGCTTGTCAATCTCATCCTGGCGGCGGCGGCCGGAGGACTTGCACTGTGGCTGGTGCTCACGCCGGAACCGCATACGGCCTATTGGCTCGTCGTCGCCGTGTCGTCGATGCTCGGACTCTTGCTCGTCCTGCCGGTGGGCGGTGCGGACATGCCGGTGGTCATCGCGTTGCTCAATTCCTGTTCCGGCCTGGCGGCGGCGGCAACGGGCTTCGTGCTGGACAACAATGTGCTCATCATCGCCGGCTCGCTGGTGGGAGCCTCCGGCTTTATCCTCACGCAGATCATGTGCCGGGCGATGAACCGCTCGCTAGTCGATGTGATGGCGGGGGGAACGACGGCCGCGCCCCGCGACAATCGGGCCGAGGACATCTACAAGGGACGGGTCAAAGCCGGCTCGCCGGAGGAAGTCGCGCTGCTTTTCGATGCCGCGCGCCGGGTCGTGATCGTCCCGGGATTCGGGATGGCCGTGTCTCAGGCCCAGCATGTCGTGGCGCAGCTCGCGGCGCTGTTGCGTTCGCGCGGCGTCGAGGTCGAGTTCGCCGTCCATCCGGTCGCCGGCCGCATGCCGGGCCATATGAACGTGTTGCTGGCGGAGGCCAACGTGCCCTATGATTTGCTGAAAGATCTCGATGAAAGCAATTCGTCGTTCGATCGCACGGACGTGGCGCTCGTGATCGGCGCCAATGACGTGGTGAATCCGGCCGCGAGGACCGATCCCGCCAGTCCGATTGCCGGCATGCCGATCCTCGACGTGGACAAGTCCGCCACGGTCGTCGTCGTCAAGCGAAGCCTGAGCCCGGGCTTCGCCGGGATTCCGAATCCGCTTTTTGCGGACGGCAAGACGATCATGCTGTTCGGAGACGGTCGAGAAATGGTACAAGCCATCATGAAGGCCCTCAAGGAAGGGTGAGCGAGGCCGCAACGCGCAGGAGTCTGGACAGTGTAAACCCCAACCATCCTATTTGACGATGCCACGATCACGCAAAGCCGCCCCTTGCATCTTGTTGCCGACGGACTTCCAACAGCCGGCTCGACGGGCGTTCAACTACGGGCTTGCTCTGGCGCGCCTGCTCGGACTCCGCCTGGAACTTCTCCACGTCATCAAAACCCCGTCTGACGGCCCCGGCCTTCGGCCGGACACTCGCTACGCACGTGCGCTGCGAACATCGGCCCTGCTTGAGCTCGGACGTTTGGCGCGGATCGCAAAGGAAGCGGGCGTACAGGCGGAGCCTCTATTGGATTTCGGCGTTCCCGATGAGTGCATCCTGCGCCGCATGGAACAGAAGCCGGTGGACGTTCTGGTCACGGGCACCGAAGGACGAACCGGCTGGGATCGACTGCGCTTGGGCAGCACCGCGCACACGCTGGTTCGCCGGGCGAACTGTCCGGTGCTGGCCGTCCATGGAGGGGTGGCGGGGGATGTCGTCCGCCATACCGCGACTGTGAGGTTTGCCCGGATGCTGTTGGCTACCGATTTCTCGGCCTGTGCGGACGAAGCTCTGCATGCTGTGTCACGGCTGGCCGCACTCGCGGGCGCCGGTGTGCGGGTCGTGCACGTACATTCAACGGAGGACGGCAAGCCGCACATGCAGCAGAAAATGGACCGGGTGATCCAAGCCCTCCGGGACCGGGGTATTGAGGCGGACGGTACGTGCCGACCGGGCAATCCGGTCGAGGCGATCTTGGAGGAGGCGAGCCGGTGGGAAGCCGACCTCGTCGCGGTCGGCACGCAAGGCCGTCGAGGACTCTCCCGCTTGTTGTTGGGTAGTGTTGCGGAAGGCGTCCTGAGACGGGCGGGATGTCCGGTTCTGGTCGTCAGATTCGCTGCGACACTCCTCAACAGAGAGAATCAATCAGGGCGGGGCCGCCGAAGCTGATGGATTTCACCATCGAACAGCTCTTGCTCGGGGCCTCCATCTTGCTGTTACTGAGCGTGCTCTCCAGCACGGCATCAGGCCGATTGGGCGTGCCCGCGTTGCTCCTGTTCCTGGCCGTCGGAATGCTTGCCGGCTCCGACGGTCCGGGAGGCATTCACTTCGACAATCCATTGATGGCCCAATCGTTCGGGGTCGTCGCGCTTGTCTTCATCCTGTTCGCCGGGGGTCTGGATACCGAGTGGGCCAGCGTTCGATCGCAACTCGGGCGAGGCGTGGTGCTGTCGACGGTGGGCGTGGTCATTACGGCCGGCCTGGTCGGCCTGTTCGCGACAACGGTCGTCGGGTTCTCATGGTTGGAGGGCCTGCTGATCGGTGCCATTGTCTCTTCGACCGATGCCGCCGCCGTATTCGCCGTGATGCGATCACGAGCGGTCAGCCTGCGCAACCCGTTGAAGCCGTTGCTCGAACTCGAATCAGGCAGTAACGACCCGATGGCGGTCTTTCTCACGATCGGGCTGATCAGTTTGATTACGGGAACGTCGACATCGGTGATCGACCTGGTTCCCATGTTCATTCGGCAAATGGTCGTCGGCGCGGCCATCGGGTACGGGACAGGTAAGCTGATGGTGGCGCTGATCAACCGGTTGCGGCTTGAATATGACGGGCTCTATCCGGTGCTGACCCTGTCCTTGGTCCTTCTCACCTATAGCGGCAGCAGCTGGCTGGGCGGGAACGGGTTTCTCGCGGTCTATCTGGCCGGGTTGATGATGGGGAACCGAGATTTTATCCATAAGCGCAGCCTGCTGCGGTTCCATGACGGGCTTGCCTGGCTGATGCAAATCGCGATGTTCCTGGCGCTTGGCTTGCAGGTATACCCCTCACAACTCGTCCCTGTTGCGGGGGTTGGACTCTTCTTTGCCCTGTTTTTGATGATATGCGCCAGGCCCATCGCCGTCTTTCTGACGCTGGCGTTCACCGGGCTCAGCGTCAGGGAAAAGACGATGATCGCCTGGGTCGGTTTGCGCGGAGCCGTGCCGATCATTCTCGCCACCTTCCCGTTCTTGGCCGGCATTCCACAAGCCACCATGATGTTCAATCTGGTGTTCTTCATCGTGTTGACTTCCGTGCTGCTTCAAGGCACATCCATTCCTCTGGTTGCCCGCTGGCTCAAGGTCGATGAGCCGATGGAGCGACGGGTTGATGCCACTCCTGTTTGGGATGCGCCGAGCGATCTCAAGAGCGGCCTGGTCGAGATGGCGATCACCCACGCTTCCGCGGCGGTCGGCAAACGACTGATCGATCTCGGTTTGCCCAAGGAGGCGTTGGTGATCTTGATCGGGAGGAAAGGAAGATGCTTCGTGCCGGACGGAAGCACCGTCCTCGAGACGAACGACTCGCTGTTGGTGTTCACCGATCAAGCTTCGTCCCTCCGGCTCCGTGAGATACTGAAGGGCGGCGGGCAAGACCGGTAGTGGATACGATGGCGCAGCTGGTCGGCGGGAAAGACGCACGTACAACGCACTTTCTCAGGGTCGAACGCCGGGTGGCCGCGTGTGAAGTCGTCTCATCTTCCCTCCCGCCGGTTGCCACCCACGACGGGCCGAAGTTCATCGGTGTTGAGCCTGAGACTCGATCCGTCGGCTGCTGGAAGCACACCGCCGTCCGCCATGGCGCAGTCTGATCACAAGAGGGGGGATGGTCCGTGCCGTTGATCCATACGCTCACGATCCTGATTTGTCTCGCGGCGCTCTTTAGCTACATCAATCACCGGCTGCTGAAACTGCCGATGACGATCGGGCTGATGGCGGTGGCGCTGGCATTCTCACTTGCCCTGTTAGCGCTGGGAAAGTTGGGGTTTGGCGTCGAGGCCGAGGCGCAGCGCTTCATCGGTGCCGTGGATTTCAACGAAGCGCTGATGCACGGCATGCTGGGATTTCTGCTGTTCGCCGGTGCGCTGCATGTCAAATTGGACGAACTCCTCGATCTCAAATGGGTGATCGGCACCTTGGCGATCGTCGGGACGATCCTCTCGAGCGTGATCATCGGCCTGCTCGGCTATGTGCTGTTCGACGCGATTGGCCTGCCGCTGCCGTTTCTCTACTGCCTGCTGTTCGGGGCGTTGATCTCGCCCACGGATCCCATTGCCGTCATGGGAATCCTGCGCAAGGCCTGTCTTCCCAAGTCCCTGGAAATGAAGATCGTCGGGGAATCCCTGTTCAATGACGGCGTCGGTGTGGTGATCTTTCTGGTCGTGCTGAACCTCGTCCCGAAAGAGACGATCCACGTGACCGATGTGCTGATATTGTTCGCGGAGGAAGCGGTAGGGGGCGCCGTGTTAGGACTGGCCCTCGGCTACCTTGCGTATCGGATGCTCCGTTCCGTAGACAATTATCAAGTGGAGATTCTCATTACCCTGGCGCTCGTGATGGGCAGCTTCGGATTGGCGGATCTGCTCCATACGTCCGGTCCAATTGCCGTGGTGGTGGCCGGTCTGCTCATCGGAAACCACGGGCGGCAATGGGCCATGTCAGAGGCGACGCGAGAGCATCTCGACAACTTCTGGGAGCTGCTGGATGAGTTGTTGAACGCGGTGTTGTTTGTCCTGATCGGGCTGGAAGTGCTCGTACTGAGTTTCAAACAGCCGTATCTGATTGCTGGACTCGTGGCCATTCCCTTGGTACTGGCGGCGCGCTGGCTGAGCGTCGTCCTCCAGATTCGCCTGTTCAGCTTCTTCAGGGAGTTCAGTGCCCGCACGGTGACGATTCTGACCTGGGGCGGCCTGCGGGGCGGAATTTCCGTTGCCCTGGCGTTGTCCTTGCCGCCGGGTCCCTCGCGCGACGCGCTGGTGACGATCACCTATGCCGTCGTGGTGTTTTCCATCCTCGTGCAGGGGCTGACGATCAACCGGGTGCTGGGCGGGCCAGCGACACCGCAATCGGTGCAGCCGCAGGCATGACCGAAAAGAGAGAAACGGATCATCCATGAAGAGGAGGCATCATGCAAGAACGGTGGCTGACGCAGCTGGTTGAACGATTGGTCGAATGGGCCATGAGTTCAGGAATTCGTGTGGCGCTCATCGGCATAGGGATGTTGGTTCTGCTGGCCGTCACACGACAGGTCCTCAAACGTCTCCGGAGCCTGTATGAAGGGGCGCTGCCGAGCCCGGCAGAGCGCAGACGGGCCGACACGCTCACGCATGTCCTTCGCGACGTGGCCCGGATCTTCATTGTCGCCGTCGGAACGATGATGGTCCTGTCCGAGATCGGCATCGATCTCAAACCGCTCCTGGCCGCCGCCGGCCTGGGAGGCTTGGCAATCGGCTTCGGCGCGCAGAGCTTGGTGAAAGACGTCATTTCAGGATTCTTTATCTTGCTGGAAGATTCCATCGCGGTGGGCGACGTCGTCGAGATCGCCGGCGTGAGCGGTGTCGTCGAAGAGGTGAAGC
>Ga0194120_10006047_pt1 | contig 17330 bp, 12 predicted proteins | sample TA2MahCa65mmetaG_FD_148642 | JGI IMG/M metagenome (GOLD analysis project Ga0194120, IMG submission 148642) | Freshwater microbial communities from Lake Tanganyika, Tanzania - TA2015019 Mahale Deep Cast 65m | ecosystem: Environmental > Aquatic > Freshwater > Lake | place: Tanzania: Lake...
ACCTTGTGCTCGAACTCCTTGAGCTCCGGCGTCGTGTACCGCTCAGCGTTGCGCAGCGTCTGCTTGCGAATGAGCCACTCCGGAGCACGCCCCGCCTGCGACGCGGAGAGTTCGATGTAGTAGCCGAACACGCGGTTGTAGCCGGTCTTGAGCGTGTCGATCCCTGAGCGCTCAATGAGCTCGGCTTGGTAGCGGGCGAGCCACGCGTTGGCATCGCGCTGAAGAAGACGCTCCTCGTCCAGCTCCGCGTCCACGCCGTCGAGCCAGAGTCCGCCTTCGCGCAGATGCGACGGTGGGGCCTCCACGCACTGGCTGGCGAGCTCGATCGCTCGATCGCGGACGGCCGGCAGGGCATCGGTCATCGGCTGCGCGAAGGGCACGAGCGCGGGCGTACCGGCACACGCGACGGCGATCTCGCTGCACCGAGCGAGCGAGCGCGCGAGCGCGGCCAGATCGCGCGGTGTGGCACGCCCCATGGCGATGCGCGCGTGCATCCGAGCGATGTCTTGCACACCATCAAGTGCGTCGCCGAGCACTGCGCTGGCGCGAGCATCATGGGCGAGCGCTGCAACAGCATCGAGTCGCGCGGTGATCGGGGCCAGCTGCGCGAGCGGTGCGCAAAGCCAATCCCGAAGCAGCCGCCGACCCATGCCCGTTCGGCAGCGCTGCATCGAGGTGACCAGGCTTCCTGCAGTCTGTCCCGATCGCGCAGTGCGTTCCAATTCCAGACTTCGCAAGCTGGTGGCGTCGATGGCCAGTACGGCACCGGACTCGACCGTCGACGGGGCGCGAAGATGGCGCAGCGAGTCGGGCCCTTGCGCCTCGTGCAGGTAGCGCAGGAGCGCGCCTGCAGCGCGAGCGGGAGCGCCGTCCGCGTCAAGCCCGAAGCCCGCGAGCGTCGAAGTGCGGTAGTGCGCGCACAACGCCTCGCTGGCTTCCTTCGTGCGGAAGTACCAGCCGGGGCGCTCGGTTCGCGCGGTCCCGACGGCGCGGACCAGCTCCGTGAGCCGGGCGCGAGCGGCTTCGTCATCAAGCTCTTCGATGAGGAGCTCGGCGACACCGAGCCGAAGTAGCTCATCGACGATCCCCCCGGCGGGCACGGTTCGCAGCGAGAACTCTCCTGTCGACAGTTCAACGGTCGCGATCGCAGCCGCAGCGCCGTGCAGACAAAGCGCTGCCATGCGATTGCTCGTTCCGTCGTCGAGCAGACTCTCGTCCACGCGCGTGCCCGGCGTGATGACACGCCGCACATCGCGCTCGACCAAGCCCTTGGCTTCTTTGGGGTCCTGCACCTGCTCGCAGACGGCGACGCGGAACCCCGCATCGACGAGTCGTCGCAAATAGGTTTCGGCGCTGTGAAACGGAACGCCGGCCATCGGGATGCCGCTCGTGCGTTCGGTGAGCGTGATGCCGAGCGCCTTGTGCGCAGTCACGGCGTCATCATCGAAGAGCTCGTAGAAGTCACCCATCCGGAAGAAGAGCAGGCAGTCGGGATAGCGCGCCTTGAAGTGCGCGTGCTGCCGCATGGCGGGCGTGTCCCGGTTGGGTGCGGGCGCGTGGTGGGCCATCTTCTCCACGCACGAAAGGGTAGCCGCTGGCTTCGCGCGATCATCGCCCCGACCGTGTTATCGAAGCGGCGCAGTGGACCCGATCCCGCTATACTTCCCGCCCCGCTGGGCTGGTAGCTCAATTGGTAGAGCGCCTCGGTCGCATCGAGGAGGTTGTGAGTTCGAGTCTCATCCAGTCCACTTGATTCGGGCGTCGCTTTGCGGCGCCCGCGTCGTTTCCGAAGGCCATCGGAAGGACCCATGCCAACACTCGCCGCCGCTCCATCCACCGTGCTTGCCGCCGAGTCTGCGCTCGTCGTCGCCGCGAGCCTGATTGGGGCGTGGGTCGGGACCCGTCGCTTGGCGCACACGCCGCTGCAGCTCGTGCTGAGCGCGGTCAGCGGCATGATTCTGGGGATCGTCTTCTTCCATCTCTTGCCCCATGCCTTGGGCACCCATGGCGGTGGCGCTGCCCCCATGGATGTCATGGTGTGGGCGCTCGTCGGCTTCATGGCGCTCTTCGTGCTCGAGCGGTTCGCGCCGTTCCATGCGCACGAGCATGGTGCTTCGGCAGACTGCGGGAGCGGTCACTGCGGACACGCTGCACACACCTGCGATCACGAGCACGACCACGCACCGCATGCGCACGCGGACTCGCACACCCGTGCACCGCGATTGGGCTGGATGGGCGCGCTGTTGGGTCTGACGGTGCACAGCTTGATGGAGGGCGTCGCGCTCGCAGCAAGCGTGCAGGCCGAGTCGAGCGCGGGCTGGCTGGCCGGATTGGGCACGCTGCTCGTCATCGTGGCCCACAAGCCGTTCGATGCCATGACGCTCGCCGCGCTGCTTCGACAAGATCGCGTCGACGCTCGCAAGGCCGTCGCCATCCAAGTGCTCTTTGCGCTCGTCATGCCCCTCGGCGCGTTCCTCTTCATGGCCGGCGTGCGCCACGATCCACAGGTGATTGCGCTGGCCCTTGCCTTCAGCGCGGGCGTCTTCCTGTGCATCGCGTGCAGCGATCTCTTGCCCGAAGTGCAGTTCCATCGTCACGATCGGCTCAAACTGACCACCGCGCTCTTGGGCGGCATCCTGCTTGCGTGGGGCATGTCCAGGCTCGAGGCCAGCATGCACGGTCACGCGGATCACGATCACGGCAGTCATCTAGGCCACGACCACTGAGCCCTTTGCGCCGGGCGACGAGCCCGAAGATGGACGCCGTCCGGGGTAGGATCGCGGTCCCATGACGGAATCGACCGCCCGTGACTACCGCAGCACGCTGAACTTGCCCAAGACCGGCTTCGCGATGAAGGCGAATCTGGCCCAGGCGGAGCCGCAGACTCTGAAGGCGTGGAAGGAAGGCGGGGCGTTCGATCGCATCATGGGCGCGCGCGATGGCGCGCAACCGTTCGTCTTCCACGATGGTCCGCCCTACGCCAACGGCAACATCCATGTCGGTCACATGCTCAACAAGGTCCTGAAGGACCTGGTCGTTCGAAGTCGCATCCTCGAAGGCCGTCGCGTGCACTATGTGCCGGGCTGGGATTGCCACGGCTTGCCCATTGAGCACAAGGTGATGACTGAGATCGTCAAGGGCGGCAAGGCTGAGAAGCTCGAGACGCTCGCCCCCGATGTCCGGCGCATGGCGATCCGCCGCGAATGCGCCGCCTACGCCGAGAAGTTCATCAAACTGCAGGGCGAGGAAATGCAGCGGCTTCTGACCTTCGCCGACTATGCGCACCCGTACGCCACGATGCAGCCGGGCTACGAGGCCGCGACGCTCGAGGTGTTTGCCGGCATGGTCGAGCAGGGGGTCGTCTACCGCGATCTCAAGCCCGTGCACTGGTCGATCGCCAATCGCACGGCACTCGCCGAGGCCGAGCTGGAGTACGAGGAGCGTCAGGACCTGTCGATCCATGTTGACTTCGAACTCGAGGACCGCGAGGCCGCGGAGCGCGTCTTCGGTTGCGAGATTGATCAGACCCCGTGCCTGATGATCTGGACGACCACGCCGTGGACGCTGCCAGCTAACTTGGCGATCGCGTGCCATCCGCGGTACCGCTACGCGCTCGTCGAGCACGATGGCGCGCTCAGCATTGTTGCGGCGGAGCTCTGGTCAAAGGTGTCCGCAACCATCAAGGCTGAGAAGGTCCGCATGGTTGCTGAGTGCGACGGCGCAGCGCTCGTCGGACTGGCGTATCGGCATCCGTTCTGCGCGCGGTCGGGGCGCGTGGTCGCAGCGGAGTATGTCACGCTTGAAGATGGCACGGGGCTTGTGCACACCGCGCCCGGACACGGTGCAGAGGACTACCGAACCGGATTGAAGGAGGGCCTGCCGACCTACTGCCCGGTGCGTGACGACGGCACATACGACGAGACTGTGCCCGAGTGGTTGCGCGGCATGAGCGTGTGGGATGCCAACGCCAAAGTCACCGAGCATCTGCGCGAGAGCGGCCACTTGGTCTTCGACCACGCGTTCACGCACTCGTATCCGCACGATTGGCGCAGCAAGACGCCGGTCATTTTCCGAGCGACCGAGCAGTGGTTCATTGGTGTGGACCGACCCGTCAAGCGCGATGGGCGCACGCTGCGTCAGCTCGCGCTCGATGCGGTTGAACATCGCGTTTCGTTCGTGCCCGACTGGGGGCGCAATCGCATGCGCGGCATGCTCGAGAATCGCCCCGACTGGTGCATCAGCCGCCAACGGTCGTGGGGATTGCCGATCCCGGCGTTCCTGCGTCCGGATGGCAGCGCATTCATGACCGCCGCGAGCATCCGCGCGGTCGCTGCGGTCTTTGCGCAGAAGGGGAGCGATGCTTGGTTCCAGCTCTCGGCGCAGGAACTCCTGGCCGGCTACGACGCGGCGAAGGACACCGACGCGCCGACTGGGCTTGATGTGGCGACCCTCACCAAGGGCAACGACATCTTCGATGTCTGGTTCGAGGCCGGCAGCAGTTGGCACTCGGTGCTGCGCACGCGCGGCATCGGCTTCCCGAGCGAGCTCTACCTTGAAGGCAGCGATCAACACCGCGGTTGGTTCCAGCTCTCGTTGTTGCCGGCACTCGCGGTTACGGGCGAGCCGCCATTCCGAACGCTGCTGACGCACGGCTTCATGGTCGACAAGGACGGCCTGAAGATGTCCAAGAGCCTTGGCAACGCGCTCGATGTGGCCGCGCTGCTCAAGGATTACGGCGCGGACGTCGCGCGGTGGTGGGTGAGCAGCGTGCCGTACGACGGCGACATCAAGATCGATCTGGATTACTTCCGACTCGCTGGCGAGAGCTACCGCAAGGTGCGCAACACGATCCGCTTCCTGCTCTCGAATCTCGAGGGCTATGTCCCTGGCCAGCGGGTCAAGGTCGAGCCTGAATCGATCGACGGTTGGGCGCTCGCCGAACTCGCTGCGCTGCAGTCGACGGTGCGTGGTGCCTACGCGGCGTACGACTTCCGCGCCGCGCACGTGGCGATCTTCGACTTCTGTAACGAGACACTCTCGGCGATCTACTGCGCTGCGACCAAGGACAGGCTCTACTGCGATGCGCGCGGAGCCGCCCGTCGGCGCCGAACGCAGCAGGTCATGCACGATGCCGTGACCGTGCTCTGCCAGCTCCTCGCGCCGATGCTGCCGCACACTGCCGACGAGGCGTGGAGCGCGCTCCACGGTGGTGCGCCAGCGACGAGCGTGATGGCTTCGACGCACATTGATCTGGGCACCGTGACGCGCCACGATGCGTGGACCGCAGCGTTCGCCGCGCGCGAGCGAGCGCTCAAGGCACTCGAAGAGGCCAAGACCTCGGGCATCGAGAATCCTCTCGACGCAGGCGTCGCGATCGGCAGCGGCATTGACGCTGAAGTGCCGGGTGCACTCGCCGCGCTTGCTCTGGTCCACGCGGACCTCGCTGATCTCTTCGGCGTGTCGCGCGTGACGCTTGGTGGCGCCGGTCGCGTGTCGATCATCGACCTGCGCAACGAGCCGCGTTGTGATCGCTCATGGCGGCGCGACGGCACGGTGCGTCAGCGCAGCGATGGCGGCATGCTCAGCGACCGCGACGCGGCCGCTGTCGGCGTGGCGTGATGGACCCAAGGATTCGGTGAAGGTCGCCGAGTGATCGGTACGGTCGCGTGATGGCGGGCGGCCCTCAATGGGCGACGCCGCCCGAGCGCGCGTCAGCTGACGCGGCTGCCGGCCTTGACGGGCTTCTCGACCGCGAGCACGACGACATTGCGTTCATCGGGGCCGGGCTTGGCGCCGTCGGCCGCGGGGACCGCTTCGGCCTTCAGGTCGCTCGCCGCAAGAATCATGCCGTGGCTGATCTCGCCGCGCAGTGTGCGCGGCTCGAGGTTGGCAACGATCACGACTTGCTTGCCGACCAAACTTGCAGGCTCGTACCACGCCTTGATGCCCGCGCAGACCTGTCGGCCTTCGGGCGTGCCGTCATCCAATCGAAGCTTGAGCAGCTTGTCCGCGTTGGGATGCGGCTCGGCGCTAAGCACCGTCGCCACACGAAGGTCCACCTTCGCGAAGTGGTCGAAGGGAATCAGCGGCAGCGGTTCGCTCACTTGGAGCCCTCCGTGCCCAAGCCCTCGGTCGTGCCCAGGGTTCCCGGGTCGGCGACATCGGGTTCTGCAACGACTTCGGCCACGGTCGTGAAGTTGTGCCGACGCTTGAGCGCCGGGTAGGAGAAGAGCTCCTGCATGTCCTTCACTTCATCCTGCATCGCGATACCGCGCAGGCGGCCGCCGCTGGCAAGCGCCTGGTACTCGGCGCTATCCATGCGGTCGATGCCGCGCAGTTGCGCGACCATGACCGCCAGTCGATCCGGCAGCGCGACGACGACCGTGCGATCGAGCGCAGGGGCATCGGCCACAGGCTTGTCGGTGGGAAGCGCCATCCCAGCCTTCACGAGCGCGCTCATCGCGGTCTCGTCGATTCCAAGGCCGGGGATGGGCACGCCCATGCGCATACCGAACTGCAGGAACTGCGTGTTCACTTCGCTCAGCCCCGAGAACGGCTGCGACACCGCGCCGTAGGTCGCGCCGACGGCGCCCAGACCTTCGGTCGCGGCAGTCTGACGCAGCGCATCAAGGCGCGTGGCCAGGATGTCGTAGACCGCAACGCGCTTCAGATCCGCTTCAAGATCGGCGCGGACTTCATCGACGGTCGTTGCGGCGCGAGCGGGCTGCGCATCGACGACGCGAACCACAAACAGGTCACGCGATGTCGGATCGGCGAGCGTGGGGAACGCCACGCCGCGCTGCGTGGGCAGCGTCGGCGAGCCGCCGAACTCCTTGAGCGCCGACGCGAACTGTTGCACCTTCACATCGCTCGCGCCAACGCGCTTGCTCGACGCCGTCCCGATGCCAGGGATCGCGGCGATGTCTTCGACTTCGATCCAACCTTCGCCAGAGGTCACCACCGCGGGCGCGTTGATGCCGAAGCGCTGCGCGAGTTCCTGACCGAGCGCCGCGAGCGTGACCGCCTTGGACGACCAGTCGGCCGGCAGGGTCCAGTAGCCGCCCGCGCTGGGCACGCTGCGCAGATCCATCTGCACGCGGTCCGTGGCGAACTTGGAGATGGCAGCGAGTTCCGCATCGAGCAACTGTCCGAGGACCTGCTCGCGAACTTGCTCGCGCTGGCCGTCGAAGGTGATCGGCGTGGCCGACACGGCTTCCTTCGCCTTGAATTCGTCGGCGTGCTCGAGCCAGTACTTGCGAAGCTCGACGTTCGAGAGCGCGGGGCTCTGCTCGAGCTTGGACTTGATGGCGGCCGCAGGAATCACGATCCACTCGAGTTTGAGCTGGTTCGGGAGGCGGTAGCCAAAGCCCTTTACGCCCTGACCCTTTGCGGTGTTGGCGTGGGCCTTGAGCTGAGCCTCGAGCGCAGCAGAATCGGCGGCGGGGGCATCGATGCCAGCGATCTTTCCAGCGTCCAGGATCAGGACGTCGCCGTCCATCGTCATCGTCATTTCGGCGGCGGCGCGACGAAGGCGCTCGTCGCTGATGCGACCCGAACTGGCGACAAGGGCGATCAGACGGCGAACACCGGTGAGCTTCGAGAGCGTCGAGAGCACCGTCTCCTGGCTCGTCTGCGCGCGCGAGGCGAGCGTGGCGACGAAACTCTCGGGCGTGACGCCCTCAGGCATCTGCGTCATGGCGAGTTCGCGCAGCGTCTCTTGCTGCGGCGGGATCAGGCTCGATGCATTGGCTTCCTTGACGAGGAGGTACCAGTAGCCGGGCTCCTTGAGCACGCCCATGCCCACGATCGTGCGATCTCCCAGACCTTCGAGCACGCGCATCTCGCCGATCGTGTCATTGAGTGCGCTGACCGAGATCGACTCGCCGTCTGACACGGCCCAGGTGGTCGTGTTCCTGCGCAGGTTGTCGACGATGTTCGTGCTGCTGTCCGTCAGCAGCCACGAGACCAGGAGCAGGATCATGAATCCTGCCATGGCGATGCTGACGAAGCGCTGGTTCTTGCGGAAGAGCTTCAACATGGATCTGGGCCTCAGAGGGCAGGCGGCGTGGCCTGCCGGGGCATGGAATCTATCGGGGAAACGAACGAGGGCGCGGACGGAACTCGTCCACGCCCTCGGGGCTTGCGGCTGTCGCCGGGTTCAGCGGTAGAACTCGACGATGAAGTTGGTGTTGACGTCGAAGGGGACTTGCTCCGAAGAGGGGAGCACGAGCACCTTGATCGTCAGTTCGGCGGGGTTGACATCGATCCAGCCCGGCGTGACATGGCCGGCGAGCGATTCCATGGTCTCGCGAACGAGCTTCTGGACATTCTCCTTCTTGATCGAGATGACATCGTTGGGGCTGACCGGGAACGACGGGCGGTCGACCTTCTTGCCGTTCACGAGCACATGGCCGTGGGCCACGATCTGGCGGGCGGCCCAGATGGTGCGGCCGAAGCCGGCGCGACGCACGACGTTGTCGAGACGACGCTCAAGCATCTGCAGCAGCACTTCGCCAGTGTTGCCCTTGCTCGAGCCTGCTTCCGCCAGCATGCGGCGGAACTGTCGCTCCATCACGCAGTAGTGGAACTTGAGCTTTTGCTTTTCATCCAGACGGATGCCGTAGGGCTTCGGGCGCTTGCCGCGGAAACCGTGCGGGCCGGGAGGCGTCAGCTGCCGCTTGGCGGTGTGCTTCGGGGTATCCGCAATGGGGACACCGACGCGGCGAGAGAGACGGACCTTTGGACCTGTGTAGCGTGCCATATGTTCTCGATTGGGGAATCGGCGATTGCACAGCAAATCGCGTCGGATGTCAAGCGGCGGGAAGAGTGGGGTCAGTAGGACCGGCTGGTGATGCCGCCGCGCCAGTTCAAAAAAGCGCGGTTCAGGACCCGGTAACCACCCGGGGTGGGGTAGTCCCCGGTGAAGTACCAGTCGCCGGTGTGCGCCGGCATCGCTTCGCGAAGCCCTTCGACGGTCTGGTACACGACTTCGACCGTCCCGGACCACGGCCCGCCGCGTGGCGTGATGAGTCGGGCGACTTCGGCGCACAGATCCTGATGCGTGACGAGGTCATACAGCCGCTTCACATGGTTGCGCATCTTCGCGGCCTGCAGGTCCGCCTGCGCTCGGCACGCTTCCTCGATCTCGTCGAGCACGCTGGCCTGACCGCGGGCGGTGACCAGGTTTACGGCGGCTTCGAAGGCGATGAATCGACCAAGGTGGCTCATGTCGATCCCGTAGCAGTCTGGGTACATGATCGGCGGCGCGCTGCTGGCGACGATGATGCGCGCGGGACCAAGTCGCGAGAGCATCGTGATGACCGAATCGCGCAGCGTCGTCCCGCGCACGATGCTGTCGTCGACGACGACGAGCGTGTCGGTTGGATTCACCGTGCCACGCGTGATGTCGTAGACATGGCTGACCAGATCCTTGCGCGCCGCATCGTGCGTGATGAATGTGCGCAGCTTCTGGTCCTTGTGCGCGACCTTGTCCGCGCGCGGGTGGATGTCCATCAGGAACTCAAGGCGATCTCGCGTGAGTTCGCCGCACTGCATCAGGCTCCACGCCAGATCCGCATGATGCGCGCGCTGGATCGCCTCGATGCCTTCGATCAGGCCGATGTAGGCGCTCTCGCTCGTGTTGGGAATGAAACTGAAGACGGCATCATCGAGCCGCCGGTCGAGCGCCTGATGCACGATCGGGGCCAGATTGCGGCCGAGCGCCTTGCGCTCGCGGTAGATGTCGCGGTCGTTGCCGCGGCTGAAGTAGATGCGCTCAAAGGAACACTGGCGCAGTGGTCGCTCGGGTGTGAACCGATCGCAGCGCACCGTGCCGTCGCGTGAGACGGTGAGCGCATGACCGGGCGGGAGCGGCCGAACGAGCGAGTCATCGACGCCGAAGATGCCGGTGAGCGCTGGGCGTTCGCTCGCCACAGCGACGACCTCGTCGGTCTCGAGCATGAAGGCAGGTCGAATCCCGTTGGGATCTCGGCACACAAACAGATCGCCGCTGCCGACCAGACCGGCCAGCACATATCCGCCGTCGAAGTGCTCGGCGGCCCACTCGAGCACGCGTTTCCAGTCGACCTGACGCGCGCTCTCCTCGACGAGCTGGGCACCCTCAAGATTGCGGAGCGAGCCGGCGCCCATCGCAGCGCGAAGGTGATTGTGCTCGCGGTCGATCGAGTGAGCGATCTTCTCCAGCACCACGCCGGTATCGCTCTCGCCGACGGGGTGAACGCCGTAGCCCACGAGCGTCTGGAAGAGCTCGGGAGCGTTGGTCATGTTGAAGTTGCCGCACAGCGCGAGCGTTCGCGCGGCCACACTGTGGCGACGAATGAACGGATGGCAAATGGACTGTCCGCGGCCGCCGTGCGTGCCGTAGCGCAGGTGTCCGATCATCGCTTCGCCAAGCAGTGGCATCGCGCGCTTGAGTTCAAGCGCGGACATCGTCGCCAGCGCGTGCGCACCCAGAGCGCGCGCAGGTTGCGTGGCGTCGTCGAAGATCCGCTCAATCGGGCTGCGTTTGGCGTTGCGCAGCCGGGTCAGGTACGCATCGCCGGCGGGCATGTCGAAGCGAACGCTCGCGATCCCCGCACCGTCCTGCCCGCGGTTGTGCTGCTTCTCCATGAGCAGGTACAGACGCCGCAGTCCCCACAGCGCATCGCCGTGTCGTTCCCGGTACCACTCAAGCGGGTGCTTGAGGCGGACGGCCGCGATGCCGCATTCGTGGGTGAGTACATCGCTCATGTGGTGCAAGGAGGGTAGCGCAGCCATCGATGCAGGATCGCTACGCTTTCCCGATGGATCCGGATGGCCGCAGCATCGCGTGGGCTGGATTGGTCGGCCGTTGGTCCGAGTGGGCCGCTGCCAGTCGGGTTTGGCCCGAGCATGGTGACGCGGGTCGCGCGCGAGCAAGCGTGCCGTGGCTGATCCAACTCCAAGCAGTGACGCACGCGCTGGGTGAATTGTCGTCTGTGCCGCCCGGCGAGCGGCCGTGGTGCCGCGATCATGCGCGCGCGACGATCGACGCTGCGGTCGAACGACTCGTGGGGGTCTGGGGTGACGAAGCGCCCAACGAGATCGCTGACATCGTCGACGATGCGCGGGCTGCGATCGATCAATCGCGCCATGCGGGCTGCCGTGAGGCAGTGTGGTCAGGGCCCGGGCGGTTCATCGTCCCAGAGATCGAGCTCGATGCTCCGCGCGGAACCCTGGCGTGCATGCAACCTGGAACGCCGGTGCTTCCAGACTCTCCCGTCGCGTGGTGGATCGATCGGGAGGACTTGGTCGTGCCTGGCCTTGCCGTGCGGGATGCAGCGCATGGACCGAGTCAGGTGTATCGGCAGCTCGACGACTCGGGGCGCGTCGTGCAGGATCTGATTGCGACGATGGACGAACTGTCCCCCGGCATGCCGCTTCTGATTCCGATCGATGAGGATGGTCGCCGCATCGGCGGCTGGCTCACGCAGGCACCCGCGTGGCGGGCCATGCATGAGCAGGCCTTGGGCGACCTGCAGCAACCGGCTGTTCGCTGGCACCAGTGAACCGAAGCGCCGGGCTGGGTTCGCTGCGCCGAGCGATGACCGTGCGATCGGCCAAGTCGGCGTGCCGCGACGACAGGAGCCGCGAGACAAGGTGCGGGCAGTTGCAGTCGCGCGACAGGTGCAGGAGCCCGATGGCGGCCGGGTCAGCGACGGCGCGAATCCGATCGAGCGCCTCCATCGCTTGGTCGTTCGACAAGTGTCCGTGCCCGCCCATGATGCGCTGCTTCAGGTGCCACGGTCTTGGGCTCTCGCGTTGCATGCGTGCGTCGTAGTTGCATTCGATGCCGAGCAGGTCGACGCCCGTCAGCGCTTCGATGAGTTCGTCGTGCACGGCGCCAAGGTCGGTCGCCCAGCCGACGCGACCAGCGGGCGTGTCCAGGATAAAGGCCGTGCTGCCGGCCTCATCGTGCGGTGTGCGCACCGCGCGCACGCGCAGGTGTTCGCCGAGTCCGGACTCATGCTCGACCACATGCAGACACGCTCGGGGGATGCCCAGCGCAAGCGCGCCGGCGTAGTGCGCGGCACGCAGAATGACCGGCACACCGTGCCGAGCCAATTGCGCCGACCAACTGCGATGCCAGTGATCGCCGTCCAGATGCGTGAGCAGGATCGCGCCAAGTTCAGTGCCGGGTGGGCAGCGGTGCAGGAGTCCCTCGCGAACGCGTCGCGGGCTCAAGCCGGCGTCGAGCAGCACCACGCGCCGCGTGAGCGACCCGAACTGCACGATTGCGGCGTTTCCGCTCGAGCCGCTCGCAAGCATCGTGATCGAGAGCTGTGCGCCATCCATGGCGTGGGGGAGTGTAGGTCCGATCGCGACGATCACCAGATCCCGTTCGTCGAGGTCCGGCGACGGTCTGCGCTCCCGGAGTACCGTGTCCGCGCGCGGGCGAGGTGCCCCGATCAGCCAGGCATGAGTGCAACCATTGAAGGGTCTCCAACAGCAATGAGCCGATCGCGCGGTCGAGTCGTGGCGGCGTTGGCGGTTCATGCGTTTCCACCCGCTCTCATTCTGATGGTCATGTCGATGATCGCCGCGGAGTCTGCTGTGGTCAGGGCAGAACTTGTGCTCTCGACTCGGGGACTGGGCGTGCTCGTCGGTGCGTTCTACCTTGCGAGTGGATTGGTCATGCCTTTGGCGGGAAGGTTGGTGGATCGACGCGGTCCGACCGTCGGCACGCTGATCGGGCTGGCCATCGCGGGCACGGGTGCGGCGTGTTACGCGAGCACGCATGTGATGAGCCTTGCGCTCGTGGGCGCGGCGCTCCTGGGTGGAGGATTTGCCATGATGGCGCCTGCGTATGGCAAACTCGCCGCGAGCGAGCTGAGTCCATCGCGTTTTCCGCTGGGCATGGCGTTTCTGTACCTAGGCTTGGGTGGATTCGTGGTGCTCGGTGGACTCCTCGGCGGTGCGATGGCAGCTGACGATGGTTGGCGGAAAGCGCTGTGGGTATTCGCGGGATCAGCGCCTGCGTTGTGCGCGCTGACCTGGTGGGCTCGTGCGAGGAGTGCGCCGGCCGGCCAAGTCCACTCGGTGACGACGACCTTGAACGCTCGCGCCGCCGATGATGCCGGGAGCCTCTTCTCGAACAAAACAGTTCGAATCGCGTGCATTGCAGCGGTGGTCGTCAGTGGGATCGGAATGTCGTTCGGTGCGCTCTGGAATGAGTTCCTCGCGCGGACCGTCTGGGGACTCGATCTCGATCAGCGTGCGATCGTCACGACGGCCTTTCGGCTCGCCTTGATGGTTGGCGCACCGACGCTGGCGCTCGTCGCACTCTCGACAGGACCGATCCCGCTCTTGCGATGGACGACGGCGATCGTCGCGGCTGGCGTGGCGATCTGGGGGTTGAGCCCCGTCGAACTGAGTCTCACCGGTGCACTGGTAGTCGTGGTGCTGATGGGCGTCGGTGCTTCGGGCATGCCGATCGTGGTGGCGACCGCGGTCCAAGCCGTGCCGGCGAACAGGGCAGGCTCCTGCGTCGGATTGGTTCAGGCGTGTGGCATGATCGGCAGCTTCGCGCTGATGTCGCTACCCACGCTGCTGACGCTTGTGCCGGATCTTTCGGTGGCCGGTCGCGGCGTGATCGGCGGCGCAGCCGTCGCCGCCATCGCGGCGATCGCTCACATCCTCACCTGGCGTGTGCGTTCGTCGCGCCCGCAGCACATCCAGCGCTAGCGTCCGGATCCGACGGGCAGGGTCAGGATTGGCGAAGTCTGACCATCAGAACTCACCTGCAAGTCGTACATGTCCCGAACCATCGCGAACAGCACTCGGGATGTGTGATCGCCCCGATCGATCCAGTACCAGTGTCGTCCGTCATGGGCCGCGACCAGCGGGTCCTTCGGCTTCGTGTCGCTGCACTCCACGCGGAACACCGCGCGGACATACGGCGCCAGGTCCTGCAACGGACCAGCCTGGGCAATGCGCTCGTAGAGCTCTGCTTCGGTGTCGACCGAGGTTGGAGGCGGAGCAGAGTTCGGACCGGGGTCGACGCCCATCGAGAACAACTGAAGCGTGGCGATGAAGGATCGCGATCGCAGGGACAGCGTGTCGCCAGGCCAGATGTCTTCGGACGCGACGAGCCGGAAGCTGCCCGCATGCAAGGGAAGGTTCAGCATGCGTGCCACCTCGGCGGCCTCGGGCACTTTTTCGATGCCTTCGTAGAAGGTGATGACGGGCACATGTTCGATGGTGCGATAGTCGTAGTCGCCATCGGGCCGCTTGAAGAATGCGCTTCCCTTGCTGCTCGCATCCATGATGCGGTCAATCGTCACGTCGGCGCGGGGAATCGGTTCGGAGTTCCATGTGACCGTCTCCGGGACCTGACTGAGCGAAACGAGTCGCCGCGATCCGAGCAAACTCAGGCCTTGGAGCAGCTTTCCAAAGTTGCCGTTCTCGACCATGATGCCTCGGTCACCTGTGACATCAAAGCCCTGCGTTGCGCCGAGCTTCTCGACGCACATCAGAATGACCAACTCAGCCGGCCAGCCTGCCGAGACCAGGCGCTCGACGGTCGAGACGGGGATGGGCGACATCAGTTCCCGCGCCAGCCGTTCGCCCTGCTGCGGAACGAATGTGATGTTGGGCGTGAAGCTGTAGTCCAAGTTTCCCCCAGCGCCGCCGCTGACCATTCCATCCGACGGCACCGCCACCGCGCCGTTCGCGCCAGCGCCCACGCTGGCCTCGACATTGATCAGGCTCACCGTCATCCATTGTGTCGAGCGACACTGGGACATGCGCACGATGTTCAGCAGCATCTGCCGGTCCATCGCGTCGGCGACGGAACTGTTGAATGCCGCGTGGTTGTCCTCGAGCACTGATGACGCCCAGCGTGCGCAGCCTGATGGTGCGACGATCGCCATCGCTGCTGCGAAAGTGAGTGCGAGGATCTTGTGCCTTGGAGGTCGTGGGAGGTGGTGAGCGGTCATGGACGAAGACTAACTCCGACTCGGCTCACGGAGATCACACGCCCTCACGCTTCGTCGCCGGTGCGGCGGCCGCCGCGCAGGCAGAGCCCGCGCTTGGAGGCATCGATGAAGCGCAGGTATTCATCGACCAGCGGATCGCCGGCGCGCTCGCGCACGGCCGCCACGCGTGCACTCGGCAGGCTGCGCGACAAGCACAGTGTTCGGTAGATCCAGCGCACCGTGTCGATCTGCTCAGGCGTGAAGCCGTTGCGGCGCAGGCCAACGACATTCACGCTGCCGCAGTAGTTCATGGTCGTCACCGTGAACCAGGGCAGTACATCGCGCACGCTGCCCGCATGACCGCTCAGCATGGCACCGGTGCCCACGCGCACGAACTGGTGCAGACTGGTGTTGCCCGACATGATGACGCGGTCGGCAAGTTCAACATGGCCTGCGAGCAGCGATCCGCTGCCAATGATGCAGCGATCACCGACCTGACAATCGTGTCCGGCATGCGAACAGCTCATCCAGTAGGTGTTGCTGCCCACACGGGTGGGTTGATCGGTCTTGCCCCGGTGGATGGTCACGCCTTCGCGGAAGGTGTTGTGGCTGCCGATCTCAAGCCCGGCACCTGGCTTGTCCCACGGAAAGCCGACATCCTGCGGTGCAAAGCCCAAGCAACTTCCGGGGAACAGAAGATTGCCATCGCCGATGGTGAGCGGTCCCGACAGGTGCACGCCGGCGATCAGACGATTGCCCGCGCCGAGCTTGACGGTGCCATGGATCGTGCAGTGCGGGCCGATCTCGCATCCGTCGCCGATCGTGACGTCGCCTTCGATGACTGCGCTTGAGTGGATCATGGTCGACCGAACTGTAGTCGTAGACTTCTGCACTGTCATGGAACCCGTGATTCAGGATCTGGGCCGCATCGGCTACGACGAGGCGCTCGCCGTGCAGCGCGCGTTGCATGCGCGTGTGGTCGCCGCGCGTGACGGCGGACCCGCGGAGCCCATGCATCTGCTCGTGCTCGAACATGATCCGGTCGTCACGGTCTCGCGTCGGCCGGGTGCAGCGGCGAACCTCATCGCGACTCCCGCCATGCTCGAGCGAGCCGGCGTGAGCGTGCGCGAAACCGATCGCGGGGGCGACATCACCTATCACGGACCGGGGCAGTTGGTGGCGTATGCGATCTTCGACCTCAATCGGCTTGGAATTGGGATCCACGGTCACATGCGTTTGCTCGAGGAGATCGTGCTCGGCACGCTCGCGACCTTCGGCATCGCTGGTGAGCGTGATGCGACGGCGACTGGCGTGTGGGTCGGGCCTGCGCCGCTCCGCAAGATCTGCGCGCTCGGTGTGCGAGCAAGCCGCTATGTGACGATGCACGGGCTCGCCCTGAATGTGTCGCCGGACCTGTCGCACTTTGGGCTCATCGTGCCGTGCGGGCTGGTGGGGCGGCCCGTCACGAGCATGGCGGCGGAGCTGGGTGAATCGTGCCCGAACTTCAACGCCGTTCGTGACGAGCTCGCCAAGCAAACGCAGCGTCGAGTGGCTGAACTCCTCGAACGCGCGCGCGCGACGGCGGCGAAGGCAACCTGAAGGACTCGCTGAACTGCCCGCGATCACATGTCCGGGTCGGTCGGCGCGTCGTCGTCGTCGTGCTCCGGGAGCTCGGGCGGTTGCATGGTGGTCATCAACTGGAAGCGCGCGAAGAGCGCTTCGACGCGTTCGGCTTGGGGGGACTTGGGCTCGAGCGCATCGCGCGGCAGGCCAAGATCCTTGAGCAGATCGTCGTTGAGTTCGATCAGTCCGTCTGCCCAAAGCAGCGAGGACTCCTCGAAGGTGTCGGTGTACTCATCGTCGGGAAGTTCACGCCCCCAGAGCGCGCTGCGTTGGTGCACAGCCGAGCAGCCGCGGGCCTGGGCAACGCGCTCGATCGCGGCCGCCACATCACGCTGCGCCACGCGGGCGCGATCGCCGAGGACCCGTTCGAATGCCTCGCTGATCGCTTGATGCACTTCGAGCAGTCCGACGCGCGCCGTCTCGACCGCCTTCCACTGCTCGTCACTGGGGCCATCTTCGCCCGTCGAGAACGCTTCGCGCTGCGCCTTCGTGAACGCCTCGTTCGCCTTCTGCCAGCGGTCGTCGCTTGCATCGAGCGCGGCGGTCATCGCTTCGAGCGTCGAGTCGCGGTAGAGGTAGGCCTGCAGCATGGCGCGCGCGTCGGCGCAACCGATGGCGCCGGTGGTGGCGGCCTTGGCGGGTGCGGGCGGATCAGCGGGCGTAGTGTTCGCCGTCGCGTCAGTCGACACGAGCCCCCAAGCGAATCCGAATGCAAGGGCCGCGGTGAGGGTGGTGACGACCAAGGTCATGGCG